>Ga0164243_10002631_pt1 | contig 29457 bp, 26 predicted proteins | sample OricompcompostOP_FD_108781 | JGI IMG/M metagenome (GOLD analysis project Ga0164243, IMG submission 108781) | Organic Plus compost microbial communities from Emeryville, California, USA - Original compost - Organic plus compost (OP) | ecosystem: Engineered > Solid waste > Mixed feedstock >... | reverse complement strand
CGTGCAGGTCGGCGCTCACAGCGGGCATGGCCGTCGTGACCGCGAGCGACTCGAAGGCGCCGAGGAAGACCAGCGCGCACGCGCCGATGGTGATCCACACGAACTCTCGGCTGAGGATGTGCGGGGCGCGGGCGATCGTGCGGTTCGTCGCCGTCGCTGTGTCAGAAGTCATGCGCTCGACGCTAGAACCTCAACCATACTTGAGGTCAAGCGGAACGCCGCTCGATCGCTCACAGGCGACGAGCGAGCTCGAGCGCACCGCGAACGGGCGGCGCCTCCAACAGGATCAGGCGGTGTCGGGGCAGGCGTGCGGCCAGCCGGTCTCGCACCGTGTCGGCGAGGAGCGGCTGGTTCACGATGACGCTTCCTGCCGCCACCACGTCCTCGCCGACCGCCCCGCGGCGCACGAGCTGCTCGGCCAGGAGCACCAGATGCGCGGCGGCGTCGTCGATCACCCGCCGGGCGAGGGCCGACCCGGCGTCGGCCGCCGCGAACACCGCGGGTGCGCGAGGGCCCCAGTTCGCCATGGTCGGCTCGTCGTTCACCGCACGGGCGAGGCGCTCGGCATCCGCGACTCCGAACGCGGCCAGCAGGGCACCGAGGAGGCCGTCGTCGCCCTCACCGTCGTCGTGGGAGCGCAGCGCGGTCCGCACGGCCTCGCGCACGATGCCCGCAGCGCCTCCTTCGTCCCCGATCACCCATCCCCAGCCGCCGCTGGCAAGAGGACGACCGTCTGCGTCCTGCCCCACACCGATCGCTCCGGTTCCGGAGATGAGGGCGATCCCTGACCGCAGGCCCGCCGCAGGCACGAGAAGCGCCGCGTCGTTGACGCCGGTCACCGTCGCGTACCCCCGGTCGCGCAGATGAGCGACCACCGCTCGCACGGTCGCATCGCTGTCGAAGCCCTGAGCGCCCACGGCGAGCGCGGCGACCTCGGCACCGTCGGGCAGCGCGCGGCGCACGACGGCATCGAGCCACGCGGCCGCGGCGTCCTCGGGCTCGGCATCCCACTCCGTCGAGGAGATCGTCACGTCGACCTCCTCGCCTTCGCCCAGAGGCTCGGCCAGCACGGCGGCCTTGGTGCCGCCGACGTCGACTCCGACCCGGTACGCGGTCACGCGCTCCCGCCCGCGGCGATCTTCGTGTCGTCGTGGTGGAACACGAACTCCTCGATGTCGACTCCGCGCAGCATCGCCACACCCTCGACGAGGTCCTGCAGGAGCACGGCCTCGAGCACCGGGCGCTGGGTCGCCGACACGCGCGGCAGCGTCAGGGTGAGCACACCGCCCGCCGGTCGCTCATCGGAATCGGTCATGAAGATCACCCTATGACCGGCGGATGCCAGCATCTCGGCCGCAGCCGCCTCGCGGCGCGCTCCGATGAGCATATGCACGCCGTCGCCCGCCGACTCCATCGACCCGTGAAGGTACTGGCGCGTGCCGAACCCGGCCGTGGCGAGGCGGGCCACTTCGCGGAACAGCAGTCCGCCGGCCTCGGCGCTGCCGAGCGAGGGTCCTGCGGCGACGAAGTCGGCGTGACCGGCGTCGCGGAACAGCTCGACGCCGTCGGAGACCTGCGATGCGAGCGTCGCTCTCGACTGCGCGATCACCTCGGGGAGTCGTTCCCACGACGGGTCGGGCGCGCCACCGTCCCACGCCTCGGCGACGAGGCCGATCGCCACGGCCGTCGCCGTGTAGCCGAGGGTCGAGGCGTAGCTGTCGTCGACCCCGCCGAAGTCGATCACGCTGTCGCTGAGCTCACCGACGGGCGAGTCGCCGCGGTTGACGACGGCGGCCCTGCGCGGTCGTTCGACCGACTGCAGCGCGGCGATGGTCTCGGTGCTACGGCCCGACTGTGAGATGCCGATGACCAGTGAGGCGGTCTGCGGCAGGGGCACGGGGCTGTCGCCCGCCGCGAGGCGCCACGCGTCGTATCCTCTCTCTCGCAGGCGCCATACTCCGCCGGCCGCCGCCGCAAGGCTCGCGCCGATCCCGGTGAACACCGGTCCCGATCCCTGGAGCACGCCGCGCGCACTGAGCTCGGCGATGCGCCGGCGCAGACGAGGCAGCACCTCGGTGCCGAGACGCTCGGCCTGCGTGCGCCGAGCGGTGGCGAAGCTGATGTAACCGTTCACTGTGTTCCCTGCTCTCGAGGCTGATCTCAGCCGTGGTTCTCGTGACCGTGACCCGCATGCGCGCTCTCGCCGTGGTCGTGCCCGGCGTGACCGTGCCCCGTGCGGCAGTGCGACGACGTCGAGGCCGGGACGTCCAGCGCAGGATTGCGGCCGAAGAAGCCGTGCGGCTTGAGGACGAACCCTGCCGTGTCGACGGGCATGATGGGCCAGTCCTCCACCCGCGGGAAGTGCGTGAGCCCGAACGTGTGCCACAGCACGATGTCGGTGTCGTCCACAGATCGGTCGTATGCCGTCCACGCCGGGAGACCTGCTCCACCGCGGTGAAGATTGACGAGGTCGCCGGCGGGGTACAGCTCGTCGGCGGCGTACGGCGTGACCCACAGGTGGCGGGTGGCGAACGTCGCCCGCGCGTGGATGTCGGAGTGCTCGTCGGCGAGCAGCAGCGGGGCGCCCTCGGGATACAGCACCCATCCGGCCGGGTCGCCGAGGCGGTTCCGCGATGACTCGTTGACGATGTGCCAGACGCGGCCGGTGGCGGAGTCGGCGACGCGCTGCGCCTGCTTCTCGGTGCGCAGTCGCGTGCGGGTCTGCACGAAGCCCGTCCCGTGCGGGTTCGCGTCGCTGCGCGGCGCGCGTGCGGCCTCGAGCTCGTCGACGGAGTTGCGCAGGCCGTCGACCATCATGTCCAGTCGTGCGCTGAACAGGTGCTGGTGGTGGGGGGCGCCGAGGCCGGGCGCGACCTGGGTCGCCCACGGGTAGCCGTCGCCAGGGTAGGCCGAGGTGAAGACGATGCCGGTGGCCTTGATCTCGAACTCCACGGTGCCGTCGAGCCCGAAGTACCAGTAGAAGCCGTAGTCGTAGTTGCCGACCGTCATGAAGAAGCTCACCACGAGCCGGCGGTTGCGTCGCGACTGCGACGAGCCGTTCCAGTTGTCCGAATGCTTGAAGAGGATGCCGGCATCCTCTTCGTGGATGCAGATCGCCTGCGGAATCGTCCGCGCTCTGCCGTCGTTGCCGGCGACGACCGCGTCGAGGTAGGTGATCTCGCCGACGCAGTCGCATCCGAGCTCGAGGGAGTTCGCGAACCCGCCGAAGAGGTACTCGCCGCCGTCGAAGAAGTTCTGGAACCAGCGCTGCGGGCTGGGGTCGCCGTAGGGCACCACCATCTCGGCGATCGAGGCGCGATAGATCACGGGGCGCCGTTCGCCCTGGTCGGTGACGGTGATGTTGTGCAGCACGATGCCCTCGCGCTGGTCGAAGCCGATCTGCATGCGCCACCCGAGCCCGTCGAGCACTCCGTCGTCGTCGATCGTGAAGCTGGGCCCTTCGGGCTGGAGGATCTCGATCGGCTTGAGGTCCTCGCGATCGGGTCCGCGCCACGAGGCGAGGTGGTAGTTGCCGTCCTCCTGCGGCACGGGCAGATCGACATGGTCGACGACGTCGAGCACCTCGCCGGTGATCACGTCGACGACCGCGACGACGCCGTCGACGGGATGCGCCCACCCGAGGTCGTCCGGCGTCTTCTGCACGAAGGTGAAGCAGCGCTGGATGCGGCGCCCTGACTCGTGGTCGGCGAGGACGCCGGCGGAGAGGGGGTTGACCCGCAGGGTGCGGAGATCGGTGAGGCCGCGCTTGGCCATGGCGGCCAGCCATCGTTCGTCGCGATGCACGACCTCCTCCACGAAGGAGAACTCGCGCAGCACGACGGGCACCGCGCCGTCGGTGTCGATGTCGAGCTCGCGTGCCGACACGAGGGCGCCGGTGGCCGGCTCGGTGACGGCGTCGTGCGAGCGGCCGGTGCGCATGTCGATGAGGAAGGAGCGCACCTGCCGCGGCGCATCGCCCTCTTCCAGCACGATCCGCTTGTCGGCCTCGCGCAGCCCGACGTAGGAGAAGTGCGTGTCGTCGGTGGCGATGCCCTCGCGTCGGAGGATCTCGCGATTGGCCTCGATCTCCTCGGCCTGAAGGGTGAGCAGGTGGGCGGTGGCGGCGGTCACGAAACGGCTCCCTCGCGGACGTCGACGGACAGGACGGACTCCCACGTTCCCGACCTCATCGAGCGGTAGCACGCGTCGAGGATGAGGTTCACGGCGAGGCCGTCGTGGAAGGTCTCCAGCGGTTCGAGGCCGGACTGGAAGTGCTGCACGAAATGGCGCATCTGCTGGGAGAAGCCGTAGGCGCGGGTCTCCTCCGGCACGGGGTGGACCCACCCGGTGTCGACGTCGGCCTTCTCGACGAGGTAGCCGACGGGGCGGGTGATGAAGCCCCACACCGGCCCGACCGACGAGTCGGTGATGATGCGTCCCGCGCTCCCGGAGAACTCGTGTCGCAACTGCATCCCGCCCTGCTCCGCCCACGACGACTCGATGATCGCGAGCTGTCCGCCGCGGAACCTCAGCAGGGCCACGGCGGTGTCCTCTCCCGTGGTCTTGTCGCCGTGGCGCAGCGTGGCTCCCCACGCGAAGACGGACTCGACGGGGTTGTCCTTGCCGAAGGAGTGCCTGGCGGACTCGACCGTGTGGCACCCCATGTCCAGCAGCGCGCCCCCGCCGGCCGTCTCCGCGTCCCAGAAGTGCGGAGCATGGGGACCGGAGTGCGCCTCGCGGGCGCGCATGGTGAGCAGGTCTCCGATGCCGCCGGCGGCGATCATCTCGTGAGCCTTGTGGACGTTGGGGGAGAAGACCGAGCTCTCGGCGTACCCGTGCCAGATTCCGGCCTCTTCCGCGATGCGCACGATCTCCGCGGCCTCGGCGCCGGTGCGCGCGAGCGGCTTGGTGCAGATCACCCCTTTGCCGGCGGCCGCGGCGATGCGCACGGCGTCGACGTGGGCTTCGTTGGGGAGGGCGATCACGACGAGGTCGATGCCGGGAGCGGCGCAGAGCTCGGCGGCATCCGTGGTGTGCAGTGGACTGTCCCACTTCTCCGCGAACCGGCGAGCGCGTTCGGGATCGCGGGAGAAGTTGCCGGCGAGCACGGCCTCACGCACGTCGAGAAGCGCGTCGGCGTAACAGTCTGCGATGAACCCGGACCCGAGTACTCCCACGCCGATCATCCGGTCCTCCTGTCGTCTGTCGAATGCCGCATGAGCCAAGGCATGGCCTCATGTCTATCAGACAATACAACCAGTCACAACAACGCGAGTGTGAAAATACCTCTTGCTACCTCTTGCGTACATCAATAGTCTGACACTGCGTGACGGGCACCGATGCCCTCCGCCTTCCCGACCGAGTGACCACCCGCAGGAGAGAAGGACCCGATGCGTTTCACCCCCGCACCACTCGCTGTACTCGCCGTCGTCGGACTGGCCGTCGTCGGCTGCGCCCCCGCAAGCGGCACCGGATCGGAGGACGGCGACACCACGATCGTCCTCGGCACCTGGCGCACCGAGGATGCCGCCATGTGGGAAGCCGACATCATCCCCGCCTTCGAGAAGACCCACCCCGGCATCTCCGTGGAGTACGCCCCGGTCGACACGAACGACTACAACGCCGCCATCCAGTCGCAGATCGAGGGCGGCACAGGACCCGACGTCATCATGTGCCGCCCGTTCGACGTGAACCGCTCGTGGATCGAGAAGGGCTACTTCGACCCCCTCGACGACCTCGACGCGATCTCGGCATTCCCGGAGACCGCGCTCGCCGCCTGGCAGGGAGACGACGGATCGTCCTACTGCGTGCCCGTGGCCTCGGTGCTCGCCGGCTTCTACTACAACAAGGCGATCTTCGACGAGCTCGGTCTCGAGGTCCCCACCACGCAGGACGAGCTCATCGACGTGCTGCAGGCCATCGCCGACGACGGCACGTACACACCGCTCGCGCTCGGCTCGGCCGACGGGTGGCAGCTGGCCTACAACGTCCTCTACCAGATCGGCCCGAACTACTGGCACGGGGAGGACGGCCGTCTCGGGCTCATCGACGGCACGAAGAAGCTCACCGACCCCGACTTCGTCGCCGGCTTCGCGGCCTTCGACGAGCTGAAGGACTTCCTGCCCAGCGGGTTCGAGTCGATCTCCTACGAGGACATGACCCAGCTGTTCACCCTCGGCAAGGCCGCGATCCTGCCGGACGGGTCGTGGCAGATCTCACAGGTGACCTCGACCGGGCTCGACGTGGGGGTGTTCGGCGCCCCCGTCGCCGAGGACGGCGATCAGCGCTACCAGCAGGAGATGGCGGACATGGCCTTCGGGCTCAACGCGGAGAGCGCGAACAAAGAGGCTGCCACCGAGTTCCTGGAGTGGCTGGGCACGAGCGAGTTCCAGCAGCTGTATGTGAACAAGCTGCCGGGCTTCTTCTCCATGGGCACCGAGCCCGTGCACTACGACAACGCGCTCGCCCAGGAGTTCGCCGACCTCAAGCAGGGCGCGCAGCTCACGTCGCGTCTCGCGCTCGATCGGCTCAGCGCCGGTCAGCCGCCGCTCGACGACGAGATCTGGCGTGTGTCGCAGCTGATGTACAACAGCGGTCTCTCACCGGAGGAGGCGGCAGCCGAGCTGCAGAAGGGGCTCGACTCCTGGTACACGCCCGCCTCCTGATGAGCTGCCGGGGCGGAGCCCGCTCCGCCCCGGCATCCGACCCGAGGAGACCCGCATGATCCGCACCGCGACCCGATATCGGATGCTGGCGATGTTCGTCGTGCCCGCGCTGGCGGTGTACGTCGCCTTCGCCGTGTATCCGCTGCTGAGCTCCGTCGCCCTGAGCTTCTTCGATTCCTCGGGCGGGAGCAGCGCCTTCGTAGGGTTCGGCAATTACGTCGACCTGTTCGCCAATCCCGCCACCAGCGAGCGCTTCTGGAACGCGCTCGGCAACAACGTGGAGTTCTTCCTGATCCACCTCGTCGTCGAGCTCCCCGTCGGTCTGCTGATCGCGGCGCTTCTCACCTCGGGGCGTCTGCGACGCTCCGTGGCGATCTACCGCACGCTGCTGTTCATCCCGGCGACCCTCTCGGTGGTGATCGTCGGCTTCCTGTGGCGACTGATCATCAATCCGCTGTGGGGGCTGGTGCCGTTCCCTCTGCTGGGCAACGAGCTCACCGCGCTGCCGACGATCTCGCTGATGTCGGTGTGGCAGTACGTCGGCATCCCGATGGTCTTCCTCTACACCGCGCTGCTGGCGATACCGGAGGAGGTCGTCGAGGCCGCGCGCATCGACGGAGCGGGGGGCTGGACGACCTTCTGGCGTGTGAAGTTCCCGCTCATCGCCCCGCAGTTCGGACTCATCACGATCCTCACGTACATCTGGACCTTCAACGGCTTCGACATCGTCTACGCGCTCAACGGCTCCGCACCCGGACCCAACTACTCGACGGACATCCTCGGGACCTTCTTCTACCGCTCGTTCTTCGGATCGAGCGGGCAGGTCGCCGATCTCGACCTGGGGGCGACGGTGGCGAGCGTGATCTTCGCCATCATCCTCGTGACCTGCGCGGCCTACTTCTGGATCGTGCAGCGGCGGCTGAAGACTTATGAGCTCTAGGAGGAGCGACGTGCACTCATCGACCGTCCGCCGGAGGCCGGGGGCCATCGCCGCGCACGCGACGCTCATCGTGCTGTGTCTCGGCGCGATCGTGCCGATCGTCGTCGTGGTGATGAACTCGTTCAAGACCACGCAGGGCATCTTCGGCGCACCGTTCGCGTTCCCTGATGCTGAGACCTTCAGCGTGCAGGGCTACCTCAACGTGTTCGCACGCGGCAACTTCTTGCTGAACTACCAGAACAGCCTCATCGTGACCGTGGCGACCATCGTCGCCACGGTCGTGCTCGGCACCCTCGCCGCCTGGGCCCTCGTGGAGTACCGGGTGCCGGTCGCTCCGGCGCTCGCCGGGTTCTTCGTCGTCGGCATCATGCTGCCGATCCGTCTCGGCACCGTGCCGCTGTTGAAGACGATGCAGGCCTGGGGCATCAACGACACCCTCCTCGCGCTCGTGCTCGTCTACACGGCCATGCAGCTGCCGCTCGCGATCGCCCTCATGTCCACGTACTTCCGGGCCGTGCCCGCCGAGCTCAAAGAGGCGGCACGCATCGACGGCGCGGGGGAGTGGCGCACGATGTGGATCGTGCTGCCGATCGTGCGCGTCGGCATCGCGGCGGTCGCCTCCATCACGATGCTCCCGGTGTGGAACGACCTCTGGTTCCCCCTCATCCTCGCCCCCAGCCGCGGCAACCAGACCGTGACGCTGGGCGTGCAGCAGTTCGTCGGACAGTTCCAGAGCGACTACCCGGCGCTGCTGGCGGCGCTCACGCTGGGCGCGATCCCGCTGGTGATCCTGTTCGCCGTGTTCTCGCGGCAGTACATCGCCGGCCTCACCCGCGGGTACGGCAGGTAGCCGCACCCGACGTCGCAGAGAAAGGCAGGAAAGAGAGATGGCGATCGCCACTGTGAACCCGGCCACCGGAGAGGTGCTCAGGAAGTTCGACCCGCACACCCCCGCCGAGGTCGAGGAGATCCTCGCGCGTGCCCACGGGGCGAACGCCGCCATGCGGTCGGTGGGCTTCGCCCAGCGTGCCGAGTGGATGCGCCGCGCGGCCGACCTGCTCGACGCCGATCTCGACGCGGCGGCCTCGCTGGCCTCGCTCGAGATGGGCAAGACCATCGGCACCGCCAAGTACGAGGTGACCAAGTCCGCTCGCGGCATGCGCTGGTACGCCGATCATGCCGAGGAGTACCTGGCCGCGCAGCAGCCGGTCGATCCGGCCAGTGTGGGTGCCTCCGCCGCCGGGGTGCGGTTCGACCCGATCGGCACCGTGCTCGCCGTGATGCCGTGGAACTACCCGTTCTGGCAGGTGATCCGCTTCGCCGCCCCCGCGCTCATGGCCGGTAACACCGGCATCCTCAAGCACGCGTCCAGCGTGCCGCAGACGGCGCTGTACCTCGGCGAGCTGTTCGAGCGCGCCGGCTTTCCGCGCGGCGCCTTCCAGACCGTGCTCGTCGAAGGCGCGGCGGCGTCGGCGCTCATCGAGGACCGTCGGGTGCGGGCGGTGACGCTCACCGGGTCGACCGGCGCGGGTGCCACGGTCGCGGCCACCGCGGGCGCGAACCTCAAGAAGAGCGTTCTCGAGCTCGGCGGCACCGATGCGTTCGTCGTGCTGCCGTCGGCCGACATCGCCGCCTCGGTCACCGCGGCCGTCGCCTCGCGCACGCAGAACAGCGGGCAGTCGTGCATCTGCGCCAAGCGGTTCTACGTACACGACGAGGTCTACGACGCCTGGTTCGACGGGTTCGTCTCCGGCATGGCCGCCACGACCTACGGCGACCCCTTCGACGAGACGGTGACCTTCGGCCCGATGGCGACCGAGAGCGTGCGCGCCGAGGCGCACGACCTGGTGACGGATGCGGTGGCGAAGGGCGTCACGGTGCACACGGGAGGGGAGCTGCCCGATGGGCCCGGCTTCTTCTACCCGGCCACCGTCCTCACCGGGGTGACGCCGGAGATGCGGATCTTCCGCGAGGAGTGCTTCGGACCGGTGGCGTGCGTCTACCGCGTGTCGTCGATCGACGAGGCGATCGCGGCCGCGAACGACTCCGATTTCGGCCTCGCCGCCTCGGTGTGGACGACCGACACGGCAGAGATCGACCGACTGCAGGACGCACTCGAGTTCGGCGCCGTGTTCGCCAACGGCAACTCGGCCTCGTTCTTCGGGCTTCCCTTCGGGGGCGTGAAGGACTCGGGGTACGGTCGCGAGCTCGGCGAGTTCGGCATCCGCGAGTTCGTCAACGCCAAGACGGTGTGGCGGGCGTGAGGTGACGGACGCGACGCGGGGAGGGCGCCGTCATGGTGCCCTCCCCGCGTGTGTGCACGCGGTGATGCTGGGGGCGATGGCCGCGGAGATGATCTCGGGACACGCGCCCCTGGCCGTGCTGCTGTGCGGCACCGTCATGTTCTCCGCGGCAGCGGTGGCCGCGGTCTCGGTGCGCCGCGGTCGGGGTGGGGAGGCGGCGGCGGTGGATGCGCTCGCGATGCTCGTGACGGTGTTCCTCCCCGCCTTCGCCGGCGGAGGCCATCACGGCACGGCGACCCTGCCGATCGTCGTGCCGGCCGTGGCCGTGCTGTGCGCGTGGGCGCTCGCGCGGCGCGCCCTGGCTCCGCGCAGGGCGACCAGCGTCGTCGGCCGCGCGGTCGACGCGCTCGCCGGCGCCCTGGTGACGGCGATGCTCGTCATGCAGGTGTGGCCGCACTGACCCCGGTTGTGCCGGCCACGGCGAGGGCGAACCACGCGGTGTGCGGAATCCACTGCTCGGCCCAGCGCCAGGAGTCGTCGTGGTGCATCGTGCCAGGGGGCAGGAAGCCGATGTCGTGTTCGTCGTCGAGGCCGGACGTGATGCCGTTGACGATGCCCCCGGGGAGGTTGGGGAACTCCACCGCGTACTCGACGTTGCCGTGCCCCCGCCCCTGCAGCATGCACGCGTCGAAGGGGTTGCGGCCGAGGATCCACTGCACCTGATCGGCGGCGAGTCGCCGCAGACGAGTCCTGAGGCCATTGGGGCACTCCGCGGCGTCGGCGACCTGGGAGGCCGCCGCGGCGAACGAGGAGATCCCCGCGTTCTCTCCCTGCCACCAGTACCCGGTGTCGTTGGCGTGGGGGAAGAAGAACGTGTCGCGTTCTTCACCCGTCCGCCAGCGCGCGCGCTGCCGCGGATAGCCGAACGGATTGGGCACCGCCTCGGTGCGCCGCACGACCGCCTCCATCGCGCGCACGGCGCACCGTCGCGCCCGTGCGGCGGCGTCGTCGTCGTGAGTCACCTCCGCGTAGCGCAGGAGGGCGAGGATCGGCAGCCCCGGCTCGGCCGCGTGGAAGAACGGCCGCCCGTCGTCGGCGCCGACGAACCACCCGTCGTCGCGATAGCGGCTGAGCAGCCGCTCGCACCGCTCGAGGGCGGCCGCCGCGAATCGTCGCTCGCCGGTCGCCGCGTACAGTTCGGATGCGGCCAGCAGCGCGCAGTAGTCGTCGATGATCGATTCGGCGCCGGGAGTGATGGTGCCGGTGTCGAGGTCGAGCCCGAAGAGGTACTCGTCGTTGTGCGCGACGAGGTCGTCGAACGCGCTCACGGCCGCGGCGAGATACTCGGCCGAGGCGGCATCGCCGTGGTCGTCCTGCACGGATGCCCGCGCGAGCGCGGCGACGGCCATTCCGCCGCCGGATCGGAAAGACGCGGCGTACCGGTCAGTGCGAACGCACTCCGGCAGCGGCGCGGTGACGACGCGTTCCTCGAGCCGTTTCGTGAGCGCGTCGAAGATGCCGACGTAGAAGTAGCCCTCCGGCGCGCGGAATCGGGTGAGGAAGTCGGCGCCGTGCAGGGCCTCGTCGCGCAGCTTCGCCCCGAGGATGCCGGCGAAGCGCGGGCTGCGCTCGCGCAGCCGATCGCGGGCGGCGAGGAGCGCCCAGACGACGAGCGGCGTCTGCTGCGGGCTCATCATCGGCGTGTAGCTGAGGTGGCTGAGGAACTTGCTCGTGTCGCCGCTGGCGTCCAGCCAGCCCCCGCGGGCGTCGACGGTGAGCCCGGAGTCGTCTCCGAAGCGCAGGGCGGCGGCGTCTTTGCGATCGATCTCTCCCGACGAGCGCATCGAGCGCAGGTAGGAGAGCACGTCGGACAGCGTCGAGCCGATCACGCGATCGTCCCCGATCGGGAACGACTCCGAGCATCCGAGCTCGCCGCCGACCGACGCCTCGATCCGGTAGCGCCCCGGCGCGGTCACGGCGTCGAACTCGACCCGTGCGTATGCGCCGCCGCTCCAGCCGTCGACCCGCGTCGCCGGTGTCGCGGGCAGCACCGTGCGCGTGCCGTCGTCGTCGCGGACGAGCTCGACACGGGGGGCGACGCCGTCGTCGGGCAGACGCACCACGGCCGACTTGGGCGCGTGCGTGTCGTACCCGAGATGAGAGACGAGGACCCGGATGCCGGTGGTCACGGCACGATCACCGACTTGACGAACCCGGCGGGGTGCTCGCGCATGAGCTCGAAGGCTGCGTCCACTCCCTCGAGGGGGAAGCGGTGCGTGATGAGGCGGTCGTAGCTGAAGGTGCGCGCGGCGATCATGGCGAGGCCGTCACGCATCGCGCGCATCGTGCGCGGCCGGTGAGGGGAGAAGCCGTTCACCGTGGTCACGCCCTTGTACCAGAGCCGCATGTCCATCGGTGCGGTGCCCGAGTGGTGGTAGCCGACGATGCACACGGTGCCGTAGGGGCGCACGATCAACGACGACGTGTCGAGCGCGCTGGTGACGCCGGCCGCTTCGATCACGACGTCGAATCTCTGTTCGCGGCTGCTCTCCGCCGTGAACTCGGGCGGGAGCTCGGATGGACGGTGCACCTCGTGGGCGCCGAGCGCGAGAGCCAGGTCGTCGTTTCCCGGTCGGGGGTCGATGCCGACGAGCAGGCCGGGCAGACGCTGGGCGGCGAGCTGCACCAGGCCCAGTCCCATGAATCCGAGGCCGACCACGGCGACGCGGTCGCCGGGGCGGATGCCGGCGCGGGAGATCGCCTCCTCCAGCACCGCGAGCGGCTCGCCGAGGGAGTGTTCCGGCGCGACTCCGGCGGGGACGGGCAGCAGTGCATCGGCGTCGAGCACCGCTCTGGAGGCGAACCCGTCGCCGCCGAGGCCCGTGACGATGTCGCCGAGGTGCCACCTCCCCGCATCGCCGCCCACGGCGCTCACCCTGCCGACGATCTCGTGCCCAAGACGGGTGGGGGCGGAGGCGGCGTCGTGGTCGGACCATGCTGTGCGGTCGGAGGTGCAGACCCCGCAGGCCAGGACGTCGACGACGACCTGGTCCGGCCGGGGCACGGGGTCGGGGAGCTCCACCATCTCGGAGCGGCCCGGACCGATGACCTGACTGGCGAGCATGTGCGTGTCCTCGTTTCCTGTCGATCGCGGAGTCCTCGGAGACGGGTATCTGTGGTGAACTCCGGATTGCACTTACTCTACATTAAGTATTAGCGTGGACCTAGGTGGTATATATGTGGACTACCACGCGTCATCAACGGAGAGGCAGGCAGGTGGACAACAGCCACGACGCATCGACGAGGATCCTGCGTGCCGTCGTGCTCGGCGCCGGTTCGCAGGGCGCCGTGCACGCGTCGGCACTCGCCGGGTGCGCCGGGGTGGAGATCGTCGCCGTCGCCGACCCGTCGGAGCAGGCCGCTCGCGAGCTCGCGGCACGGCATGGCGCCGTCGCCCGCAGGGACGCGGCCGAATCCCTCGACGCCGACAGGCCGGACATCGTCTCGATCTGCACACCGCCCGCCGTGCATGCGGACCTCACCCGGCGCGCGATCGCGTCCGGCGCTCGCGCCGTGCACGTCGAGAAGCCGATCGCGCTCACCTACGGCGACGCCCTCGACATGCGTGACCGCGCACGCGCGGCCGGGGCGCAGCTGACCGTCAACCACCAGCGGCGACTCGACCCCCTTCATCGCGCCGTCGCGGCGGAGGTCGCCGACGGGGCGATCGGCGACGTCATAACGGCATCAGGCTACTGCGCCAACCTCTTCGACTGGGGCTCCCACACCGTCGACCTCCTCCGTCTCCACCTCGGCGACCCCGCCGCCGAATGGGTGCTCGCGCAGATCGACGTCGCGGCGCGCAAGCGCGTATACGGCGCTCTCACTGAGACGTCGTCGGTCGTGCGTATCCGCTTCGCCGGCGACCGCGAGGCCGTCGTGGTGACCGGCCGTGATGACGGACCGCTGCATCCTCGGGGGAGCGCCGGCATCGTCGTGAACGGCACGGGCGGGCGGATCGAGGTGTTCGGCCGGATCGCGCGGGTGCTCGCCGACGGCCGTCCGGTGCGCGAGATCGTCGGCGACGACGGTGGAGCACCCTCGATCGGGGGAGCCGACCCCGAGATCGTCCATGCCACAGCGCTCGCGGTGGCGGACCTGGTCGACGCGCTGCGTCGGTCACGGCCGGCCGTGCTGGACATAGAGAACGGCCTTCGCGCCGCCGAGATCGTGTTCGCCGCCTACGAGAGCAGCGTGCGCCGCGGGCGGGTCGACCTGCCCCTCGGCATCCGCGACAACCCCCTGCAGCGAGGGCTCGACGACGGGATCTGGACGCCCGTCGACGAGATCGTCGCCACCTACTGAGGAGCACGCACCACATGACGACGAGACGGAAGGAGCGCACGCGATGAGAGTCCTGCTGACCCGGGCGCTGTTCTACATCATCACCGCGTTCGCCGCGATCACCATCAACTTCTTCCTTCCACGGATGATGCCGGGCGATCCGATCGAGAGGATGCTCGTGCGCTTCCAGGGTCAGCTCAGCCCTGAGGCCGTGTTCGCGCTGCGCAAGCTCTTCGGCGAGGGCGACGACAACCTGTGGACTCAGTACTGGGCGTACTGGGGCAATATCTTCCGCGGCGACCTCGGAGTGTCGATCAGCGCGTATCCGGCGAGCGTGGGCTCGATGATCGGGCAGGGCCTTCCCTGGACCCTCGGGCTGATCGGCCTGTGCACGGTGCTCAGCTTCGCGATCGGCATCAGCCTCGGCATGCTCGTCGGCTGGCGCCGCGGCTCCTGGTGGGACGGTCTGGTGCCGTTCACGACGTTCCTGTCGTCGATCCCGTACTTCTGGTTCGGCATCATCATGGTCTATCTGTTCGCCATCATCCTGCACTGGTTCCCCCTCTCCGGTGGGTACCAGGCTGGACTCATGCCGGGGTGGAACGGAGACTTCATCACCAGCGTCGTCGTCTACGGCACTCTGCCGGCGATCACGATCGTGATCTCGTCCGTCGGCGGCTGGCTCCTGGGCATGCGCAACATGATGGTCACCACGCTCAGCGAGGACTACGTGCTGCTGGCACAGGCGAAGGGCCTGAAGACCTCGCGCGTGCGTCAGCGCTACGCAGGTCGCAACGCCATCCTCCCCTCCCTGGCCAGCTTCGCCATGTCGCTCGGCTTCCTCGTGGGCGGCTCGATCGTCACCGAGGTCGTCTTCAACTACCCGGGCCTCGGCTACACGCTGTTCCAAGCCGTGAATCAGCAGGACTACCCGCTCATGCAGGGCATCTTCCTGGTGATCACCCTCACCGTTCTCGTCGCGAACCTCATCGCGGATTTCGTGTACGTCATGCTCGATCCCCGCACCCGACAGGAGGCGCACTGATGACCACCCCGCCAACGGCCGCCACGTTCACCGCCCCTCGTCGCCGCACCCGCAGCACCAACTGGATGGGTGGGCTGCGAAGCGGCAAGATCATTCTGGGCTCGGTCGTCTTCCTCTTCTTCCTGCTGGTGGCGATCTTCGGGCCGATGCTCGTACAGAGCGACCCCAGCCAGGTCAGCAACGATGTGCTGCTGCCGCCGTCGCCCGAGCACTGGTTCGGCACCACCCACACGGGGCAGGACCTCTTCGCCCAGATGGTCTACGGCACCAGGGTGTCGATGTTCGTCGGCATCGTCGCCGCCTTTTTCGGTACCCTGCTGTCGCTGATCGTGGGCCTTACGGCCGGCTATGTCGGTGGCATCGGCGACGAACTGCTCTCGGTGCTGTCGAACATCTTCCTCGTCATTCCGGGCCTTCCGCTGATCGTGATCCTCGCGGGCTACCTGCCCAACACGGGCTCTGTCGGCATCGTCGTCGTGCTCGCGATCACCGGGTGGGCGTGGGGGGCGCGTGTGCTGCGGGCACAGACACTGTCGCTGCGCAACCGCGACTTCGTCGAGGCGGCACGAGTTGCGGGCGAAAGCACCGCCCGCGTCGTCTGGGGCGAGATCCTGCCGAACCTCATGGCGATCGTCGCCTCGTCGTTCCTCGCAGGGGTGACCGGGGGCATCCTCGGCCAGGCCGGTCTCGCCTTCCTCGGCATGACAGATGTCACCGAATGGTCTTGGGGAGGCATCCTCTACTGGGCCCAGAACAGCTCGGCACTGTTGTTCGGCGCCTGGTGGTGGTTCGTCCCCCCTGGGCTCGCTATCGCGATCGTCGGTACGGCCCTCGCGCTCGTCAACTTCGGGATCGACGAGTTCGTCAACCCGAGGCTGCGCGCCGCAGGACTGGGCACTCGCAAGGGCACCTCCACGCAGATGCGCCGTGTGCGTCGGCCGCTCGGCGGGCGTCCTCGCCGAGTGCTCGAAGACGCGGAGTTCACCGAGGGCGAGCCGGTACTGCGCATCGACCATCTCACCGTCGAGTATCAGGGCAAGACCGACTCGTTGCGAGCGGTGGACGATGTGAGCCTCACGCTGCACCGCGGTGAGATCGTGGGGCTGGCCGGGGAGTCCGGCTCGGGTAAGACCACGCTGGCCTACGCGGTGACCCGGCTGCTTCGCCCTCCGGCGGTCATCACGGGTGGTGAGATCACCTACACCGGACGCGGAGGAGAGGCTGTGGACGTGCTGGGTCTCGATGATCGCGAGCTGCAGGCGTTTCGCTGGTCCGAGATCGCGATGGTCTTGCAGTCGGCCATGAACGCGCTCAACCCGGTGCTGTCCATCGGCGAACAGATCGAGGACATCTTCATTGACCACCACATCGCGCTCAGTCGTGCGGAGCGACGCGCGCGCGCCGCCGAGCTGCTGACGACGGTCGGCATCGATCCCAACCGGCTCGACAGCTTTCCCCATCAGCTCTCCGGAGGGATGAGACAGCGCGTGATGATCGCGATGGCTCTCGCGCTCAAGCCTCGCGTCATCATCATGGACGAGCCGACCACCGCCCTCGACGTCATCGTGCAACGCTCGATCATCGAGGAGATCGCGCGTCTGCGCAAGCAGTTCGGCTTCGCGGTGCTCTTCATCACGCACGACCTCGGGCTGTTGCTCGAGATCAGCGATCGGGTGGGCGTGATGCGCAAGGGCCGGCTCGTCGAGCAGAACACGCCGGCCGCTCTGCTCGAGAGGGCCGAGCACGACTACACGCGGCACCTGCTGCGTTCGTTCCCGAGCCTGCGCAGCGAGAACGACCTCGTTGCGTCCCGCTATGTCGAGGCCGAGGAGGTCGTCCGATGACAACGCTGCACGCCGTGCACCTGACGAAGGACTACGTGATCCGCGCAGGCGGCCTGCGCGCGTCGACACCGCTGCGCGCGGTCGACGACGTCTCGCTGTCTGTGCGGCCGGGCGAGACGGTGGCGCTGGTGGGCGAGTCCGGCAGTGGTAAGTCGACGATCGCCAAGATGATCCTGCGCATCGTCGACCCGACCTCCGGCGAACTGCGGCTTGACGACGAGATCGTGCCGCGGGGGAGCCGGGGCGTGCGGGCCTATCGCGCCCGTGTGCAGATGGTGTTCCAGGATCCGTTCGCCTCGCTCAACCCGCTGCGGACGATCCGTCACCACCTCACCAGACCGCTGCGAGTGCACCGCGTCGTGCCACGCGCCAAGGAGGAGGACGAACTTCACCGGCTGTTGGAGTCGGTCAACCTGCTGCCGGCCGAGGACTACTTGGAGAAGTTCCCCCACGAGCTCTCCGGCGGTCAGCGCCAGCGCGTGGCGATCGCGAGAGCGCTGGCACCGCGCCCCGAAGTGCTGATCGCCGACGAGCCCGTCTCCATGCTCGACGTGTCGATCAGGTTGGAGATCCTCGAATTGCTCGACCGCCTCAAGACGGAGCGCAATCTCGCTGTGCTGTACATCACGCACGACCTGGCGACCGCGAGGTACTTCTCGTCGCGCATCATCGTGATGCGCAACGGGCGCATCGTGGAGCGCGGGCTCAGTGACGATGTGATCTCGGTGCCGGTGCATCCCTACACGCAGCTTCTCGTGCGTGCGGCGCCAGACCCCCGATCCGCGCCGTTCCTCGTCGATCCGGACCGTTACCAGCGGCATCCGGAGGTGAGCGTATCCGAGTCAGACCCGACGGCGGACGACGGTGACGACGAGAGCATCCATTGGGCGCGCGCATGGGACGACGATCCCGGCATCGCCGACCTCATGCGACGTCTTCTCCCCGCTCAGGAGGTGACAACGGGGAACTGACGGCCCGAAATCCGAAACCCGTACACAGACGCATTACCCCCACCATCGAAAGGAAACGACATGCCTCGGAGCACGTCACCGCGACTCCTCGTCGCCGCTGCGTCCGCCGTCGCGCTGGCCGCCTCACTGGCGGCTTGCGCCCCGAGCGGAGAAGGCGGCAACGCCGGAGGTGAGACCATCCTCACCGTCGGAAGGTCCTCTTCATCCGTTCAGCAGATCTTCAACCCCTACCTGCCGACCACGGCCTACCAGCTCGGTTCCGGTGGCATGATCTACGAGCCTCTCGTGCAGGTGAACCTCACCAAGGCCGGTGACTTCCGCCCGTGGCTCGCCACCGACTGGACCTGGAACGACACCGGCACGGAACTCGACCTCACGCTTCGCGACGACGTGAAGTGGACAGACGGCGAGCCCTTCACTGCAGACGACGTCGTCTACAGTTACCAGCTGATGAAGGACACGCCTGCGTTGAACCTGGACGGCATCGTGTTCGACACGATCACCGCCGACAGCGACACGGAGGTGTCGATCACGTTCGCGCAGGGATCGCAGAACTTCTTCGACAAGATCGTCAGCCTGGAGATCGTTCCCGAGCACATCTACTCGGCGCAGTCCGATGTGACCAGCTTCGCCGACGAAAAGCCTGTGGGAACGGGGCCGTTCATTCTGGACTCGTTCACGCCGGAGAGCTACACGCTCAAGAAGAACGCCGACTACTGGCAGCCGGGCAAGCCCGCCATCGACGGCCTGCGGTTCGTGCCCTACAAGGACAACACCGCCGTCGCGCAGGCGATGGTGCAGGGCGACGTCGACTGGTGCGGATGCTACATCGCCAACGTCGACGAGACCTTCCTCAGCAAGAGCGACGACTTCCACATCCTCTGGTCCGTGGTCGGCGCGGACGGGCTCATCACGAACAACCAGAGCTTCCCGTTCAACGAGCGTGACCTGCGCGAGGCAGCGAGCCTCGCCATCGATCGCCAGCAGGCGGCCGACGTCGCGAACCGTCCGGCTGCGACGTGGGCGGGCGGTCTGCCCCTGCCCGTGTTCGAGGATGCCATCGCCCCAGACCTCGCCGACAAGGTGTACGAGTACGACGTCGACAAGGCGAAGAAGCTCATCGAGGGACTCGGCTTCACGATGGGCAGCGACGGCTACTACGAGAGAGACGGGCAGCAGCTCGCGTTCACGATCACGATCCCTCAGGCGTTCACTGAGCAGGTGGCCGCGGCGCAGATCATCCAGTCGAACCTCAAGGAGGCCGGATTCAAGGTGGACATCAACGGCGTCGCCGTCGAGGCCATCAACGGCATCACCGGCAACGGCGAGTTCCAGGCGACGATCGGCTACCCGATCGCGACGCAGATCCTCGCGATCAACCTGTACGACTCGTGGATGAACCCGAAGTACTCGCAGCCGATCGGCACGCCGATCCCGACGTACCAGAACATCCAGCGCACGGAGGACCCGCAGATCGCCGCCGACTTCGACGCCTACTTCGCCGCGACGTCCGACGAGCAGCGCGACGCCGCCATGCACGGGCTGCAGGAGGCGTTCATCGAGCAGGTGCCGTGGGTGGTGCTGACGTACTACCAGTCGTACGGCGGCTGGAGCGAGAAGAAGGCCACCGGGTTCCCGAGCGAAGACGACCCGTACTGGGGCGGCGCCCCCAGCCCCGTCGTCGCTCTCGAGCTCACGCCGGCGAAGTGATCTGAGACCCGGTCCCCGCGGGGGCGCCCGAGCGTCGGGCGCCCCCGCAGCATCCCCACCACAGCACGAGAGGACACCCGTGAACCCCGCACCCCGCGCGCTCGTCGTCGTCGGCGGCGACGACACCCACCACGACATCCTGACGGCGGCCGAGGTGCTGCAGCGGATCGGCACAGAGGCGGGTTTCGCCACCGCCAGGGGGGCGGGCCTGCAGCGCTTCGTCGACCCCAGGGCGGCGACGGCCGACGCCGACGTCTACGTGCTCTACAACTCGGGAGGAGCGTTTCCACCCGCCCATCAGGAAGCCCTCCGCGACGCGGTGAGGGCGGGCAAGGGCCTCGTCGCCCTGCACATGTCCGACGTCATCGCCGACCCCTCCGGCGCCGATCGGACCTTCGCCGAGCTGCTCGGCAACCACTACCTCTCCCACGGCCCCGGTCACCACGAGGGCCGCCATCGCGTCGACATCGTCGCCCGGCATCCGGTGACAGAGGGCGTCGACGGGTTCGAGCTGTTCGACGAGTACTACGAGTTCGCGTTCACCGGCACCGACCACACCGTGCTCGCCAGCCGCGTGCGCGACGACGGCGCGGTGATCCCCGTGCTCTACGTGCGGGAGGAGGGGGAGGGCCGCGTGGTCTATCTCGCCCTCGGTCACGACATGCGCGCCTGGGGCGAACCGCCGTTCCAGCGGCTCGTCAGGCAGGCGATGCGATGGGCGGCGGGCGCATGAGCGGCGCACGCCCGGGCGCAGCGGTGATGCTCTACACCGTCGACGCCCTGCTCGACGACGACTTCGAGGGCACCCTGCAGCGCATCGCCGATCTCGGGTACCTCGGCGTCGAGACATACGGGCTGCACGGTCGCAGTCCCGCGCAGGTGCGGCGGATGCTGAACGACACGGGTCTGCGCCTCGTCAGCTCGCACGCGCCGTTCCCGTACGGCGACGATGCACGACGCATCCTCGACGAGTACGCCGAGCTCGGCGCCCCGAACCTCGCCTGGAGCATGGAGGCCGAGGAGTTCGGGAGCGTCGACGCCATCCGGCGCGGGCTCGAGCGTGTCAACGGCGCGGTCGACGAGGCGGCCCGCTACGGGATCACCGTCGCCTACCACAACCACAACGCCGAGTTCCGGCAGAGCTTCGATGGCCGTATCGCCTACGACATCCTGCTCGATCACCTGCATCCCGACGCCCGCGTCGAGCTGGACCTCTACTGGGCCGCCGTCGGCCACGCCGACCCCGCCGCGGTCGTCTCGTCGATCGGGCCGCGGCTGAGGTACGTGCACGTCAAGGACGGGCCGGCGCTCACGTACGGCCAGGACGTGCTCGTACCCGTCGGCGAAGGCGCGGTCGACATCCGCACCGCGCTGTCCGTCCCCTCGTCGCTGGAGTGGCACATCGTCGAGCTCGAGCGTCTCGACGTCGACGTGTTCGACGCGCTGGAGCGGTCGTACCGCTTCCTCGTGGACGGCGGGCTGAGCGAGGGAGGACACGCATGAGCCTGAAGATCCTGTTCCTCGGTGGTGCGGGCATGATCGGCACCGCCGCGGGGCGCGCCGCCGTGGCAGCCGGAGCCGAACTGACCATCGTCACCCGGGGTGAGCCCGCTCGGCCACCGGCCCCCGGGGTGCGGGCGCTGCGGGCCGACGTGCACGACGCGGCGTCGCTCGACGCGGCCATCGGCGGCGAGGAGTTCGACGTCGTCGTCAACTGGGTCGGATTCACGGCCGACGACGTGCGAGGAGACGTCGATCGCTTCGCCGGGCGCACGGGGCAGTACGTGTTCATCAGCACGTGCTCGGTGTACGCCAGGCCCGCGGCGCTCCCGCTGACCGAGTCGTCGCCGCGTCGGGCCGCCCGCTTCGGTTACCCCCGGGGCAAGATCGCCGCGGAACTCGTGCTCGAGGAGGGCTTCCGTGAGCGGGGCCTGCCGCTCACGATCGTGCGCCCCATGCACACCTACGACGACAGCACCATGATCTTCCCGGCGTCGTGGACGACCGTGCAGCGCATGCGCGACGGACTTCCCGTCGTGGTCCACGGCGATGGCACGTCGCTGTGGACGCTCACGCACGTCGACGACTTCGCCCGCGGCTTCGTGCCCCTGCTGGGCAACCGCCATGCGGTGGGCGAGGCGGTGAACCTCGTCAGCGGCGACATCCTCACGTGGGACGAGATCCACCTCACCCTCGCGGACGCGGCGGGCGTGCGCGACCCGAAGCTCGTGCACCGGTCGAGCGAGAGCATCGCGGAGGTCATCCCGGGGTGGGCGGAGGTGCTCCAGGAGGACTTCCGGCACTCCCTCCTGTTCGACATCACCAAGCTCCGCCGCCTCGTCCCGGGGTTCGCCCCGCGGGTGTCGTTCGCGGAGGGTGCCCGGCGCATCGTCGCGTGGCACGACGCCGATCCGTCGCGCCGACAGCACGATCAGGTGCTCGCCGACGCCTACGAGAGGCTGATCGCATCGTGACCGATCTGTCCGTGCAGCTCTTCAGCGTGCGCGATGCGCTGGGCGACCGCACCGCCGAGACCTTCGCGCGGCTCCATGACCTCGGTTACCGCGACGTCGAACCGTACGACATCGTCTCCGACCCCGACGGTCTGCACCGGCTGCTGTCCGAGGCAGGGCTCGAGGCGCCGAGCGCGCATGCGAGCTTCGTGCGCGTCGCTCCGGAGGTCGTCTTCGACGCGGCGCGGCGCATCGGCGTCGGCACGGTGATCCTGCCGTCGGCCGAGAGATCGCTCTTCGGCACGCGAGAGGGGGTGGTCGAGCTCGCCCGGGTCGTCAACCGAGCCTCCGCGCTCGCCGCCGACAGAGGGCTCGTCGTGGGATACCACAACCACGAGTTCGAGTTCACCGCGCGTGTCGACGGCGCGCCCGCGTGGGAGGTGCTCGTGGACGCGCTCGACGAGCGGGTCGTGCTGCAGCTCGACCTGCACTGGGCGAGCGTCGGCGGCGCCGACGTCTTCGACCTGCTGCACCGCTACGCCGACCGCATACGCCTGCTGCACGTCAACGACGAGCCCCTGGGCGTCGAGCGCGGATTCCCGCCGAACCCCTCCGACCGCGGTGCCGTCGATGCCGCGCTGGCCGCAGCCGGCGCCGTGGAGCGCATCGTCGTCGAGGTGGTGGAGCAGGGCGACGTCTTCCCGTCGCTCGCGCGCAACACCGCCCTGTTCGCCGGAGTCGCACGATGACCGCCCCCATGGGCGTCGTGGTGATCGGTGCCGGCAGCATCTCGGATGAGTACCTGCGGGCACTGACCTCGTACCCCGAGATCGCGGTGCTCGGCGTGGCCGACATCGATCCGGGGCGCGCCAGGGCCCAGGCCGAGGCGTACGGCGTGCCGCACAGCGGATCGGCCGACGAGATGCTGTCGTTGCCCGGCGTCGAGCTCGCGGTGAACCTCACCGTTCCCGCGGTGCACGCCGAGGTGGCGTTGCAGGCGATCGCTGCGGGAGCGCACGTATGGGGCGAGAAGCCCTTCGCCCTCGATCTCGCGTCGGCGAAGCGGGTGCAGGATGCCGCCCGCGAGCGCGGGGTCGTGCTCGGCAACGCTCCCGACACGGTGCTGGGGCGCGGCATCCAGGGCTCGCTGTCGCTGCTGCGCGATGGGCGCATCGGCGAACCGCGCACCGTGCTGACCCTCATGCAGGGGCCAGGCCCCGACGGCTGGCACCCCCGCCCCGAGTTCCTCTTCCAGCCGGGCGCCGGTCCCCTCTTCGACATCGGCCCGTACTACCTGACGGCGATGGCGATGCTGCTCGGACCGATCGTGCAGGTGCAGGCGCTCGGCAGCCGAGCGTTCGACGTGCGCACGATCCCGTACGGGCCGCGGCGCGGCGATCGGCTGCCGGTGGAGGTGCCGACCCACGTGTCCGTGCTGACGAGGTTCCGCTCGGGCGTGGTGGGCACGTCGATCTACAGTTTCGACTCTCCCGTGCGGCGGCAGCTGTTCGAGGTGACCGGCACCGGTGGTGTGCTGTCGGTACCGGTGAGCGGGTTCGACGGGCCGTCCGTGGTGGTCCCCTCCGGCGTCGAACACCCTGAGCCGGTCGAGATCGCGCCGGTCGGCACGACGCGCGAGCGCGGCGTCGGCGTGCTCGAGATGGTGCGTGCGATCAGGGCAGGGCGCGCCCCGCGCGCCGGCGGCGACCTCGCCGTCCATGTGCTGGAGACGATGCTCGCCATCGAGCGGTCGGCGGCGATCGGCGCGCCGGTGGCCGTGCACAGCGGGTTCGACGAGGTGCCGCCGCTCGACCCCGCATGGGATCCGAGGGTGCCTGAGCGGGGCTGAGCGGGGCGTATGTCTCTGTGGATATCGCTCTTGGCTAGAGTGGTATTCGTCTTGAGCGAAGGTGGCCTATATGGATGAGACTCTCCGCGGCGCGGTCACGATCCGGCCCGACTACCCCGAGGCGCTCTGGATGCAGGCGCGCAACCTCATCGCGTCGGAGATCGCGTCGGGTGCGCTCGAGGCGGGCCGGCGGCTGCCCCCCGAACGGGAGCTGTGCCAGCAGCTGAACATCTCGCGGGTCACTCTGCGCAAGGCGCTCTCGTCGCTGGTGGAGGACGGACTGCTCAGTTCGTCGCACGGGCGCGGGTGGTACGTCGCGGCCGGCGGGGGAGCGCCGGAGCGCGAGTGGCCGAACAGCCTGGAGTCGTTCACGGAGACCGCCGCGCGCATGGGGCTGGAGCCCTCGTCGCGCGTGCTGCGCAGCGAGATCGTGCCCGCCACCTTCGACGAGGCCGAAGAGCTCGGTCTCGCTCCTGGCAGCCCGGTGTTCGTGCTCGAGCGGGTGCGCCTGCTCAACGAGGTGCCGATCGCCGTCGACCGTGCGAGGGTGCCGGCGTCGTTCGATCCCGACTTCCTCGATGCGGACTACACGGTCGAGTCGTTGTACGGCCGGCTCGAGGCGGCCGGACTCTCGCTCGCCCATGCCGAGACGACGATCGAAGCGCGCAAGGCGGATGCTGAGGTGGCCGACCAGCTCGGGCTGAAGGAAGCGGATCCGATCCTGGTGATGCATCAGCTGGTGGTCGACGACGACGGTCGGCGCATCCTCTCCTCCGACATCCGCTACAGCGGAGAGCGCTACCGGCTGCGCACCACCTTCACGCGTTCGGCGCGGTAGTGCTCGTGCGGGCCGATGCCCGCGCCGCCGTCGTCCGACTCGATCTCGGACTCGACACGAATAAAATAGTATGTAAAATACTATTTCGTTGGGTCGGACCGAAGGATGACGATGACGACAGTTCTGTACACCGGTGGCACCGGCCGCATGGGCCGGGTGATCCGCGAAGGCCTCGCCGGGCGATACGACCGCGTGGTCCTCTTCGCGCGCCACGCCCCTGAGGAGCCGCTGCACCCGGGCGAAGAGGTGGCGATCGGCGATCTCGGCGACCTCGAGGGCCTCACGCGTGCTGCTGCGGGCGTCGACGTGATCGTGCACCTCGGCGGCATCGCCGACGAGGCGCCCTTCGACGACATCCGCACCTCCAACATCGACGGCACGTACCACGTCTACGAGGCCGCTCGGAGGGCCGGCGTGCGTCGGGTCGTGTACGCCAGCTCCAACCACGTCGTCGGCTTCCACGAGGCGTCGACGGTGCTCGATGAGAGCGCGCCGCTGCGACCCGACACCTTCTACGGTGTGTCCAAGGCGTTCGGCGAAGCCCTGGCCAGCCTCTACCACGACAAATGGGGCGTCGAGTCGGTGCTGCTGCGCATCGGCACGTTCCGCCCCGCGCCCGAGGACGTACGCCAGCTCGCGCTCTGGCTGAGCTGGCGCGACGGCATCGAGCTCACGCGCTGCGCGATCGAGAACGGCCCTGTCGGCTGTCAGATCGTCTACGGATGCTCGGCGAACACCGGGTCGTGGTGGGACGGCCGGGAGGGCTGGAACGCGATCGGCTACGTGCCGCGGGACGACGCGGCCGACCACGCCGCCGGCGTGGACCGCGCCGCGCCGGCGCCCACGCACCACGGCGGTGCCTTCACGGCCGCCGACTACGAAGGGGGCATCTGGTGAGCGCCGACGTCGTCATCACCACCGCCTTCCTCGCCCCCGGCGACGAGGTCGACGCCATGCTCCGCGCCGCCGGCCACACCACGGCGCACGTCCCCGACCTCGACGCGCTGCCCGCCGCCGAGCGCACGGCGCTCCTCGCCGACGCGCGGGCGATCATCGCCGGCACCCGTCCTCTCGGCGCCGACGACCTCGCCGCCGCGGCGAACCTGCGGGTCGTCGTGCGCACCGGCGTCGGCTACGACAGCGTCGACGTCGAGGCCGCCACGCGACGCGGCATCCCCGTCTGCATCACCGCCGGAGCGAACCGCCAGGCCGTCGCGGAGCACGTCTTCGCCCTGCTCCTCGCCTCGGCGCGCCGCATCCCCGAGAACATCCAGAACCTCGCCGCCGGGCGCTGGGAGCAGCTCACCGGCCGCGAGCTGCGCGGCGCCACCCTCGGCATCCTCGGTCTCGGCTCGATCGGCAAGGCCGTCGCCGCCATCGCCGCAGGCTTCGGGATGAACGTCGTCGCCTACGATCCGTACTTCGATCACGAGTTCGCCGCGGCGCACGGCGTGCGCCGCGCCGACCTCGACGAGGTGCTGACGACGGCCGACTTCGTGACCCTGCACCTGTTCCTCGACGACACCACGCGCAATCTCCTCGACGCCGACCGCCTCGCCCTCATGAAAAGCGATGCGGTGCTCGTCAACACGGCCCGCGGCGGCATCGTCGACGAGACCGCGCTGGTCGACGCGGTCTCCCGCGGCGTGATCGGCGGCGCCGCGCTCGATGTCTTCGCCGACGAGCCCCTGCCGGCCGACAGCCCGCTGCTGCGCACACCGGGCATCATCGCCACGACGCACGTCGCCGGCGCCACCCGCGAGGCCCGCGGCGAATCGGGACGCATCGCGGCGTCCACGGTGATCGACGTGCTCGGCGGCGGCGAGCCGCGGTTCGTCGTGAACCCCGACTACACGAATCGCGCGCAGCACGGGGTGCCCGCATGATCACCCTCTTCAGCGGGCTCGTCGTTCGGCAGGCGCTCGAAGAGTCGGTCATCCCCGCCTTCGAGCGGGCGACGGGGGAGAGCGTGGAGACCACCTTCGAGCCCACCACGGTGCTGCTCGACCGCATCGCCGCGGGCGCCCGCCCGGATCTCGTGCTGGGGGTGTCCTCGTCGGTGCACGAACTCGCAGAGCAGGGCATCCTCGACCCCGCGCAGGTCACCGACATCGCGGTCTCGGCGATCGGGTACGCGCAGCTGCCCGAGACGCCTCGCCCCGCAGACGACTCCGAGGCCGCGTTCCTCGACCACCTGCTGGCAGCCCCGGCGGTCGCCTACACGCTGAGCGGCGCCAGCGGGCTGCACTTCATGTCGGTGCTGCGCGACCGCGGCCTGCTCGAGACGATCGACGAGCGTGCGGTGCGGATGCCGGCGGGCCTCACGGCCGAGGCCCTCGCCGACGGGCGCGCGTCGATCGCCATCCAGCAGGTGAGCGAACTCCGCAGCGTGCCGGGTCGACACATCGTGACCCCGCTGCCGCACGCGCTGCAGTCGTACGGCCGCTTCGCGATCGGGGTGCGGGCGGGAGCGCCCGCGGCCTCGGCCTTCGCGGCCGCCCTCGCCGAGCCCGCTGCGCTGCGCGCCTTCGAGGCCATCGGGCTCAGCGGCCCGTAGACCGCAGGGCCGGCGCCGACGGCTCCGGCCCCACCCCACACAGAGCACCACCCCGGAAGAACGACCCGAACGATCAGAAGAGGGAACATGAGAAAGGTCATTGTCGACACAGACACCGGAGTCGACGACGCACTGGCCCTGATGCTGCTGGCCGCCGACCCTGAGGTCGAGATCCTCGCGGCGATCAGCGTCTTCGGCAACTGCGAGAGCGAACGGGCCGCCGACAACGCCCGGTACGTGCTCGACACCTGCGGCCGGCACGACGTGCCCGTCTACCGAGGCGCCTCCGCTCCGCTGCATCAGCCGCTGCAGCTCAACCCCGGTGTCCATGGCGAGGACGGCTTCGGCAACACGGGCCTGCGCCCTGCCGTGTCGGTCGCCGCCGAGCCCGACGGCGTCGACGTGCTGCTCGATCTCGTCGACGCCAACGAGGGCGAGATCGACTACCTCGCCCTCGGACCGCAGACCAACCTCGCCCGTGCACTGCAGCGCGACCCGCGGTTGCTGCAGAGACTGCGCAGCACGACGATCGTCGGCACGCTCGGCCCTGCCCTCTACAACGACACCGAGCCGTGGGCCGACCGCCGGTTCCGGGTGTCGCGAGACCCGAACGTGTCGTTCGACATCGACGCGGCGCAGGAGGTCGCGCGGCACGAGGGCGACGTCACCTGGTGCGGCCCCTACGTCACCCGCCAGGCGCTCGTGCCCGAGCGATTCTTCCTCGACCTCGCCGCCGAGACCCAGTCGCCGGCCGCGCAGCTGATCACCGCGATCAGCGCCGACTACGCGGGCTTCTACACCCGCTCGTACCACCGGTCGGACGACGACAGGGTCATGGGCATCAACGACAGCCTCGCGGTCGCGTGCGTGCTGCGCCCCGAGCTCATCGCCGGATCCGTGCGGCGCCCGCTGCAGACGTTCGAAGACCCGGTGACCGGCGAGCGCTACCTCGCCGGCGTGCACCCCGTGCCCGGCGAGACCCGCCCGCTGCACCGTGTCGTCTTCGACATGGACTTCTTCGGCGTGCTCGACCTCATCGGCGAGACCCTGCGGCGCCCCGTCCCTTGGAACTGACCCACCCGACAGCCCCCGCGTCGCCCGACGCCCCCGACATCCACAGAAACCCGACCGCCCCGCCCCGGGGTCTGAGCGAAGGAGCTCCATGAGTATCGAAGAAGCAGTGACGATCCCGCCCCAGCAGCTGCAGGGCAAGCCCAGCAAGACCGAGCGCCGCAACCTCCGCGCGCTGAGCTGGGGCCATGCGCTCGAGTGGTACGACTGGGCGATCTTCGGGTTGCTCTCCGTGTACCTCGGCGCGGCGTTCTTCCCGTCCGACAACCCCCTCGCGTCGACCCTGAACGCGCTCGCCGTGTTCGCCGTCGGGTTCGTCGCGCGCCCCCTCGGCGGCGTCCTCTTCGGCTTCGTCGCCGACCGCTTCGGACGCCGCAAGATCATGATCTCCGCGATCGGCGCGGTCGCGCTGGGCAGCTTCATCATCGGCGTGCTGCCCGATCACCAGACCATCGGCGTGGCCGCCCCGATCATCGTCGTGGCCGCCCGGCTCCTGCAGGGGTTGTCGGCGGGCGTCGAGGCGCCCCTCGGAACCGCGTACGCCCTCGAGCTGGTGCCCAACCGGCCCGGATACGTCGCGGGCTTCTTCGCGTTCTTCAACAACCTCGGCAACCTGCTGGCACCGCTGTCGATCTTCTTCATCAGTTCGCTCCTCGGGCCCGAGGCCCTGGCCGAGTACGGGTGGCGTATCCCGTTCCTCCTGGGCGGCGTGTTCGGCCTGTTCGTGCTGTGGCTGCGGCGCACGCTCCCCGAGACGCTGAACACCGAGGCGATCCGCACCGTCGGCGCCGTCCCCACGGCGAACAACTCGGTGTGGCGCGACGTGCGCACGTACTGGCTGAGCGTGCTCGCCGCGATCTTCATCGTCGGCGCGATCCAGGCCTACAACTACACCTGGATCGCGGGGCTGCCGAACCTCGCGAACGG
>Ga0164243_10002630_pt1 | contig 29459 bp, 21 predicted proteins | sample OricompcompostOP_FD_108781 | JGI IMG/M metagenome (GOLD analysis project Ga0164243, IMG submission 108781) | Organic Plus compost microbial communities from Emeryville, California, USA - Original compost - Organic plus compost (OP) | ecosystem: Engineered > Solid waste > Mixed feedstock >... | reverse complement strand
GCATCGACGAGAAGCAGGACCTCGTTGGAAAGCTTCTGCAACCAGAAGAGAACCGGATAGTCCCAAAGCGCCACCTTGCACATCTTCTCGAACGCGACATGCGCGATCTCGTCATGATCATAACCGGCAACCCCGTGATGGCGAGCAGCGGCATACGCTTCTGCGTACGAGCGATACGCTCCGGTGAAGCGGCGCGGGAAGGGGGAAAGGTAACGCAGCCTTCCGCGCACGGCATGAAGCGGCAAAAGGGATGAGCGCATTCCGGCGGCGGCGCGCGAGAGCAGACGACGGGTTCCTCGTCCTGATTGCGTTTTCATCGGCTGTCCCGTTCGCAACGTCGCATCGATATCCCGCTCCCGCATGAGGTTGCAGCCCTCAACGGGTACCGGCCTCCCTGATATCCGTGGTTACCGTGTCGCCGGCGAGGCCCGAAAATGCCTTGTGCCCTGATGCAGAGAATGGAATTGCATCGGGGAAGAGACGTTTCATGAGAACTAGGACAAGCAGATAGCCGAGAGCGCCTGCCAAGACCCGCAGTGCGAGCTCCACCACGGGATGAAGCGCCGAAACATCCGCATAGCCCACCGCGAGGACGGCAGCCACCATTCCCGCAGCGGCAAACAGGACAAAGCCGCTGTTGCCCGCGATCGAGAGCCAGTCAATTCCGCCATAGCGCCCCTGCAGCCAGACGATCATCGTGAATGCGATGCACGCTGCCAGAATTTGCCCGAGCGCTACGGCCAGGAGGCCGAACGGCGCAAGAAGTATGACGAAGGAAACGAAGATAATGGTATTAACTACACCTACCTGGGCCATCTTGCTTATGGTTCCCCGGATGGAGAGAAGCGGCTCCGTCACACTGCTGGAAATCAGAAGCAACTGCTTGATTGACAGAATGCTCACCACGACGGCCGCCGGCGCCCATACCTCGCCAAGGACGATTTCGACAAAGCTTCCGGATACCAGCGCAAGCCCAAGGAATACCGGTACAGCGACAGCCAGGAGCAGCGGGACAAGCGCGTTGCCCGCCTGCCGAACGGCATCTCCTTCCGTTTGGCGGCTGTCGCGCGCGCGGCGGAAAACAATCCAGGCGAGCATTCGCGCCGGCTCCCCGATCAGCTCGTAAAATGCGGCCACGATGCGCTCGGCGGCCCGATAGTATCCGGCCTCCGAGAGTCCCAGGAAGCTGCCAACCGCAAGCGTCCCCGAATAGGAGCGGAAGAAGAGGATAAGCCGGTTGGCGATGATGTGCCGCGAGAACTGCAGCACATCCCGAAGCACCGGGCGGGTCGGGCGCACGGGCGGCACCCAGCCGACCACGGCAACGGAACCGAATAGGATCAGGAGCTGCATCGCAAGTCGCCCCGCAACAAGGGCGAAGACGTTCCATCCGGCCCACAGCCCGAATGCGACAACCGCAAGCCCGCCGGCCTCCGCGACGATGCGGATCATCGCCTGCTTGTGCAGTTCGCCGCGATGGACAAGCACGCCGTCATAGATGGTCGTCATCGCCGCGGGCAGGATCCAGAGGGAAAACAGTGCCAGAAGCGATGCTTCCCATCGCATCTGCGTGAAGCCGTCGAGGATGCCCGCCGCCGCCAGGCCAAAAGCGGTGAACAGGAGACCGCTCGCAGTTGCGATGCTCGCCACCTGATCAAGACGATGTTCGTTATCCGCCGACTTCATCACGAATTCCGCCCACCCGCCTTCGGCCAGCACCACGAGAAGAACGGCCACTGCGGAACTGAAGGCAAAAAAGCCGAACTCGGCCGGTGTCAGCACATGGGCGGCGATGACGAAAGCGGCAAGCTGCGCCACCTGCGAAACGAGCTTGGCGGAAAGCGCCCACAATCCGCTTCCCACGATAGAGGGTATGCGCAAGGAGAATCCTCGCCTGGATTCCAGTCGGGTGTTTTCCGTCTCAGTCGCCATTCCTGCTCCCCCGCCAGCCTCTGGACGCGCCAAGACCGCTCGATTTCATCCGGTATTCACGGTTGCCGGCTCATGAGCTAGATTCCGCTGCAAGTTGATGATGATTCGTCATTTCAGCGGAGAAGACAGCTCGGACGCCAGATAGATGAGATCTCGTAGCCTGATCTGTGATGGGAGCTGGCATGCCGGATTTGCCGGTTCCAAACTCACCGGCCATGCAGATGATCCGCCCACTCTGACCGCCACGGGGACGTGAGCGGATGGCGCGAAATGCTGGCAAGGAAACGCTTCTCGGCCGTCTCCGACCGGCGCTGCCGGCAAAGTCCCTTAGCCGCAAGACCATCGCCCGCTGGCTTATTATCGCCTTTTGCCTGCTGTTCTGGATCGCCATACTCATCGTTTTTCTCAGGTAAGCGATCCCTTCAGCAGCCATTGCGTTCAAACAGAAGCAAGCCGACCGTCCGCCACATGATCTTGAAATCGAGCAGAAGTGAGCGCGTCCGGTAGTATTGCGCGTCAAGCTCGACGCGATCGTCGTAGCTGGTTCTGTTGCGGCCCGAGACCTGCCAAAGTCCCGTGATCCCGGGAGTAACGGAGAGGTAGCAATAGGCTTGGTCGCCATATCGGGAGAGCTCCTCCTCAACGATGGGCCTAGGGCCCACGATGCTCATCTCTCCGCGCAGGACATTTACGAATTGAGGTATCTCGTCGAGGCTCGTCTCGCGCAGAAAGCGCCCGAGCCGGTGAATTCTCGGATCCCGCCGCAGCTTGCGATTTGCTTCCCACTCGCGGCGGGCCTCCTCGTCCCTACTCAGGAATGCCTGCAATGCCTGGTCGGCATCGCGACGCATGGTGCGGAACTTGAGACAGGCGAACTCCTTCCCGTTCCGTCCGATGCGCTTGTGGCGATAGATGATGGGCCTGCCGTCTTCCAGCAGCAGAAGGATGCAGATCACGGCAATAGCGGGAGAGAGAAACAGGAGCGCGAAAAGCGCCAGCACGAAATCCAGCGCGCCCTTGACGACTTCGCCAATACTTTTCCTTTGACGGATACGTGAATGAACGGACTCACGAACCGCGCCCTCGAGCGCAGAAAGCATAGATGTTCCCCAAGTCAATCCCCGCCGACCTAATCGCCAGCCATGGGGAAATATTATCGCGAGGCCATGTAAACGCCTATAATTCTATTGGCGTAACTCTACAGATATTTCGATGCTTATCCTTAAGCCATCCGCGAACGAAATCTGTATCGATGCCTTCCCGCGAAGCAGGGCGGCCCCTCAGAGCACATTACGCCGCATGAGGCCGACCGCTGCCAATATGATGGCGGGCCGGGTATTCGTCGCGGTCCGGGGTGCAGGACGCCTTGTTGATGAGATCACTGTAAAGCTCCACCAGGGCATCTCCCCATTCCTGCGGCGTATTGCCCAAGCGCCTGGCTTCGGCGAAACCGGTCCGGCCCATGCGGCCGGCTGCCTCGTCGTTGCTGGCAAGTGTGGCCATGGCGGATGTGAGGGCGGCGACGTCGCCGGCCCTGAAGCTCAGCCCGCAGCCCGCCTTCACAATCTCGTCGCTCAAAAGCGCCTCTGAAGGAAGGATCACCGGTATCCCGCTGCCAAGCGCCTCGAGCGCGGCAAGTCCGAAGGGCTCCGGCACGCGGGAAGAAACGACCACCGCGCGTGCGGTGCGAACGAGACCTGCGATTTCCTCCCGCCTCTTCCAGCCGTGCAGAACGACCTCGGGATAAGCCCGCTCAAGGAGACGGCGGCCGGCACCCTCGCCTATGACATGGAGCTTCACACCCGCCTGGCGCGCCGCTCGGGCTGCGTCCTCAAAGCCCTTTTCCGGCTCCAGGCGGCCGATAAAGAAGAAATCACGGGATTTCTCGGGCTCGGCAGGCGTTTGCAGGAACGGCTCGAACGGATTGCGCACGACCGTGATGCGATCTTTCGAGACACCCGCGCGCTCGAAATAGCGGCGCATCCCGTCGTGGACCAGGACGATGTTTGCGGGACGGCTGCGGATGTCGAAAAGGGTCTGCCGCACGACGTGCCGAGCCGAGCGCCACATCTTCTGGTGAAAGCCATGCTTGTCACACTGGGTCGCAAGGCATCGGGCCGACATCGGCGCGAGCCCGCAGACCGCCGAAGCGGGATAATTCACGAAGCCGCCGTTCGGACATACGAGAAAATAGTCGTGCGCATGCAGGACGACACGCTCGCGCACCTCTTCCAATGCCCGGAAGATGGCTGGCGACAGGATCTTCGACCACCCATGCACGTGATAGATGGTTTGCGGTGTATCCGACGACCGGATGAACGAGCGAAGCGCCGTATAGGCAGCGCGGTTGTAAAGCCCCCCGACGAAGGCTGAAAGGCGGCTTTGCTCAAGCAGCGGCGTACGGTTGAGATTGACGACGTCCGCATCCGGCGCATCGGGATTGGCAATGTCTCCCGCAAAGAAGGTGACGGGCACGTTTCTTTCCTGCAGGAGACGCCGCAACAGGATCGACAGGTTCGACGCGCCCCCTATGGCGGCGGAGCGATCGTTGATAATGACCACGCGGTCTGGACTTTTCTGCGCCATGGCTATTCGAGAGTAAGGATGTTCTGCGGCGCCAGCCGCCCGCGCAAAAGGTCCGCCAGCGCCCGAACGTTGCCGCGGAAACGCCCGCGGCGGTCCACCCATGGCTCTGGTGCGAAAAGCTTTACCGAGTTGGCGGCGAGGTTACGCGCGATCTGCACCGACGCATGCCTCACGCTCATGGTCCGCTTGCGCACGAGATAAATGGGGTTTGCGATCTGCGAATAGCCGAAGCGCACGCCGGAGGTACGACCGGACTTGGTGCCGAGATGGACCCCCCGAAGCATCTGCGAACGCACGATTCGTCCGTGCCTGGCCATCTGGCGGCTGAAGTCGACATCTTCCAGCCAGCCGTAGAGGGGCAGGTTCTCGTCAAACGCGAGACCATGTGCTCGGACAGTTGCCATGCGGATGGCCATGTTGCAGCCATAGGCGTTGTAGATCGTCTCAGGCTCGTGCCAGCCACCGGGCTGCACCGGCTGGGCGCGGTCCACGATCACTGAGGCCGCCGAAAGATCGAGCCCCGGGCCGGTGATCCCGTCGGCATCGACCGTGCCCGTGCACATGACGACGCTCGCATCGGAAAGGAAGATGCGTTCTGTCTCCCACAGGTAGGAAGGAGCCATCAGGAAATCGTCGTCTAGAAACAGAAGGACGTCCGCTTCGGGCACGCTCCGCAGGATGGCATTGCGCTGCCGGCAAAGGCCACGCTCGGAAAAAAGGACACGCGTTTTCGGCCCGATGGCGCTGACAGCGGCAACATCGACGTCCTTCTCGTCGGCTGCGCAAATGACGACCTCGTCTGGCCAGCGAAGCTGGCGCCGGAGATGGGGCAGCACCGCATTCAGCGTGTCGCGCCTGCCGCTGGTCGCGATCCCCACAGCGATACGGCACCAAGGAGCATCAACGTGTTCTGCCATGGGTCCTGCCCCGCACACTCCGCCTGATGAGGGTCACCAGCCGGTCACGCCGACTCATATTGCGGTTGAACACGACGCCGAGAATGCCGACGCGCGATTTTCCAAAGGTGGCGAGCGCATCGGCAAGCCGCTCGACCGTCATCTTTTCGTGATTGGCAAGCACGAGCACCAGGCCGTCCACATAGGTGCTAGCCACGCGTGCATCGACGGAATTCTCAAAGGCGGGGAGATCGAGGATAATGACGCTGTAACGCCTGCGCAGGAGCTCGAGCTGCGCCTTGAGCGTTGGCAAATACCCGAAACGCTGCATAGGATTGGCGGAGCGCTTGATCTGATCCGTCGTAAGCACCGGAACCAGGACGTCCTCCGATGTCTCCTGCAAGGTTCGCGTGGTGGCCTCTTTCAGCTTGAGTTCGCCCGTACGTCCGCGCATGCGCTCCGGCTTGGCCGGGCCTGCGAGAGGAACAGACTGAGCGGCCGTGAGGCTTAGCGCCTCTCCTTCCCATTCCAGGACCCGGCTGAGATGCGGATTGGCGAAATTCGCATCCACCAGAATCGCCTGAATCCCCTCGTTCAGATAGAGCTGGGCAAGGTTGGTCGCGATCGTGGTCTTCCCCTCCCCTCGACCTACCGAGGTAACACCGATCACCGCCGCGCTGTTCGGAGGGAAAGTGGCGTCGATGGAGTTCTTGACAGTACGCAGCGCCTCGGAAAATCCCGAATAGGGTGCATCGAGCACGTAACGCAGGGATCCATACCGCGTCGACCGTTTCTCTCCGCCCGTGACGCGGAAGCGCGCCGCCGGCACACGACCGAGCGTCGGCAGGCCCAATTCCTGGCCAAGCCGCTCGCCCGAACCGATGCGGCGGTCGGAAACTTCCCGCAGTCCTGCGAGGCTGATCCCCACGGCAAGGCCCATCATCATCGCGAACGGCATGATCAGCGTCGTTTTTGGCCACGTTTTCGAGAGCGGCGGAGCAGCCGCCGTCACCATCCGGACGTCACCCACGGGGAAGGACTGCTTCTGAAGCGCACCGATAAGTTGCTGCAGAAGGGTTTCGTACATGCGCCGATAGGTTGCCGCGCGGCTCTCCAGCTCCGCGAGCTCTACCCTGGCGATATTGGCGCCTGCGGCGGTTGCCTTCAGCTCTTCAAGCTGTTCGCGCAAGAGCTTCTCGCGCGTCATCGCCGTATCGAGATTGGATTTGTACACGCCCTGGATGCGCAGAAGCTCACGTTTGATCTCCTCCTCCAGCCGTCTGATTTCCTCACGCGCCGCGGTTACCGGAGCGCCATCCGGACCGTAGCGGCTCTCCAACGTTTCCAGCTTGACGATCGCAAGCTGGAGATCGCTGCGAAGCTTTGTGATCTGCGTATTGTTGAGTGCCTCGCCGATATAGCCCTCGCTCAGGTCTCCCGCCAAAAGCCGGTTTATCGTCGCGAGCTTGGCAGCCTCGGTGGCCGTATTGGCCTGCGCGGCGAGGAGCTGCGTGCTGATTTCCGAAAGCTGCTGATGGTCAAGTGAGGAGGTTGCGCCAAGCTGGGTAATGTTGTGTTTGTTTCTATATTCCTCCACGCTGAGGGCGGCCTCATGCGACTGCTTCGCCACCTCGGTCAGCCGGGCTTCGAGCCATTCGGCGCCGCGCGTAAGCGCCTCGGCCTTGGATTCAAGGCTCGCCCGCATGTATGCGTTGGCAATGGCGTTCGCGACGCGCGCGGACTTCTTCGGATCTGTTGAGGTGTAGCCGATCTCGAGGATGTAGGACTGCCCGACGCGCCTGACGGTCATCCGCCCGAGGAAACCGGCCATGATCCGGCGGACCATGTCCTCCTCGCTGACAACGGTCGGCGCCTCTTCCGTGTCCGTTTTCCAGAACAGAAGCATGGGGACGATGGAGCGCAAGGCCGATCTCCAGGATCGGCTCTCCAGGATCTCGGGATCTTCGGTGAGATTGAGTTCCTTTATCACCGCCCGGGCGATCGCCTCGGACTTCACGATCTCCACCTCGCTGGCGATTTCCGCCGCTTCTATGATGATCGTGCCGGTCGTGGCATCCTGAGAGGCGATCCGCGCCTGCTCGCGATCGATCACAAGCCTCGCGACGGCGGTATAGGTGGGAACAGTCTTGGCGATATAGAGAACGCCCAAGCCGACCCCTGCCATCGTCGCCAGCACGAGAATCAGCAGGTGGCGGCGCAAGAACGCCCAGACGTCACGGAAGGATATGTAGTCCTTTCCCGCCGCCGCTGGGGCGCGCTCGCCACCGAACCTCCGGATCTCTTGGATCACCATTTACAGCCACCCCCGATGCCGCTGTCGACCAAATTTATCGTGAAAGCGCTCCGCTCAGCGCCGGGTTCGAAACCCCTCCAGCCATTTCCGTAAGATCCACACGCACTTCGAGAACATCTCCCGGCTCGAGCACGGTATCGGGAGACGCTTCGAAGGAACCGGCCTCCCCTTTCCGGATCACCGTGAAACGGAGAGGTTGCTCTTCCAGTGTCTGTTCTGCGCCGCGCCGAGCGATCGAAGCGCCGGTCGCCTGCAGGAGCTGTTCCGTGATCTGCCGGCTGAGCTGCAGCGCCTCGATTTCCGAATTCACCGTTTGAAGGTCGGCGACGATCTCAGTCCTGCGCTGGCTCTTGAGATTCACCACATCGCGCTCCGTCTCGCTCAACCGCTGCTTGGCGCGCATGGATGCGACCTCCAGGTCGAGCCTGTCGCTCTGCAGATCCGCGAGAATGCGTTCCAGGCTTGTCTCCCGCGACCGGGTGAGCGTTCCGCTGTCGACGAGTTTGGAAATGTCGTTGAGCTCCGCCTCGGCGATGCTCACCTGTCGGTCCTGGGCGACCATCTTCTCTTCGAGCACCTTGATCTCCTCGCTGAACAGGGCAGCGAGTTCCTCGAGTGAACGAAGCTGACGTGCGAACGCCTCTTTTCGCGTGTTGAAGATCGCTTCCTCTTCACGCACGACAGCAGCAATGGTGCCGGTCGGATCAGAGTCGGTCGACGGTGGAAAGGTGATGACCGCCTTGTCTTCGAGCTCAGCTTGGAGACGCGCGCGCCGCGCCAGGCGGCGCTTCAGTTCAATGTCTATACGCCCGAGCTCTCCCACATAGCGGATCTGTTCCAGCTCGGAATAACCTCCGAGCGGATCGGTCCGGCGAAGCCGCCCGCCCGCCATGGCCACTGCCTGGAGGACCGTGATACCTGGGCGATACTCGAACTCGCCGGGATGCTCCACGCTGCCATTCACATAAAGCGAAGGATAACGGACCACCTCGACGGTGGTGGTCGGCGCGTTGACGAGGCCGGTCTGCCGCTTCAACTCTTCAGCGATTTCCGCAGCAACCTCACGAGGTGTCTTGCCGTTCGCTGCCACCTCGCCGACAAGCGGGATCGAGATCGTTCCGGCCGTGGAGACCACGAACTCACCGTTGAGCGCGGTCCACTCGCGATACTCCCCCTGAGAGGGTACCCACTCGACCACCGTCACCTTCACGCGTGTTTGCGGCCTGAGCTTGAAAAGCTCGTCCGCCGCTGCAGGACGGATCGCCGCGAAAGCAAGAAAGGCAAACAACATCGAAAGCATGGCAATCCTGCTCGGCCGAAAGTGTCCGATCGTTCCGGCAGTCTTCATGCGTTGATCCTGCATAAGGCGTTCCTCTGCTCCGCCCCTGCACCCAAAGGTGCGCGAAGAGCGTGCCTTAGATCATCGGACGAATCCGGGTGGGGTAAATACCGAAGCGGCTACTCACTTTCGGGGAACCGCGGGTAATCGGGCGTGAAGTTTCGGAGCAGACCGCCCTCTCCAGGCGGGGTCTTCAGCCCGATCGGACGAGAGCATAGCCCGTTTGCGCCGCGCGACTAAACTTTAGAACAGCGGGCAAGCCGGATAGACGGCATGTCTCTTTCCGCTCTTCTGTCCCATCATTCCGGCTCAAGCGACATTCCGGGGGGAAGGGTCTTGCGCGTCGCAATTGTGCACTACTGGCTTGTATCGATGCGTGGCGGCGAGAAGGTGGTCGAAGCCTTCTGCGACATGTATCCCGATGCGGACATATTCACGCTCGTCTATGACGAGCAGAAGGTTTCGAACAAGATCAGGAGCCATAAGGTCATCACATCGTTCCTGCAGAAGATTCCAGGGGCGCAAAAGCGCTATCAGTCTCTTTTGCCGCTGATGCCCTTTGCGCTCGAGAGCTTCGATCTTTCCGGATACGACCTCATCCTGTCGAGTGAATCGGGGCCCGCCAAGGGCGTCGTCCCCGGGCCGCAGACGACACACATCTGCTACTGCCATTCGCCCATGCGCTACCTGTGGGACCACTATCATTTCTACCGCGCCGGGGCGGGCCGGCTGACGCGCTCGCTCATGACGGTCCTTTCGCCGGCGCTGCGCGCCTGGGACGTGTCGACGAGCGCCCGTGTGGACCAGTTCGTCGCCAACTCGCACCATGTCGCCGACCGCATCGAAAAGTATTACCGGCGCACTGCGGCGGTGGTGAGCCCGCCAGTGGCCGTCCACGATTTCGCACCAGCTTCCACCACCAAAGATTTCTTCCTGATGGCGGGCCAGCTGGTGGGTTACAAACGCGCCGACATCGCCGTCGAGGCCTTCACGCGAATGGGCGAGAACCTCGTCGTGATCGGCGAAGGAGAGGAGATGGCCCGCCTGAAGCGCATGGCAGGCCCGACCATCACGTTTCTGGGACGCACGCCGTTCCCCGTCCTCAAGGAAGCGCTGGCACACTGCCGCGCGCTCGTCTTTCCCGGCGAGGAGGATTTCGGAATCGTACCCGTGGAAGCCATGTCGAGCGGCCGGCCCGTTATCGCTTACGGGCGCGGCGGCGCTCTCGATACAGTCATTCCAGGCCTCACCGGCGTTCTCTTTCAGGAACAGTCCGTACAGGGGTTGATCGAGGCGGTCAGGCGCTTCCAGTCGGTAGAAAGGACATTCCGGCCCGACGTCATCCGCGACCACGCGGTCCAGTTCAGCGTAGCGAACTTCAAGGCCAAGATGCAGCAGATCATCGATGCCCAGCTCATGCAGCGGCATCGCGAATTCAGCCGCGTCTACAAGCAAGCTGCGGAATAGTGTCTTCGCTCTTTACGACGGCGTCCGCTTCGGCGGGAAAGCCGGCTGCGGTGCGGCGGCAGACCTCCCTAAATGATTAGATTAGGCAATGTGTACGCTCACTAGATGAGAGTGCTAACACCTATGCGTTGGGAGTTTTGTACAAATATCTTAGCTGCATCAAATAGATGCGGCTCTATGATCTGGCGCTACGCGCAGTAGGGGCCTTGTGGGCGGGCATGAACGATGCGGGCGACGCGAGCATAACTTTACCTCGATTTCCTGTTGCAATGGCTCGCGACGGATACCTCCCGTGCGACCAGCAGAGCGGGAGCGACCTGACATGACTGTCGGCGAAGCGGGCTTGAGCAGGTGATGTGGCACGCAAGCAGTTCCCAAAGAGCGATTGCGCAGACCGACATGCCGCGGATGCTATCGCTTATCCACCGGATGGCTGAGAGTTTCGCCATCAACCTCTCCGGACTGAACGTCGTAGTGCCTGCGGCCACGGGGTATATGGCTGGCGCTGCCACGCTCGCCCTCCTCGCCGGAGCGGCGACCGTTACCGCCGTTCCGCGGCCCTCCAACCGCTACCATTCGGCCCAGGAAGCAATCGACATAACACACGCGCTGGCTGCCCTTGCGAATGTCGACGAGCGCCTCAGGATGAAGGAGCGCATCGACCATCAAACCTGCAGCACCACCAATGTTCTTTTGAACAGTGATCCTATACGGCCGATCACGCGATCGATCATCGAGCGGCTGCCCTCGCGCGCCGTCATCGCCACGATGCGCGAAGCGTGGATGATCCTCGACAGCGACATCGACCTGAAGGCATGCCGGGACCATCATGTTCCTGTATCGGCCGTCAACGAATCGCATCACCAGGTCGGCGGCGCGGAGTTTCAGCCCGCCCTGTGCCTGAAGCTTTTCGAAGCACCCGAAGTGGTGGTAGACAGGGCGGTCATCGCCCTTATCTGCGACAACCCGCTTGCCTATAACCTGCAGCGGGGATTGCGCGCGGCAGGTGCGCAGGTCGTGGTCTTCCAGAACCCTGACTCCGTGTTCGCCCACCCTTGGGACGCGATCGTTCTGGCACAGAGACCCGCCGACAAGCCGCGGCTCAGCATCACCGACCTCGGCAAGATAGCAAAGGTCGCTCCGGGCGCTGTCATTATCCAGTACTGGGGCGACGTAGACCGTAAGGCGGCCCGTTACTTTGGACTGAGTGTATGGCCGCCGCGCAGCCCCGGCAAAGGACAGATGGGAATCCCGATGGAAATGCTGGGCCCCGAACCGACGCTGCATCTCCTGGGTGGCGCGCTGAAAGCGGCCGAACTGGTGCTGGCGGGCGAACCACTCGATCCCGAAGGGGTGGCGCAGCTTGTCGACCTCGACGAGCGGATCCGAGAAGGCTGAGCTTCACGATACCGGAAAATCGTATTTCCGTGCGATGGCCCAGATCGCCTTGTTGATCTCAACGAGGGAGGAGATGCTCTTCCTGATCCTTTCGATCTCTTTTTCGTCCAGGCTTTCCACCTTGCCGTATTTGACCTCGTCCCTGCTCTCGAAGATGCGCATGAGCTGGGTCATCCCGCGCCCGCTCTCGGGATCGAACGAATAAATGCAGTGATTGAACTTGTTCCGCAGGCCTGCTTCCTTGGAAAGCCGCCGCGTTGCTTCCAGTATATCCTCGCGGCAGGCAAGCGGCGTCTTCGGCAGCTTGGCGAGGCGCTCGACGAGATCGATCCTTGCTCGCGTGGTATTCAGCGTCAGGAAGATGACGATCGCGGTTTCCTTGTCCACGCCGGCCAATCCCGCCATCAAGTAGATCAGCAGGCTTTCGGTGTTGGTCCAAGTGTAGTTGAGTTGCCCCACGAGAAGGAGGATGTCCTGAAGCTTGGGCATCGCGGCAAACCCTTCCATCGCCCGTAGCCGGTGTTATCGGCCGTCCAAGGGATTCTAGGCGAAGCGATCGGGGGGCGAAATACGCCGAAAGGGTGAGCAGCCACTCCATTTAGCAGCGCAAACCACCATCTCCAGCCAGCGGCGCGACGACTTTAATAAGGTGGCTCCACCCATCCTCAACCGCTCCTACCTCTCTTTCTCCCTCCTCCCATCCGGGGCTTGGCCGAACTGCTGTCTTTAGTCTCCGCGTCACCAGCGAGACACTGTACGGACCGGGAAAACGGGTTCGCCCCGGGCTGGCTCTCCTGCGTACAGTGTTGAAACAGCCAAGCCCGAGGAATCCGTCCCGACCGGAACGGGAGGATATCGATCAGAGAAAACCTTGAGAACGGCACCCGCCGCGTCGACGCGCGTCCGGTTGCCACATGCACCTCCACTTCAGAACTCAACAGCCCGCGCGGCGAAGGCCCCAAGGAGATGAATGGCGGTCAAGCTGTCGCGGCCTCAAGCTGAGGACTCGACAATGGGTAGCAACAACAACAACCTTCTCTTTGGTTTGTTCGACCCCTCGCAGGAGCAGCAGCAACAGCAGCAGCAACGCGAGCAGCAACAACAGCAGCAAAGCCAAACGAACGCCAACACCAATACGAACACCAGCAACAGCAACACCGGCAGCAATTCGGGAAGCAATGCTGGCAGCAACGCTGGAAGCAATTCCGGAAGTAACGCGGGCAGCAACTCCGGTAGCAATGCGGGAAGCAACGCCGGCAGCAACGCTGGTGCGAACTCCGGTGCCAATGCCGGCAGCAATGCGGTGAGCATTGGCGAGAACACCAACAACAACGGCAATGCGAACACCAACGGTAATACCAACGCCAACACAAGTGCCACGACGAACGACAACACGGTAACGAGCAACACGACGAGCGCCACGACGGTCGACGTCACCGTCGGCCTCGATCTGACCGGCTACGAGCCTTCCGATGACGACTTTGCCGACATCGACATGAAAGGCCTGGCCAATACCATCGAAGGCATGTTCAACGTCAATTTTGACAACATCCTCAACGGCGCGTTGACCGGCGCCGGAAATGATGTCGGCAACGTCTTCAACCAGATCGCCAACATCTCCGACGACGACAAGCTTTACGACGCGGAGGTGAAAAACGACGGCGAATTCTACCAGGACATCAGCTCGCATGGCGGCTTCGCCAAGGCCGATGACGGCATTACGTCCGGCGGCGGCGGCGGTGACGGCGGCAATGGCGCCGACGCCAATGGCGGCGATGGCGGCCTTGGCGGCTTCGCCTTCGGTGGAGAAGGCGATGGTGGCGACGGCGACGGCGGTCATGCCTTGAGCGCAGCAATCGGTGGAAAAGGCGATGGCGGCGATGCCGACGGCGGCAATGGCGACGGCGGCAACGCCGACTCCGGTCGTGCCGACGGCGGCAGGGGTGACGGCGCGCGCGGCGGCGACGGCGGTTTGGGCGTCGGCCTCGGGCTGGGCCTGGGCCTGGGCCTTGGCCTCAGTGGCGCGCTTGGCGGCGACGGCGAGGAAGGCGGCAATACCGACGGCGGCAATGGCGGCGACGGTGGTGACAGCGACGACGCCAATGGCGGCGATGCCGAGGACGCAAACGGTGGTGACGCCGAAGGCGGCGATGGGGTCGACGCGTTCCTGGCCGGAATCCCGATCCTCAATATTGGCGGTGACACCGGCGATGCCGGCGATGGCGGCACGAATACAGGCGGCGCGGGCGGCACCACGACGGGTGGCGCCGGTGGCCTGGGCGGCGCAGCCGGTGACGGCGGAGCCGGAGGATTCGGCGGAGCAGCCACATCGACGGCTACCGGTACGGGTACGGGCACCGGTGGCGGTGCCGGCACAGGCGGTGCCGGCGGTGCCGGTGGTGCTGGAATCGGCGGCGCTGCGGTTAGCGGTGACGCAACGGGCGGCGCTGGAACAGGCGGTGACGCGGTGGCAACCGGCGGAACCGGCGGCAGCGCGCTGAGTGGCGCGTGGGCCAATGGCGATGGCGGCGACGGCCTTGGCGGCTGGGCTACCGGCGGTGCTGGCGGCAGTGGTGGAGTCGCCGGCATTGCGACTACCGGCGCTGGTGGCGCTGGTGGCGATGGCGGCATCTGGGGTTCTAACAACGGCGATGACGGCTATGTCTACGGCTACAGCTCCGCGACGGCCGACTCGGCGGTGAACACCAGCGCCTTCAACCAGGAAATCGTGATGGGCGCGAACCTCCAGCAGAACGCCATCGATATGACCGTGGTTGGCGGTGATCTTACGAGCTCCGTCGCTGGCGAAGACTTCGACGACGCGACCGCCTAAGGGGGGCGTTTCGTCGGCTTTCGCCGCGGAGGAGCCGATGAAACTGGGGCTGCGCGGAGCGCCGCGCAGTCCTCAGCATCGGCCACCGAGACTGGGCAATCCAATCTGGAGGCACAAGCCATGCATTTGGACCGGATCACGGAAGCGATTGCTCACTTCATCGGCGTATTCGAGATTACAGTTGATCAGGTCCGGTTTAGAGAATCCTATAACGAGTTCGACGCCAAGAAGAATGTCGATCCTGAACTGCCAGAGCTGGTTGCTGACGCAGTTCCGTTTGCCGCACCTTATGAACTCATCGACTATGAACCTGACGTTCCTTATGAGCCGAAGGCGCCGGATCTGGTTCCTGTCGATCCCGAGCCTTACCTGAACTTCGTTCGCCCCGATATACCGGTGGGCGGTCCGAATGGGATCACCAAACCCGGCGATCTCACGGCAAATGCAGTTGTCCATGCCAGTTCCCCAAAACTCGTGCTGCCGGAAGTGGAGACAGTCGGCTCCGTCGCCAACTACATGAGCCAAGGCATCCGGCTCTCGGACAACGACTATTTCGGCGTCGGCGGCCACGGCCTCTATTTTGCTCCCGATCCGATAAGCGATGTAAAGCTCATGGAGCTCACGGGCGAAGCGGCGGCTGTTTCACCGCTGACGGATCTTGAAATGCCCGGCTCTGCGGAGGAGATCACGGAGTTCGTCAACGATGCGTTCGAACTCGCCGATATGTATCCCGAAGATGAACAGTCTGAGGAGATCCAGACGGTCATCAAGGCGACGACCATAGACAACGTAACTGTTGTCAATGGTGAAATAACCGCTGAAAAGCCGAAGCTTGAAGATTACCGTAATTTCAACGAGGAAGGGGAGGACGAGGGGCCGAGCGGTTCAAGCGCTGGTGCAGATATCAACGATCCTTCGGTGACGGTGGAGACCGGGAACAACCTTCTCGTCAACGATGCAGTCCTCAAGAGTTTCTGGACCGGCGCTCCGGTTACGGCCGTCGAAGGCAAATATATCGAGCTCAACATCATCGTTCAGGTGAACGCCTGGAGCGACAGCGATTACGCCGCCTCCGCCGTGGGGGACTGGATCCGCGACCCGACACCCACGGAAGCGTTCAACATTGCGACATTCGAGCGCTTCGATTCCTTCGAGGAGCCTGAGCCGAACGCGGATATGGGCTTCCCCCAGCATTGGGTGATCAAGGAGATCGAGGGCGATCTGATGATCGTGAACTGGCTCCAGCAGTTCACCTTCATGATGGACAACGACGTGGGCATCCTTTCCTCTTCCGGGGTCACGACCTGCGTCTCCTCCGGCGATAACCAGGCCTTCAACAGCGTTTCGATCGACGAGATCGGATTCGCCTACGATCTCATCATCGCGGGCGGCAGCATATTCGACGCCAACATCATCCAGCAGATGAATATTCTCTGCGACGACGATCTCATCGGCTCCGTCGACGGGTTCCAGAGCAGCGGGGAAGGTTCCGTTTCGACCTCCGGAAATCTGCTATGGAACCAGGCATACATCTACAATGTCGGCGCAGCAGACCGTTTCGAGCCGCTGCCGGCCGGCTATCAGAAGACCGCGGAGCAACTCGCGAACGGCGGAAATTCGCTGGACGACAGCGTGCTTTCCGACCCCGCCTTTGCGGGGTATGGGCCGCTGCGCGTGCTTTATATCAAGGGCGACCTCCTCAATCTGCAATACATCAAGCAGACGAACATCCTTGGTGACAGCGACCAACTCGCGCTCGCGATGCATGCTCGCGATCTTCATCCCGAAGCCGACTGGACGGTGACCACCGGCAGCAACACGCTCGTGAACAACGCAGCGATCCTGGATCTGGATGCCCTCGGCAAGACTTACGTCGGCCAGGAACACTACTCGACCGAACTGTTGATTCAGGCCGAGATCATCTCCACCGATCCGAACTTCGGCGGGCAGGATCCGAACGTGCTGGTGAACGAGGCCGTCGCCTTCCTCGATGACGATATGACGGATGCTGAGGGTCCCCAGATCGGCCAGATGGACCAGGGCAATGCCGACTATCTGCACTCCGACGGTGTGCATTCGCTGATCGGATAACCGGACAGGATCATGGTTGAACATCTAGACACCCCAACCTATTCCATCGGAAGCGGACGGGTGATTTTCGCGGGGCAGCGACCGGAGGATTTGTTTTCCACAGGGTACAACCGAATTTCCCGTCCAGAAGACAAAACGGACCAGCGGACCGATCTGATCGACCGGCTGGTGGAAGAGGTCTTTACCACTGTGGCCAGGGAACGGGCCGCCGTTCACGAGGCAGTCCCGGCCAGTGAACGACATGCCGGTGCGCAGCAGCCGCCTGTCCAGGACGGGAACGGGAGAGTGGAACCGGTTCGGCAAACGGCGGTGAAGATGGAGCCGGGCGACCGGCCCGACCAAACCATTATTGAGACCACCGCCGGTGGATTTGCGGAGGAATTGCCCAGGCAAAAGGAGGCCGACCGCCCAAGCGGCATGATTTCGATCGAGGGCGATCGAGGCCCGATCGAGGCGCTGAAGCAGACCCCTGATCAGCCGGCCGGGACGGGAGCAAACAAGGGAAACGGCAAACTTTCCGGCGGCGGCGACGGTGTGTTCCACAAGCGCCTCGGGCCGATAGATTTCTCGCAATGCCTGAAGGCAGGACTTGCTGCCGTTCGCAGGAACCTCGCGATCGTGATGATTTTCACGATCGCGACGAATATCTTGGTTCTTGCCATCCCCGTCTATCTTTTCCAGATTTCCGATCGGGTCCTGACGAGCCGCTCCATCGACACGCTCATCATGCTGACGATCGTGATCGTTGGCGCGGTGATCCTGCAGGCCGTGTTCGACGCGATACGGCGCTTCATCCTGATGCGAACCGCGGTGGAATTCGCCGCGCAACTGGGAGCTCCGATCCTGAGCGCGGCAGCGCGCGCTTCGTTGCACAGCAACGGTCGTGAATACCAGACACTGGGCGATCTGCAGCAGGTACGCTCCTTCCTGGTCTCGCGAACCCTGCTCGCTTTCCTCGACGCGCCGATAGCGCCGCTCTTCGTCCTGGCTGTGTTCCTGATCCATCCGCATCTGGGATCGATCGTGGTTCTGACAGGGCTGCTCCTGCTTGCCTTTACGCTGATCAATCAACGCGCCACTGCCAAGCCTTTCAGCGAAGCCAACGCTTCGCAGGTGAAAGCCAACCTCCATCTCGACTCGATGTCGCGTAACTCGCAGATCATCAATGCGCTGGCCATGATCCCGGAGGCTGTCCAAATCTGGGGCAAGGATACTGCCGGCTCGCTGAAGGCGCAGGTAGTTGCGCAGGACCGCAACATTGCTTTCGCCGCCCTTTCAAAGGGCTCGCGATTGCTCACGCAAGTGGCCATGCTCGGCTGGGGCGCATATCTGGCGATCGAGGGCGAAATCACCGGTGGTATGGTGATCGCAGCTTCGATCATCGCCGGACGCGCATTGGCACCGATCGAGGGGGCCATCGAGGGCTGGAACCAATACAGTCAGTCCCGCTCCGCCTTCGATCGCATCTCGACACTCTTGAAATCATCGCCGCTCAACGTCGAACGCCTGAACCTGCCCAAGCCGGAAGGCCGGCTCGACGTGGAGCGGCTGCTCTATGTGCCGCAGGGGACCAAGCGCGTGGTCCTTAACGGCATCTCCTTCGCGCTCGCGCCCGGCGATTCGCTTGCGGTGATCGGCAATTCCGGCGCCGGGAAAACAACGCTGGGCAAGATGCTGGTTGGCTCGATCCTGCCCACGTCAGGCAGCGTGCGGCTTGATCTGATGGACCTGCGGAACTGGGACCAGCGGCAGTTCGGGGAGAACATCGGCTACCTGCCTCAGGACGTCCAGCTGTTCCCCGGGACCATCAAGGCGAACATCGCCCGGATGCGCGAAGACGCAACCGACGCGCAGATCTACGAGGCAGCGAAGCTCGCCGACGTCCATGAGATGATCGCCAGCCTGCCCCATGGCTACGAGACCGTCGTCGCGGCGGACGGATCGCCGCTCTCGGGCGGTCAGAAGCAGCGCATCGCGCTGGCGCGCGCCTTTTTCGGCAATCCGCGCATGGTGGTTCTGGACGAACCGAACTCGAATCTCGACAGCGCGGGGGAAGCGGCGCTCACACGCGCGCTCCAGCATGCCAAGGAAAACAAGATCACCGTGGTTACGATCACGCAGCGGCTCGCGCTCCTGGACCAGGTCGACAAGATCCTGCTGCTCGTGAACGGAACGGTTGCTCTTTTCGGTGTGCGCAGAGACGTGCTGCAGGCGATGGCGGCTCGCGGCGTGAGCGTCGAAGGCAGCACCTTCGGGCATCATCAGATTCATTAGAGCTTGGGATCGGAAATGTCGGATATCGCCAAGGTTCACGACATAGAATGGTACTCCGAGGTTCCGCGATCGATCCGGAAGCAAACGATCGCCGGCCTTATCCTGCTCGTTCTGACCTTTGGCGGGTTCGGCGGCTGGGCGGTGACGGCCCCGCTGGCCGCTGCAGTGGTCGCGCAGGGAAGCTTTGTGGCGACAGGCCGGAACAAGATCGTCCAGCACTTCGAGGGCGGCGTCATCAAGGAGATCCTCGTCAAGGAAGGCGACCAGGTGACGTTCGGCCAACCGCTGATCCGCCTTGACGAGACGGCGGCACTGGCTCGCGAGCGGGAGCTGTTCCTGCGGCAGATCCGGCTTGAAGCCATCGCCGCACGCCTTCACGCGCAATTGCGAGGCGACGAAGAGATCGAGCTTCCGCCGATCCTGAGGGACAATCGTTCAAATCCTGAAGTGGCGCCGATAATCGACAGCCAACAACTCAATTTCGACGCATGGAAGAGCAAACTGAAAAGTGAGATCGCCCTGCTCGAACAAAACATGGAAGCACTGCGCTACCGCGCCGAGGGCTACCAGAAGCAGAGGGAAGCCACGATCATCCAGCTGGAGCTGCTGCGCGAGGAGGCGGCCGCAAAGGAAACCCTCCTGAAGAAGGGCCTGATCCGCCAGACCGAGATCAAGGCCATCCAGAGGGCTATCGCGGACGCCACGGGCGAGATTGCCCGCTTGGCGGCGGAAGTTTCGGAGACGCTCTCGCAGATCAATAAGGAAAAGCAGCAGATCGTCCAAACGGAAACCGCCTATCGCGGGGCCGTGCTGGACGAACTGGAGAGCATACAGGCAGAACTTGATTCCGTCCGCGAGCAATCGCGTGCGGCCGAGAACATCCTGCAGCGCACGACGATCCACGCACCGGCGACAGGCACGGTGGTGCGGATGAACTATCACACGCCTGGCGGGGTGATCGAAAGCGGCAAGGGCATCATGGAAATCCTGCCGGCCGACGCGGACCTCATCATCGAGGCCCATGTGCCACGGACAGAGATCGACAGCGTCCGTGCCGGCCAGAAGGCGATGGTCCGCCTCGTGGCGCTGAACCAGCGCACCACGCCTGTGCTCAACGGCGATGTTTTCTATGTGTCTGCCGATGCGCTGCCTGCCGATCCAGCCTCGCAGCAACAGGAATTCTATCTGGCCCGTGTCCATCTGCCGCCAAGCGAAATTTCACGCGTGCGGGGTTTTTCGCCCACTCCGGGAATGCCTGCGGAAATTCTCATTCAGACGGAAGAGCGCACTTTCTTCAGCTATCTGACGAAGCCGATTGTCGACAGCATGTCTCGTGCGTTCACGGAGCGGTGAAATGGAAGTCCTTGCGGGCCCGATCGTCGCGCCGGTAGATCGACTCAAATTTAAGTCAAATTTCCTTCGCAGTATTTGGGTCGAAGAAGCCGAATTAGAGTTTTAACCCTTCGCGCAAGTTCTGCAGGGTGTGAGTGATGTACGTCGAAGTAGATCGTCAACGTATTCAGGATGGCGCGAGGCAAAAGCCCAAGCCACAGCTCCCGTGGCACATGCGTCATCGCATGTTCCACAAGCCGGTGGTGATTGAGAGAAGGCGTCTTGACCGCGATCGAGTAGTGACCAACACGAAAGTCGCACTGGAGTCCCTGGTGCACGAATGGCCGCTCGATGACTGCCCGCGCCGGCAGCAAGCCATGAAGCTCTGCCTGGCGGTGATGAGAGGCGAGAAGCCGCCGGTGGCGGCACGGCGCGCCTTCGTGGCGGCCGCGCGAGCGGCAAACATCCTCCGTGAAGCCTGATCAGCGCGAAGGCGCGCGTGAACATAACCTACTCGCGGTAACGGTGTACCCGCGGCGCAAAGGTCATCCGTCAGTTCGCGAACGCGGCGAGACCAGTTATCGCGCGGCCGAGGATCAGCGCGTGAATGTCGTGCGTTCCCTCGTAGGTGTTGACCACTTCGAGATTGACGAGATGCCGCGCGACGCCGAACTCGTCAGAGATGCCGTTGCCGCCAAGCATGTCGCGGGCGGCGCGGGCGATCTCCAGCGCCTTTCCGCATGAATTGCGCTTTACGATCGAGGTGAGTTCCACCGGCGGGTGGCCCTCTTCCTTTATGCGCGCGAGACGCAAGCAGCCCTGCAGACCCAGCGCAATCTCCGTTGCCATGTCGGCAAGCTTCTTCTGGATGAGCTGGTTTGCCGCGAGCGGACGGCCGAATTGTCGTCGCTCCAGAACATATTGCCGCGCCGTGGCATAGCAGGCTTCGGCTGCCCCCAGCGCACCCCAGGCGATACCGAAACGCGCCGAGTTGAGGCAGGTGAACGGCCCCTTGAGGCCGGAAACGGTCGGCAGCATGTTCTCGGCCGGAACGAAGACATCGTCCATGACGATTTGGCCGGTGATCGAAGCCCTGAGCCCAACTTTGCCTTCGATCTTGGGCGCTGAGAGGCCCTTGAACCCCTTCTCGAGAATGAAGCCGCGGATCGCACCATCGTCTGTCTTGGCCCAGACGAGAAACACGTCGGCAATGGGGGAATTGGAAATCCAGGTCTTCGAGCCGTTGAGGCTGTAACCGCCGGAAACGGCGCGGGCGCGCGTCTCCATCGAGCCAGGATCGGAACCGTGATTCGGCTCCGTGAGGCCAAAGCAGCCGATCAACTCGCCCGTTGCGAGTTTCGGCAGGTAGCGCTGCTTCTGCTCTTCCGTGCCGAAGGTTTCGATGGGCACCATGACGAGCGAGGACTGCACGCTCATCATGGAGCGGTAGCCACTGTCGACACGCTCGATCTCACGGGCAATGAGGCCGTAGGCGGTATAGGAAAGGCCAGCGCCGCCGTAATCAGGCGAGATCGTGGGACCGAGCAGCCCGAGCTCACCCATCTCGCGGAAAATCGCAGGATCGGTCTTTTCCTGCCTGAAGGCTTCAAGAACACGCGGTTGAAGCCGCTCCTGCGCATACCGGCGAGCCGTCTGCATCACCATGCGCTCTTCTTCCGTCAATTGGTTCTCCAGCCCGAACGGATCGGACCAGTCGAATGCTTCGCGATTTGCCATCAGCCTTCCCTTGAATACGGGCAATCATGCCTGCGACCGTGACCCGGAGGCACCTGCCGCCTGGAACTACCTTCAGCACATCGGACGCCCACTCGTAAATGCGTAAGATGCGCATTTTGCGGGCGAAAGCCGGCATCGCGAAGGCGGAAGGCAGAAGCTGCAGGAAAGTTCGAGGGCCGATCAGTCCTGAACCGTCTCGCGCCGGCCCGTTTCGGCGGAGCGCAGCAGCGCGTCTATGAGGCGATGGACCTTCAGTGCCTCGCGCCCGCTCACCTTGGGCTGGCGATCCTCGTCGATCGCATCGAGGAAGTCCTTGAGCACGGCGCGATGATGATCATGGGGGAAGGCCATGGGGTCAGCACCGGCGCCGCCGCCAAGCACGCCATCGTCCTGCCTCACCTCCGACCCGTCGTGAAACTGCGCAATCAGTGCGGTCCCTTCGATACGGGCCGTGCCGTTCGTGCCGATCAACTCGATGGCATCGGGGAATCCAGGATAGGCGCAAGTGGTTGCGTTGATGGTGCCGATCGCGCCGTTCGCGAAGCGGATCGCACCGGCGGCCATATCCTCCGTCTCCATATGGTGGACCTTCGATGTAACGGCGTAGGCGGTCACCTCCTCGGGCAAGCCCGCGAACGAGATCAGGAGATCGAGCGTATGGATACCCTGGGTGAGCAACACGCCGCCACCGTCGCGCGCCTTCGTGCCACGGCCTGGCTGGTCGTAATAGCTTTGCGGCCTCCAATTGGAGAGCCTTGCGGATGCACCGACGAGTTCCCCGAGTCGGCCCTCGGCGATGAGGCTTGCAAGCCTGACGCTGATGGGCCTGAAACGTTGCTGCAGGACCACGCCGAGCTTGACGCCCGCGTTTTCCGCGGTCTCGACCATGCGACGGGCGCGTTCCGTCGAAATCTCCAGCGGCTTTTCGAGAAGCACATGCTTTCCAGCTTTGGCTGCGCGCTCGACAAGCTCCGCATGGCTGTTTGGTGGGGTGAGCACCATAACCGCATCGATCGAGCCATCCCCGAAAATCGGATCAAGATCAGGAACGACGGGCAGACCCCAAAGGTCTGCAAAGGCTTGCCGGCGGGCCGCGGTCGGACTGTAGCAAGCTGCGACCTCTACGCGGTCTCCAAAGTCGAGCAGGCTTTTTGCATGAGGGGTCGATGCCATGCCAAGCCCGATCACTGCGATACGTTTTTTCGTCATGAGATCCTCCCTGCTTGTTCCGATACCCTCTCTTGCGACGGAAGGGATATCGCCCCAACGTCGACAATGTCGGAAACACGGGTGCCGAGCGCCTTATCTCCCTCTTGGCAGGAGAGAAAGCATTTTCCTGCACTTGCAAGCGGGCTCATCCCCGAGCAAACGCAATGCAAGAGAGGGGCAGTCAAGTTCATTGCCTGGCCCTAAAACGCAAACCGCTCCACCGCCTGCATCACGCCCCGAAGTTCGGCGAGCCCCTTCAGCCTGCCGATGCAGGAATAGCCGGGGTTCACCTTCTTGCCGATATCGTCGACAATGAGATGGCCATGGTCCGGCCGCATGGGGATCACTGCGTCCGCCCTGCCTTCCGCCGCGCGCCGGCGCTCCTCCTTCAAAAGCTCATGGACGACCCCGATTAAATCGACGTCGCCATCGAGATGTTCGGACTCGTGGAAGGAACCATCGACCTCATGCTTCACGTTGCGCAGGTGCGCGAAGTGGATGTCAGGCGCAAACTCCTTCGCCATCGCAACCAGGTCGTTCTCGCGATTTGCCCCATAGGAGCCGGTGCACAGGGTGATGCCGTTCGAGGGCGACTTCACCGCATTGATGAGCGCACGGGCGTCGGATGCCCGGCAAACCACGCGCGGCAGGCCGAATATCGGGAACGGAGGATCGTCCGGATGGATGGCGAGCTTCACGCCCGCTTCCTCCGCTACCGGCACGATCTCGCGCAGGAAGGCGAAAAGATTGTCGCGAAAGCCTTCGACCGACAGGTCCCTATACACGTCGAGCATGCGACGGAAGCTTTCGCGATCATAGACGAACTCCCGCGCCGGCACCCATTCGATGAGGTTGCGCTCCAGACGAGCGAGATCGCTTTCACTCATGGAGCGGAGCCGCTCGCGAGCCGCTTCGATGCGTTCGGCCGGATAATCCTCCTCAGCGCCCGGACGCTTCAGCACCAGCACGTCATAGGCGCAGAATTCCACGGCATCAAAGCGCAGCGCCGTACCGCCGTGCGGCATCGGATAGTCGAGGTCCGTGCGCGTCCAGTCGGTGATCGCCATGAAGTTATAGCAGACGGTGCGCACGCCCGCGGCGGCAACATTGCGGATCGAGGTTTTGTAATTCTCGATGAACTCGCGATAATTGCCCGACCTTGTCTTGATGGTCTCGTGAACCACGATGCTTTCCACGACGTCCCAATCGAGGCCGGCTGTTTCGATGACCTCCTTCCGCTTGGCGATCTCGTCGGCGGGCCAGGGCCGGCCATCGTTCAGATGATGCAACGCGCTCACAACGCCCACAGCGCCTGCCTGGCGGACATGCGCCAATGTGACCGGGTCATCGGGTCCGAACCAACGCCACGTCTGCTTCATTCGGATACTCCTTGCGACGCCATATCGATCGCGGGATAGGGGCCGCTCCGGCGAATCGTCTCGAGGTGACCGGCCGCCATCTCCGCAAGACGCTTGCCAGCTTCTCCCGTCACCGCATCGAAGCCAGCCCTGGTGAACACCTTGCGAACGGTTTCCGCAGCGGAAGGACCGCTGGCGAAGATCGCTTCGAGATCGCTGTCCAAAGGATCGGTGAAATGCCCTGCGGGAAGTGAACTTCCACGAGCTTCGCAGCAGGCGATCCAGGCGGCAACGGCGAGCATCAGGTTACTGACCGATCCCCCATCGGCGAGCCGGGCACTGGCGGTTGCCAGGATGCGCTGAGGCAGCTTCTGGCTGCCATCATTGGCGATCTGCGCCGTGCGATGGACGAGCGCGGGATTCGAGAAGCGCTCCGAGAGAGCCGCCGTATAGGCTTGCGGGTCTAGGCCCGCCCCTTGAGGCAGGGTGGGAATTGCTTCGGCCCAGAGACGGTCGACGAAACCCCGGATCGCCGGATCCGTGAAGGCCGCAGACACGCTTTGCCGCCCGCAGAGCAGGCCGAGATAGGAGAGCCCCGAATGCGCACCGTTGAGAAGACGAAGCTTCATCTCCTCGAACGGCCGCACGTCCTTGACCATCGTAACGCCTGCACGCTCCCATTCCGGCCGGCCGAGCGTGAAATGGTCTTCCACCACCCATTGCATGAAAGGCTCGGTCTTCACCGGCCAGGCATCCTCCAGGCCGATCGCGGCGGAGATCCGGGCGCGATCCTCGTCCGTGGTGGCCGGCACGATCCGGTCCACCATGGTGGAGGGGAAGGCGACCTCCTGCTCGATGAAGCGGGCCAGGTCCGGATCGGCGGCCTGCGCGAACTGCAGGACCAGGCGGCGCACCGTCTCACCGTTGGCGGGAAGGTTGTCGCAGCAAAGCACGGTGAAGGGCGAGGTGCCGGAGCGCCTGCGTGCGGCAAGGGCCGACACGATGAAGCCATGCACCGTCCGTGGGTTGGAAAGATCGGCGATATCGGATGCGACGTCGGGATTGGAAAGATCGAGCTCGCCGGCAGCATTGCGCAGATAGGCCTTCTCGGTAACCGTAAGCGTAACGATCCGCGTCGAAGGATCGGCCATGCGCGCGACGAGCGCAGCCGGATTCTCCGGCGCTACGAAGATCTGCCGCAGCGAGCCGATGACTCGCAGCCTTTCCCCTGACGCATCCTGAATCGCAAGCGTGTAAAGCCCGTCCTGCGGCGCCAGTGCATCCCGCGTATCGGGACTGCGCAGTGAAGCCCCGACGATGCCCCAGCCCATTTCGCCGGTAGCAAGACAATCATCGATATAGACGGCCTGGTGGGCACGATGGAATGCGCCGACGCCCAAATGTACGATACCGGGCGCAACCTGCGCCGGATCATATTTCGGACGCTCACAAGCGGCTGAATTCAGTGTTGTTACGGTAAGCCTGTCGCGGCCCATTAAGCCTCCCTCCGCGGGCCTTCTCGGATGAGGCCCCTGCCGCTCCAACTACATCCTGCCTTCCAAGGACGCAATCCAAATTCATCATACAACCACATCATTTTTGTATGTTGACATACGGCAAACCCCCTTTTAGCGATATGAAAAAAAAAGCAGGGAGGAACGGCAGCGCATGCCATCACTGATCGACCGTGACGTGCTTTTTCCCGCCGAACCCGGCGTTCGTTCACTGGCGCGCGCTCTTTATCAGACGGTTGCTGACCTGCCGATCGTCAGCCCTCACGGACACACCGACCCTCGCTGGTATGCGCTCAATGAGCCATTCCCCGATCCTGCACAACTCCTGATCGTTCCGGACCACTATATCTTCCGGATGCTCTTCAGTCAGGGCATAGCCCTCGAGGATTTGGGCGTTCCTCGGCTCGACGGCGCGCCTGTTGAAAAGGACGGACGGCGCATCTGGCGGCTCTTCGCCGAGAATTTTCATCTTTTCCGCGGCACGCCGACGCGGCTGTGGATGGACTATGTGCTGTCGGAACTGTTCGGCATCGAGGAACCGCTTACCGGTGCCACGGCAGATTCCAGCTACGACCGCATCGCCGAGCAGCTCGCCCAGCCAGCTTACCGCCCCCGCGCGCTCTTCGAGCGCTTCAATATCGAGGTCATCGCCACAACCGAGGGCGCACTGGACGATCTCGCCTGGCACAGGCAAATCCGCGAAAGTGGCTGGAATGGCCGCGTGGTGACGGCCTACCGTCCGGATGCAGTGGTCGACCCGGACTTCGAAGGTTTTTCTCAGAATCTCGACCGATTGGGGGAAATCACCGGCGAGGATACGGGAAGTTGGCAAGGCTATCTTGATGCCCATCGCAAGCGCCGGGCCTTTTTCAAGACCTTCGGCGCCACCTCATCGGATCACGGGCATCCGAATGCCGCGACGGAGAACCTCAGCACTTCAGAGGCGGCGACTCTCTTCGACCGCGTGCGCACAGGCAAGGCGGATGCGGCGGAGCGAAATCGCTTCCGTGCGCAGATGCTGACCGAGATGGCGAAGATGAGCATCAACGATGGGCTCGTGCTGCAGATCCATCCCGGCTCCTGGCGCAACCATTCACCGGCCATGATGGCGCGCTTCGGCCGCGACAAGGGCTTCGATATCCCGACCCGTACCGATTACGTTGCAGCACTGAAACCGCTGCTCGATGCAGTGGGATTGGAGCGCGACCTTACAGTTATCCTCTTTACCCTGGACGAGAGCACCTATTCGCGGGAGCTCGCACCGCTTGCGGGCGTCTATCCTGCACTCAAGCTTGGACCGGCCTGGTGGTTCTACGACAGCGCGGAGGGCATGCGCCGTTTCCGCGAACTCACCACCGAAACGGCGGGTTTCTACAACACAGTCGGCTTCAACGACGACACGCGTGCGTTCCCGTCGATTCCGGCGCGGCACGATATCGCGCGGCGCGTCGATTGCGCGTTCCTTGCGCGGCTCGTTTCTGAACACCGGCTGCGGGAGGAAGAGGCCTTCGAAGTAGCTGGAGAGCTTGCCTATACGCTCGCAAAAAAGGCGTATCGGCTTTGAGGGGCAAACGCCCAACACAACCGGGAGGAAAGAAATGTTGCATCTTTCAAAGGTGGCTGCTGCTGCATCGGTAGCGGCAATGCTGATGGTCGGAACGGCTGGCGCCCAGACGGTGCTGCGCTCGTCCGACACACACCCCGACGGTTATCCGACCGTCGAGGCGGTGAAGTATTTCGGCGAGTTGATCAAGGAGCGGACAGACGGGCGTTACGAGGTGGAAGTGTACCACTCGGCCCAGCTCGGTCAGGAGGCCGATACGATCGAGCAGGTGCGCTCGGGCGTGATCGACCTGAATCGCGTTTCCATGGCGCCCTGGAATAGCCTCGTTCCGGCAACGCTCATCCCCTCTCTCCCCTATCTCTTCCGTTCGCCTGAGCACGCGCGCAATGTGATGAGCGGGCCCATCGGAGACGAGATAGCCAAGGGCTTCGAGGAGCACGGCGTCGTTCTGCTTGCCTATTATGACGGCGGCGCGCGCTCCTTCTACAATTCCACGAAGCCGATAAACTCGCTGGAAGACCTGAAAGGCATGAAGTTCCGCGTCATCCAGTCGGACGTGTTCGTCGACATGGTTGCGGCGCTCGGAGCATCGGCCACTCCGATGCCCTATGGCGAGGTCTATTCGGCCATCGAGACGGGCGTCATTGACGGGGCGGAGAACAACTTCCCGAGCTACGAGTCGGCGAAGCATTACGAAGTGGCGAAAAACTTCTCGCTCGACGAGCACACGATCGTGCCCGAGGTCTTCGTGATGTCGAAGATCGCATGGGACAAGCTCTCGCCGGAAGACAAGGATATCTTCAAGCAGGCGGCCCGTGAATCCATGAGGCGGCAGTGGGAGTTGTGGGACGCGCGCGTGGCCGAGTCGCGCAAGATAGTCGAGGAAGCAGGCTCGCAGATCACAACGCCGGAAAAGCAGCCCTTCATCGATGCCATGAAGCCGGTCTACGACAAGTATGTGAACACGCCGGAGCTTCAGGATCTGGTCAAGCGCATCCAGGAGACCGAAGGCTGAGTTGAACGCTGTTCCACCCTCCTCCTCGCGGAGGAGGGTCGATCCACAGAGCGGGCCGGATGAGGGCAAAGTTCAGCGCCCTCACCTGCCCGACGTGTGTCGCAGCCTCGCCCATGAGAGAGTGGACCGCAAGGAGAAGCAGCGAAATGTCTGAACCGATCAGCATCGGCGAATCTCCGACGACCGCCGAAAGCCGTGATCTGCCTGTGGCCGCCAGGGTTCTTTCCGCGATTTCCAGTGCCGCGCTTCACATCGCCGGGGCCGGGCTGGTGATCATGTCGGTTATCGTGCTTTGGCAGGTGATCGTTCGTTTCATCCTCAACTGGAACAACAGCTGGACCGAACTCACTGCCATCCTGATCATGAGCTGGTTCATCTTCCTGGGAGCGGCGGTCGGCGTGCGCGAGAACTATCATCTCGGCTTTGACGTATTGCTCTACATTCTGCCGAAGGGCAGCAAGAAGATGCTCCGGACCATCTCGGACCTTGTGGTGGCGGCCTTCGCCATAGGCATGATCTACTATGGCTGGCAGCTCATGAGCCTGCAATGGAGCGAGCGCATGCCTGCGCTCGGCATTTCCGGCGCCTTCCGTTACCTTC
>Ga0164243_10002629_pt1 | contig 29476 bp, 31 predicted proteins | sample OricompcompostOP_FD_108781 | JGI IMG/M metagenome (GOLD analysis project Ga0164243, IMG submission 108781) | Organic Plus compost microbial communities from Emeryville, California, USA - Original compost - Organic plus compost (OP) | ecosystem: Engineered > Solid waste > Mixed feedstock >... | reverse complement strand
CTCCCCTCGATGGGGAGGGTGGCATCGCGCGCAGCGAGAGGCCGGGTGGGGTGAAGAGCCAGGGAATATCGCTTGGTAGGTTTCTCCAAGCTCGATCCCCACCCCTGACCCCTCCCACAAGGGCAGGGGACCAGGGAGTGCAATGCCAGCCGATAGGAAAACGCTCTAGGTGCGGACGAGCTGCTCGATGGCGATGTGCATGAAGTTGTCGTAGAGCCGGCGCGAGTTGCCGAGCAGCTCGGCGAATCCCTCGCTGACGCGTGTGCGCAGCTTGACGATAGACCCCGGCGGATGCAGACGGCTCAGGGCCCCTTCGGGGGACGAACCGGACGTCCAGTCGACCACAGACTGATCCGTCGCCTCGACGTGATACTGCAGGCCAAACGCGGAAGAGCCATAGGCGAAAGCAGCGATCGGGCAGCCACTGGTCGAGGCGAGCACGACGCCTCCCGGCGGCAGCGACTTCACCTCTGCGCCGTGCCACGCAAGGCCGCGCTTGGTCTTGCCGAAACCTGCATACAGGGGATGACGGCATCCTTGCTCGCTCAAGGCGATCTCAAGCAGGTTCATCTCACCGACGCTCGCCGGGCCGACCTCGCCGCCCAGCGCATCAGCGAGAAGCTGATGACCGAGACAAATGCCCAGGAACGGCTTGTCGTGCTCGGCCACCCAAGTGCGGATGGCGGCCTTCTCTTCCTTGAGCCACGGGTAGCTGTCCTCATCCCACACGTTCATGGGACCGCCCATGACCATGAGAACGTCGAAGCTGTCGAGATCAGGGATGGGCTGGCCGCGATCGAGCTCGACCACCGTCGGCTTCAGCCCGTCGGCGGCAAGGTGCCCAGATAAAGTGCCGGCATGGCAATTCGCGGCATGCTGAAAAATAACGACCCGTGGCATCGGAACTTGCCGGGGACCCCGAACTTTTTTTCCCCACGGGAAATCCGTTATTCCTCATTCTAGGAGTATGCAAGCAAACATTGGCTATGCAAATTTAGGGTAGCTCGCGCGCATAGCTGATTACGGAGAGAAAACGGATCGGCAATTTCACCAGTTCCTCCGGCCCATGCGGGGCGTCGGCGTCGAAGAACAGGCTGTCGCCCGGCTTCATGGGATAGAGCTTGTCGGCATGGCGGTAGACCACCTCACCCTCCAGCATGAAGATCAACTCGTGGCCCGAGTGCTGGAACAGCGGGAAGACGTCGGACTCCTCCGTGAGCGTGATCAGATAGGGCTCGACGACCACGCCGCCGGACAGCCCGCCCGTGTGGCCGAGGAGCTGGTACTGGTGCCCGGCGCGCGTGCCGCGGCGCTCGATCAGCAGGCCTTGCCCAGCAGAGACGAACACCGCGTCGCGCCGCTCCTCGAAGCGGCGGAACAGGGATGTCACCGGCACGCCGAGCGCCTTTGAAAGACGCTGCAGCGTCGTCAGCGAGGCGCTCGTCACGCCGTTCTCGATCTTCGACAGCATGCCGAGCGAAAGGTCGGCGGCGCGGGCAAGGTCCGATGCCGTGATGCCGAGCTTGTTGCGGAAAGCGCGCACCTCGCGCCCAATGGCAACCTCGAGCATGTTGTCGCGTGCGCCTTGCAGCGCGTGCGGGTCCTGATCGCCGTCGGACGTTGGCTTACGGGCCGATACGTGGCGCGAGATGCGTCCCGGTGCGGACTTGGAAGCCGGCGCCACATCGACGGTGCGCACGGGCTCGATGAGTGCATCGAGCTGACTTTCGCTAAGGCGGGCCTTGGCCGGCGACTTGCTGCTGCGCGTCTTTGTCGTTTTCATCCGCCTGCAAACTTCTGCAATACGTCTAAGCCGACGATGCGGCCGTCAAACTCGGCGCTCGCATCGAGGAGACAATCACAGAAGTATAAGGCGGCGGCACTGTCCACTAGCAAGTGGAAAACGGCGTTGGGCCCTGCATCCACGCGGGCGAGGATCGCTGACATTTTCGCGATCGACGTTTGGGCGATGGTAAGATCGGCAAACTTATCGTGGCGCAGGTCGATGGCACAAAGCTTGGCAAACATCTCCGGAAGCGCTTCTCCCGCCACGGCCAGCCAAGCATGGCTATCGCGGCGCGGCAGCGGATAGGTGCGCTCCTGGTCCTCGATACGCCAATTTGCTTCGAGTTGTGCAAGCCTCTCATCGGCGCCAGCAAGGTTCGAGAGCAGGATTACCTCTCCCGGTGCCAGGACGAGGCATAGGCCCCCGTCTTCCTGGCGATAGGCGCGGTTGGGAGTCGGCTCCGCAATGATGCCGCGGCGCTGCATGGCAGGAATCGTCCCGCGTCCCTTGAAGCCGAGGCGCGGGAGCGCCGAGAGATCGGCAATGACAATGCCGCCCGGGGAGATTGCCGGGCCTACGGTTTCGGCGATCGCGGTGTCGCCCAGCGCGCGCCATATGGCGCCCTCGGTCTCGAGGCGACGACGCAGCGGCGAGCGGCGCGGGAAAGCGGCAGGATCGACCATGGCGCGGCTCCTCACATGTCCTGGCGCTTGTTGTCGGGATCATAGAACGGCACCGGCACCGTCTCGGCAGCGACCATGCGGCCGCCGTCGACCCTGATCTCGAAGCGTCGTCCGGCCTCGGCAAGATCGGGCGGCAAATAGGCGAGGCCGACGACCTTCCCGAGGGTCGGCGAGCGCGTCACCGAGGTGACGCGGCCGGCGATGTCACCGTCACGGATGACAAGATGGCATTCCTTGGGTGCCGGCGCGTCGGAATCGACGAGCGCAAACCCGGCAAGCTTGCGCGTCAACCCCTTCGCCATCTGCATATCGACGGAGCGCTTGCCGACGTAGAACGGCTTCTTCTTGGCCAGCGCCCACTCCATGTTGGCCTCGGCTGGATGGGTCAGACCGTCGGTATCCTGGCCGACGATGATGTGGCCCTTCTCGAGGCGCAGGATGCGCTGCGCCTCGACGCCGAACGGCGCGATTGCAAACGGCTCGCCGGCCTCCATGAGCCGGTCCCAAAGTGCCTCTCCGAGCCCGGCCGGAACATGGATCTCGTAGCCGAGCTCGCCGACAAAGCCGACGCGCAGGACGCGCACCGGAATGCCGGCGAGCTTACCCACCCGCGCTGCCATATAGGGAAATGCGCTGGCCGAGAAATCGATGTCGCTGTCGAGCTTCTCGATCACCGCGCGCGATTGCGGACCAGCGAGGTTGATGCCTGCATAAGCCGCCGTGACGTTGGCGACGTCTACGTCCATTTTCCATTGCACGTTGAACCAGGTCATCTGCCGATAGACCTGATCGACGGCGCCGGTCGTCGCCGTCACGTAGTAGTGGTGCTCGTGCAGGCGCGCGGCAACGCCATCGTCGATGACGACGCCGGTCTCATCGGTCATCAATGTGTAGCGCGCACGACCAATGGGTTGCTTCTCATATGCCCATGTGTACATGCGGTCGATGAAGGCGGCGGCATCGGGGCCGCGCACATCGAGACCGCCGAGCGTCGAGACGTCAATGATGCCGACGCCTTCACGCACAGCGCGAACCTCGCGCTCTATGGAGCGCTGCCCGTCGCTCTTGGCGCCATAGTATGCGGGGCGCATCCAGAGACCCGCGATCATCATCTGTGCGCCAAGCTCGAGGTGCCGGTGATGCATCGCGGTATGCCGCACCGGCTCGAAGCCGCGCCCGGCAAGCGCCGCGAACTTCTCGGGCACCAACGGCGGACGGAACGTCGTCGTGCCGATGGCCGCAATCGGCTTGCCGGTCTCCTTGGCGACGACGCGTATGGTGTTGAGGTTGGCGTGACGCCCTTGGCTCGGCCCCAGCCCGGCGGTGGAGTAGCGCTTGACGAGCTGGATATCGTCGTAGCCGTCCTTGACCGTGTTGACGATGTCGGCCGACTTCAAGTCCTCGTCGAAGTCTATGAAGTCGTGCCCATGGGGGTCGGGGAAGATGGGATAGCGGTGGCTGACGCGTTCGGCCGCCGGATCGGGCACCGGCGCCGGCCGCGGCCCGCCCGCGCCGTGACCGGCACGCGCTGCCGCAGCGGCGCCGGCGTGGCGGCTGTCGCCGATCACTGCCGCCAATGACCAGACGCCTGCAGCGGCCCCGACCAAAGAGATACCCGCGGGCAGATCCGTTGCGCGGTGCATATTGGTCTGCGCATCGAAGACGACCTTTGCGCCCGCGTGGCTCGCGAGATTGAGTGCCGGGGAGAACCCGACGCTCATCAATACGAGATCGCAGTCGATCCATTGGCGCAGGGACTCCGCTTTGCCGTCGGCGCCAATCGGCGCGATGGCAACGGAGGACACGCGCTTGCGGCCACGACTGTCGATCAACGTCGCGCCAGCGATGATCTTGACGCCGCGAGCGCGCAGCTCCTCGGCGAAGGTGTCATCCACCTCCGGGTTGAGATCGACCACGGCGGCGACCTCGACACCGGCATCGACGAGATCGAGGGCGGCCTCATAGCCGAAACGATTGGAGGTGGCGACCACAGCGCGCTTTCCCGGCTTGACGCCATAGAGGCGCATCAGACGCTGCGCCGCGTCGGCGAACATGATGCCGGGGCGGTCGTTGTTGGCGAAGACGAGCGGCTGGTCGAAGGTGCCGGTGGCGATGATCGTTTCCTTGCTGCGGATCTTGAAGAAGCGGTTGGCCCGCACCGCCGAGGTCCAGTTGTCGGCGAACATGCCGGTAGCGGTGGTGTCGGTCAGGATGCGCAGCTTTGGCGTGGCGCGTGCCCGCGCAATGAGGGCGTCGCGGCGCGTGTTGACGGACGTGCGGTCGCCGCCGCTGCGCCCGTAGAGCAGAGAGCCGCCAAGCTGCGGAAGCTGCTCGATGAGCAGAGTGTCGGCGCCTGCCTCGGCGGCAGCGATCGCAGCCTCGAGGCCAGCGGGACCGGCGCCGATCACCAGCACGTCGGCGAACAGATAGGCCTTGTCGTAGTACTTGTGCTGTGCCGTCGGCTCGAGCCAGCCGAGGCCGGCCATGGCACGGATGGGGCGCTCGAACAGATGCTGCCAGGCGCCGCGCGGACGGAAGAAGGTCTTGTAGTAGAAGCCGACGGGAAGGAAACGACTGAAGAGGCCGATCGCGGCATAGAGGTCGTGGTCAAGCGAAAGCAGCCGGTTGATCGAGCGTACGTGAAGCCCATAGGTGAGCGGGTGCTGGTCGGCGCGCACGTTTGGCTCCCCGCCGACCTGCACGAAGGTGTTCACGTCCTGGCCGGACATGGTGAGCACGCCGCGCGGGCGATGGTACTTGAACGACCGCGACAGCAGCACGCGTCCTTGCGCATAGAGCGCAGAGGCGATCACGTCGCCCGCATAGCCGCTGTGGCGCTTGCCGTCGAAGGTGAACGTCATCGGCCGGCGACGATCGATGAAAAGTCCCCAGTCCGTCCCCTCGAGACGGCCGGCGTCTGCATCTGAGCTCATGCTTCGCTCCCGGCGCGGCGCGCGAAGTAGGCATCGACCGTCATTGTCTCTATGACGGTATCAGTCACCGTGTTGCGGCGGGCGATGAACCACGTGTTGGTCGGTGCGTGCAGCCACCACTCGTCGATCTCACCGGCGACGTTCGCCTCCAGAAACAGGTAGGCGGTCCACGCGTCATCGGTGGAGGTGGCGGGATCCGGCATCGCCTTCACCTCGCCGCCCCATACGAACTCGGAGATGTTGCGTGGCCCGTTGATCGGGCACGTCAGTATTTTCATGGCTGTCCCAATTAGTGTCCGACCGAGGCTGCGCCCTTCTCGCCGACGAGATCGAAGGTGCGGAAGCGGTCGAGCGCGAACGGCTGAAGGAGCTCGGGCTGGCGGCCGGTGGCGACGCATTCGGCCATGCGCAGCCCGCATACAGGCGTCGCCTTGAAGCCCCAGGTGCCCCAGCCGGCATCGATGTAGTAGTTCTCGACCGGCGTCAGGCCCATGACGGGCGAGAAGTCGGGCGTCATGTCGGCCATGCCGGCCCATTGGCGCAGAACGCGCAGCTCGCCCATGAACGGGAAGAGCTCGAGCATGTGCGCCATCAGACCCTCCTTGAAGTCGAGGGTCGAGCGCGTGGAATAGAGACCATAGGGGTCGGTGGCGCTGCCCATCACCATCTCGCCGCGTGCCGATTGCGAGATGTAGACGTGCAGCGAGCCCGAGACGATGATCTGGTCGAGGATGGGCTTCACCGGCTCCGATACGCACGCCTGCAGCGGGATGGTGCGGATGGGAAGGAGGAAGCCGGCCATGCGCGCCACCTCGCTCGAAGCGCCGGCAACAGCCTGCACGATCTTGCCGGCGTAGATAGGGCCTTTGCTGGTCTCGACGCCGATGGCGCGACCGTTCTCGACGATGACCTTGCTCACCGGCGTCTGCGTGTGCACCTCGACGCCGCGCTTCATGGCCTCTCTGGCATAGCCCCAGGCGACGGCGTCATGACGGGCTATGGCGCCCGGCGGATGATAGAGCGCGCCGAGGATCGGATAGCGCACGTCGTCGGAGACGTTCATCGTCGGGCACAGGCGCTTGATCTCGTCCGGTCCGATCACCTCCGAGTCGACGCCGAGATGCTTGTTGACCTCGGCGCGCCAGCGCGCCGTGCGCAACGCGGCATCCGTATGCGCGAGCGTGAAGTGCCCGCGCTCGGAATACATCATGTTGATGTCGAGCTCGGTCGAGAGGCCACGCCACAGATCGACGGACTCCTTATAGAAGCGCACGCCGTCGGGCGTCAGGTAGTTGGCGCGGATGATGGTGGTGTTGCGCGCCGTGTTGCCGCCGGCGAGCCAGCCCTTGTCGAGCACGGCGACGTTGGTGATGCCGTGACGCGCCGCAAGGTAGTAAGCGATGGCGAGCCCGTGGCCGCCGGCACCGATGATGACGACGTCGTAGGAGGGCTTGAGCTCCGGCGTCCAGCGGAAGTGCGGATCGTTCGGGTGCTCTTTGGCGAGGGCGTACTTGAGGAGGGCGAAGGGCATTGATCTATCCGTCCTCCGAGGATCTCGGGAAGCGCCGCGAAGGGCAAAGGATCAATTCCCATAGTGCAAAATATTTTCCGGTTGTTCAAGCGCCCAAATGATCACCATCACGCATAAATATTGAGCTTGACTCCGTAAATGCTCTTGGAATCAGCGCTTATGCTCCTTGACAAGTTGCGGCAACCCGTCGCAGAATTTTCCTCATATAAAAAACGGTTGCCTATAAGGCAACTGACAACTCGGGTGGAAACAACCTAGCCAAGGGGAGCTCAATGCAAAAGAGCAATACCGATACGCGCGTGCACAAGATGTTCGCCAGAGATCGCCGATGGGCAGTGTCAGCCGTCGCCGTGCTCTGGTCAACCTATGCCTTCGTGTTCTGGAAGGTCTTGCCTAACGCCGGCAGCCCAGGGGTGATCTACGCCCTCGCCATAGCCGGCGGCATCGTGCTGCTCTTCAACACGGCGTCCATCCTCGCCATGCTGCAGCACTACTCCAACGACAAGGAGCACATCTACGGCCTCGATCTCCACTACCTCGACGTCCTGCGCGGCGCCAAGGCTTGAGGAGGCGGAGATGGCAAAAACTCCCTATCAACCTCCCGAGCAATCCAAGCTCGGGCAGCTCATCGACAGCGTCTTTCTGCTCGTCCTCGTCATCGCCGCACTGTTCGCGCCGGTCTACTTCGGCCTTGCAGGCGGCGGCAAGACGACGCTCGACATTCCGGAGAAGACCTGGGCCGGACTGGGGCAGAACGCGACCATGCAAGCGCAGTGGGAGAAGCTCGGCTTCACGCCCGAGAGCGCCCACGACATGATCGCGACGCGCTTCGACTATTCCTTCAGCTTGCCGGCACTGGCAGTCACCGCGCTCGTGGTGATCGCCTACTTCCTCATCGTCTTCCGCTGGTCGGCCAAGGAATACAAAGACGTCATTTCTGAGCGGTTCGACCGCTGACGGAGTGCTCCAATGGAAAGCCTGAATAACTTCGAGCTGCTGGAATATGCAGCCTGGAGCCTCTCGGCCGCTCTCGGCCTGTGGATGCTCTTCGACATGATCCGCACCAACCGCGCCTATACCGAGAAGACCCTGTTGTCCTCGAAGGAAGGGGAGATCGAGGACGTGCTCGTCATCGACCCGCCGCACCAAGGAGGCCATCGGTGACCCAATACACAGCCGTTCACGGCGAGAAAGTCTCGCTGCTGCGCGTCCTCGGTCCTGGACACGTCTGGGCCCTCGGCGTCGGAATCGTGCTCGTCGGCGAATACATGGGTTGGAACTTCGCCGTCGGCAAAGGTGGCGCGCTCGCCGCGCTCATCGCCTGCTGGACCGCGGGCCTGCTGTACACCTGCGTCGCCATGATCGACTCGGAGGTGACCTCGACGGTCGCCGCCGCGGGCGGTCAGTACGCGCAGGCGAAGCATATCGTCGGCCCGCTCATGGCCTTCAACGTCGGACTGTTTCTCGTCTTCGCCTACACCATGCTCGAAGCAGCCAACGCGATAACGCTCGGCTACCTCGTGCAGACGGTAGGCTCCATGGCAGGGTTTGCCGACACGCACGACAAGCCGTTCATCGTGCTGACGATCATCTTCCTGGCCTGGCTCAACTACCGCGGCGTCTATGCTACGCTCACCTTCAACCTCGTCATCACCGCCATCGCCTTCGCCGCCATCATCGTCCTGTTCGCGGCCGTGCGTCCGTGGACGGACGAGGTCCTGAAGCCGCACGGATTGCTCAACGGCTTGCCGTACGGCTGGCTCGGCGTCCTGGCGGCAATGCACTTCGGCATGTGGTACTACCTCGGCATCGAGGGAACGACACAGGCCGCAGAGGAGGTGCGCTCGCCCGCCCGCGCGCTCCCGCTCGGCACGATGACCGGCATCATCACGCTGCTCATCGCGGCGACGATGACCTGGTACATCTGCGTCGGCCTGATGCCTTGGGAGTACCTGGGCCAGGCGGTGACGCCGCTGTTCGATGCCGCACGGCTGACCGGGTCGACGCCGCTGATGGTGCTGCTGTTCGTCGGCACTATCTTCTCGACGCTCGCTTCAGCCAACGGCTGCATCAACGATGCCTCGCGTGCCTGGTTCTCGATGGGCCGCGACCGGTATCTGCCGCAGGTGTTTGGTGCGGTGCATCCGAAATACCGCACGCCGTTCCGCGCCATCGTGTTCCTGGTTCCGGTGGCGCTGATCTTCGCCTATTTCGCGCCGCTCGATCAGGTGATCACGTTCTCGATCCTGTCGGGGCTGCTCGAATATACGTTCATGGCCTTCAACGTGGTGATGTTCCGGCGCATGTGGCCGCTCGGCTCGATCCGGCGCGGCTATGTGCACCCGTTCCATCCACTGCCGGCGATCGTGCTCCTGTTGCTGTGCGCCACGACGTATTTCGCGGTGTTCCTCGGCTACGGCACGCAGCTCGTGGCGATGATGGTGTTCTACATCGTCGCCTCGGTGTGGTTCGCTGGGCATCGCTACAAGTTCGTCAAGCGTGGCGACCAGTTCACCATGCCTTGGCCACGGCCGATCGGCCACTAAACCCGAAACGGGTGGGCCGCGGGTCTTGTGCCCTCGGCCACCTCTCCGCGATCCCCGGACCCCAAACGGGGATCGCTCCTTAAGATCAGCACGCAGGCGCAGGCGATCTAGTCGATGTCTCTCACGCTCCTCATCGCTACCGCGGGCGTTGCCGTCGTCACCGCAATCGCCATGCGCGACCACCATGCCGCCGTGAACGCGCGCCGTAGCCTGCTCGATGATTGCAGCGACGCGCTCGACCGCTCGCTGCTGACAAACGGCGCCGATGGCTTTCCGCAGCTCTCGGGCTCGCATCGCGGCAGAGGCGTCCATATCGAGCTGCTGCTCGATACCATGACTATTCGCCGGCTGCCGCAGTTGTGGCTGTCGACAACCCTGCTCGATCGCAGTCCAGGGATGCCGGGCCTCGCCATCCTGGTACGGCCGAGCGGCACCGAGTTCTATTCGCTCACCTCGCACTTTCCATGCCGCTTCGATGCGCCGCCGGGTTTTCCCGAGGAGGTGCTGATCCGCGGCGATGAAGGCGCAGGGCGCCTGCTCGGTGAGCTCGCCGCAACGCTGGCCGATATTCTCAAGGATCAGCGCGTCAAGGAGATCGCCATCACCGAGCGTGGGCTGCGCATCGTGCGCCAGAGCGCCGAGGGCAAACGTGGCGAGCATCTCCTGTTGCGGCAGTCGGTATTCGAAGACGCGAGGGTGAAACGCACCGATGTGACGCGCCTCCTCGAGCAGCTCCACGCCATGCGTGCCATCGTCAGCGCGCATCTGCAGGTGCATGCGGCATGAGCGTCAAGCGCCCTATCGATCCTTATCTCGTGCTTGCGCTCGCCGTCCTGGCTCCTGGCGCCGGCCACGTCGCCGTCGGTGCGCAGATGCGCGGGCTCGGCTTTGCCTTCTTCTCGCTCCTGCTTGCACTTCTGTGCTGGCACACGAGCGGCCCCGAAACGTCGTTCATCGGCCGATCCGCGGGCGGGCTGTTCGTGTGGGCGCTGTCAATTCCCGACGCCTATCGCATTGCGCGGATCCGATACGAGGTGTGGCGCCACGGGAGGTGAGTTGCCTCAAGGGAAAAATCTATTCATACCAGTTGAACAAAGGAAAAGTGCCTGCTAAGGTCAATCAACAGTCAAGCTTATGGGGACAAAAGACCATGTGCGGCATTGTCGGCCTGTTCATAAAGGACACCAAACTGGAGCCCAGGCTCGGAGAGCTCACTTCGGTCATGCTCTCGACCATGTGCGAGCGGGGGCCGGATTCGGCTGGGTTCGCCGTATACGGCCCGGCGCACGAGGGCAACGCCAAGATCACCCTGCAGGCGCCCAACCCCGACGCTCATTTCGCCGGGCTGACGACCGCCATCTCCAAGGTCATCGGCGCCGAGGCCAGCCTCGAGCGTAAATCGACGCATGCGGTGCTGAGCGTGCCGGCTGACAAGCTGCAGGCCGCTCGCGAGGCGCTGCGCAGCGGCCACCCCGAGCTGCGCATCATGAGCAGCGGGGAGGCGATCGAGATCTACAAGGAGGTCGGCTACCCGACGCAAGTGGCAGGTCAGTTCGACCTCGCGAAGATGCAAGGCTCGCACGCCATCGGCCATACGCGCATGGCAACGGAGTCGGCGGTGACGACGATGGGCGCGCATCCGTTCTCCACCGGGCCCGACCAGTGCCTCGTGCACAACGGCTCGCTGTCGAACCATCACAACCTGCGTCGTGAGCTCGTCCGCGACGGCATGAGCTTCGAAACCGACAACGATACGGAAGTCGCGGCCGCGTACATCTCCTGGCGCATTAAGCAGGGGCTCAATCTCGGCGAAGCGCTGCAGAAGAGCCTCGATGACCTCGATGGCTTCTTCACCTTCGTCGTCGGCACCAAGAACGGCTTCGGCGTGCTGCGCGACCCTATCGCCTGCAAGCCGGCGGTGATGGCGGAAACGGATCAATACGTCGCCTTCGGCTCCGAATACCGTGCCCTCGCCGGCCTCCCCGGCATCGACAGTGCGCGCATCTGGGAGCCCGAGCCTGCTACCGTCTACTTCTGGGAGCGCTGAAAACAAACATGCGCACCATCGATCTTGCCTCGACCTCGCTGCGCGAGCTGAACGAGCTGTTGCACAAGCAGACCGCAGGCACCAACGAGACGCAGTGGGAAATCCTTAACCCAAAGGGCATGCACGCCGTCGCCGCCGGCGTCGACGCGCCGCTCAACATCGATATCAAGGGCAGCGTCGGCTACTATGTGGCCGGCATGAACAAGCAGGCGAACATCGTCGTGCACGGCTCGGCAGGGCCAGGCGCCGCCGAGAACATGATGAGCGGGAAAGTTGTCGTCAAAGGTGACGTCAGCCAGTACGCTGGGGCTACCGGCCGCGGCGGCATGCTGGTTGTTGAAGGCAACGCATCCTCCCGCTGCGGCATCTCGATGAAGGGCATCGATATCGTCGTCAAGGGCAACATCGGCCACATGTCGGCGTTCATGGCACAGACCGGCAATCTCGTCGTCTTCGGCGACGCGGGCGATGCGCTTGGCGATTCCATCTATGAGGCAAGGCTGTTCGTGCGCGGCAACGTGAAGAGCCTCGGTGCCGACTGCATCGAGAAGGAGATGCGTGACGAGCATCTTGCGCTCATCGACGGCCTTCTGCATCGCGCCGGCCTCAATGGCGTCAGGCCAAACGAGTTCCGCCGCTACGGCTCGGCGCGCAAGCTCTACAACTTCAACATCGACAACGCGGACGCCTACTGATGAGCTATCACAATCCGCCGACCACGCCGCGCAAGTCGTCTCTGTTCGATGACTACACTCTCTCCGAAATACGCCGCGCAGCAACGACGGGCATCTACGACATCCGCGGCGGTGGCGCGAAGCGCAGGGTTCCTCACTTCGATGACCTTCTGTTCCTCGGCGCATCGATGTCGCGCTATCCGCTCGAGGGCTATCGCGAGAAGTGCGCCACCAACGTCGTCATCGGCGCGCGCTTCGCCAAGAAGCCGATCGAATTGAAGATCCCCATCACCATCGCCGGCATGAGCTTCGGCTCCCTCTCGGCGCAGGCCAAGGAAGCGCTCGGACGCGGCGCCACCATCGCCGGTACCTCGACGACCACGGGCGACGGCGGCATGACGCCGGAGGAGCGCGGCCAGTCGCAGACGCTGGTCTACCAGTACCTGCCCTCGCGCTACGGCATGAACCCCGACGATCTGCGCAAGGCCGACGCCATCGAGGTGGTCGTCGGCCAGGGCGCGAAGCCCGGCGGGGGCGGCATGCTGCTCGGACAGAAAATCTCTGATCGCGTCGCCGAGATGCGTACGCTGCCCAAGGGCATCGATCAGCGCTCGGCCAGCCGGCATCCCGACTGGACGGGGCCGGACGATCTCGAGATCAAGATCTTGGAGCTGCGCGAGATCACCGACTGGGAGAAGCCCATCTACATCAAGGTGGGCGGCGCACGCCCCTATTATGATGTGGCGCTGGCGGTGAAGGCGGGCGCCGACGCCGTGGTGGTCGACGGCATGCAGGGCGGCACGGCGGCGACGCAGGAAGTGTTCATCGAGCACGTCGGCCAGCCGACGCTGGCGTGCATTCGCCCGGCGGTGCAGGCGCTGCAGGACCTCGGCATGCACCGCAAGGTGCAGCTCATCATCTCGGGCGGCATTCGCAACGGCGCGGACGTCGCCAAGGCGCTTGCGCTCGGTGCCGACGCGGTGTCCATCGGCACCGCGGCGCTCGTCGCGCTCGGCGACAACGATCCCGCGCTCGAGCCAGAGTACGAGAAGCTGCACACCACAGCCGGTGCCTACGACGACTGGCACGAGGGCCGCGACCCGGCCGGCATCACCACGCAGGACCCGGATCTCGCCAAGCGGCTCGATCCGGTGCTCGCCGGCCGTCGGCTTGCCAACTACCTCAAGGTCATGACGCTCGAGGCGCAGACCATCGCGCGCGCCTGCGGCCACAATCACGTGCACAACCTCGAGCCGGAGGACCTGTGCGCGCTCACCATCGAGGCGGCCGCCATGGCGCGCGTGCCGCTAGCCGGCACGAGCTGGATACCGGGGCAGGGCAACTTCTAGAGTTTGGGCGGGCGGCCGTGAGATTCTTCGAAAGATTTCGCAGGCCCGCAGCAACGAGCGTGAAACTAAACGAGATAGTCGGGAAGCAGCCAATGGCCCACGATTCGCACGAGGTGAAGATCGATCTGGCGCAGGTCGCGAAGGAGCGCGGCATCCGCTACTTCATGATCTCCTACACGGACCTGTTCGGCGGGCAGCGCGCCAAGCTGGTTCCCGCCGCCGCCATCGCCGACATGCAGAAGGACGGCGCGGGTTTTGCCGGCTTCGCTACCTGGCTCGACATGACGCCGGCGCATCCCGACCTCTTCGGCATGCCGGATCCGACGTCGCTGGTGCAGCTTCCCTGGAAGAAAGAGGTGGGCTGGATCGCCGCCGACTGCGTGATGGACGACAAGCATGTCGAGCAGGCGCCGCGCATCGTGCTCAAGAAGGTGCTGGCGCAGGCCGCGTCGCTCGGGCTGCGCATCAAGACCGGCGTCGAGTGCGAGTACTTCCTGATCAATCCCGACGGCACCGCGATCTCGGACGACAAGGACAATGCGGCGAAGCCCTGCTACGACCAGCAGGCGCTGATGCGCCGCTACGACGTCATATCCGAGATCTGCGACTACATGCTGGAGCTCGGCTGGGGCCCGTACCAGAACGACCACGAGGACGCCAACGGCCAGTTCGAGATGAACTGGAACTTCGATGACGCGCTCGTCACCGCCGACCGGCACTCGTTCTTCAAGTTCATGGTGAAGTCGATCGCCGAGAAGCACGGGCTGCGCGCGACGTTCATGCCGAAGCCGTTCCCGGGGCTGACCGGCAATGGCTGCCATGTTCATGTCTCGGTATGGGACCCGTCGGGGACGTCGAACATGTTTCTCGATGGCGCCGACGAGATGGGCCTCTCGCAACAGGGCTACAACTTCCTCGGCGGCATCATGCGCCACGCCGAGGCGCTGGCCGCCATCACCAACCCTACCGTCAACTCCTACAAGCGCATCAACGCGCCGCGCACGCTGTCGGGCGCAACCTGGTCGCCGAACACGGTCACGTGGACGGGCAACAACCGCACGCACATGGTGCGCGTGCCCGGCAAGGGCCGCTTCGAGCTGCGCCTGCCCGACGGCGCCGCCAACCCGTATCTGCTGCAAGCCGCCGTCATCGCCGCCGGCCTCTCCGGCATCGCCAACAAGGCGCACCCCGGCAAACGGCTCGACATCGACATGTATCAGCACGGGCACACGGTCACCGACGCGCCGAAGCTGCCGCTCAACCTGCTCGATGCGCTGCGCAGCTTCGACAAGGACGCGGAGCTGAAATCGGCGCTCGGGAACGAGTTTGCCGACGCGTACCTGAAGCTCAAGACCAGCGAGTGGAACCAGTACGCCTCGCACTTCACGCAGTGGGAGCGCGAGAACACGCTGGACGTATAACTATCCGACGTGTTGTCCGGGGGCTTGTCCCCGGGATCCATCGATCCGCGAGCTTCGGGCACCAAACGCTGTATGGATCCCGGCAATAAATGCCGGGATGACAGTGTTGTGTGAGCAGGTCGATAGCCCAGCATCGTTATGGCCACGCAGGCGATCATCCACGCGGTTGGGCTAAGCGTCGGCGCGTAGGATCGGAAAGAGAACGGGGGGAGTGCGGTGCCCGTGAGCGCTCGCGACGTCCCCCCGCAAGTACGCGGCGCCCGGAAACTAGCCGGCCGCGCCGCCGAGAGCCTAGGGCCGAGTTCCCGGCTGCGTTCGCCGAAACTTCCCGTTGCCGCAGCGTGATCGGCGGCGGCTACTTCATTTCCATCGAGACGCGGATGAGGTCGGCGGTGCGCTCGACGCCGAGCTTGCTCTTGATGATCGAGCAGGTATTGGCCACCGTCTTGTAGGCGACGCCGATGGTCTGCGCGATCTCGGTCAGACTGTTGCCCTCGCCGAGCAGGCGCAGGATCTCGATCTCGCGCATGGTGAGCTGCTGCAGCGGGTCCTCGCCGGAAAGCTGCGTGAACGCCAGCTCACCGGCGATCTCGCGCTCGACGTAGCGGCCGCCCTCGGCCACCTTTTTCACCGCCATGACGAGCTCGTCGGCGCCGGCGCTCTTGCTCACGTAGCCGCGCGCGCCGAGGCGCAGCGCCCGCGCGGCATAGATCGGCTCGGCGTGCATGGAGAAAACGACGACGCGCAGCTTCTCGTCCTCGGCCAACAGGCGACGCAACAGCTCGAGGCCGCCAATGCCGGTCAGGTTGAGGTCGAGCAGCACCAGCTCGGGACGGATGTCGCGGAACATGGCGAGCGCCTCCTCACCGGTCGACGCCTCGAAAAGCTCGGCGCCGCTGATGCCAGAAAGCAGGCGGCGAACGCCTTCGCGAACGACGATGTGATCGTCGACGAGGAGAATCTTCATTGCAGCATTGCCTCGCGGGTTGCATAGGGCGGCGCAGAAGCGAGCGTGCCACGGCCGGGAAGATGCGCGGAGACGACGACGCCCTGACCATCGCGGCGATTGGCGACCTCCAGACTGCCGCCGAGGGTCGTCACACGCTCGCGCATGCCGACGATGCCGAGACCCCTGCCTCCCGCTGCCTTGAGACCGCAGCCATCGTCGGCAATCCGTAGATCGACCGAGCCGTCGGCGTTGGCCGTCACCTCGATGTCGATGATCGTCGGCGAGCCGTGGCGCACGGCGTTGCTAATGCTCTCCTGCACGACGCGGTAGATGGTGCCATCGATCAGCTCGCCGAAGCTCTCCTCCGGCACATCGACGCGGAAGACAAGCTTCGGGCGATGCGCGCGCCAGAAAGCGACGAGATTGTCGATGGCGTGTGCCAGACCGACGTCGAGCAGCATCGCCGAGCGCAGCCGACCGAGAATATCGCGCACGTGGCGCTGCATGCGGCCGATGGCCTCGCGAATGATGCCGACGCGGTGCGGGATCTCCTCGTAGTCGCCCGTCTTGGCGAGCTGCTCGATGGAGACTGCGTCGACGTCGACCGCGAACAGCAAGGGGCCGATCTCATCGTGCAGATCGCGGGCCAGGTCGGCCCGCTCCTCGTCCTGCACGTTGGTGAGCTGCTGCTGCAGGCGGTAGTTCTGCGCCTCCGTGCGGGCGAGACGCTCAACCATCTGGTTGAAGCTCTGTGATAGCCGAACGAGCTCGCGCGGACCGTGCTCGCCGAGACGCTCGTCATAGTTGCCATCGCCGACGCGGGTGAAGGCGGCCATCAGACTGTGCAATGGCCGCATCGTCGTTGCCAGAGTCCAGTAGAGGAAGGCGAGCACCAGCGCGCAGAAGATGGTGAGCACGCTCAGCGTCAGCCACACGTCGCTCCATACTTCGGCGACCTCGTTGCGCGGATCTGTCTGCAGCACCACCTTGCCGAAGCGGTCGAAGACCTCGGGCAGGTCGACGGCGACGGTCTTGGGCGGGGCGGCGAGCAGCGATACCAGCCATGCAGGGGCCGGATTGTCGGCACGAGCGACCTGAGAGGTGTGCATCTCCTTGCCATCCGGCCCGATCAGGCTGGCGCGCAAGTGTCGGTCGCCCTCGAAATCGGCGACGAGGAGCGCCAGACGGCGCGCCGGGTCGGTGGCCTCTTCCCAGTCGTCTACGGCATTGCGGGCGATGCGGCTGCCGACCGCTATCGCCGCGTGCATCTCGGTCTCGATCTTCGCTACGGCGTGCCAATAGGTGAAGGCCCCGCCGGCCATGAGGGTCAGCAGCAGAGTGGCAAAGACTGCAATAAGCAGGCGGCTGCGTAGAGACAATGAGGCATTCCTTAGAGCTCGAAGTGGAACACTATAACATTCGAGCGGCGCGACGTAGAACGCCAAGACGCATCCTTACCGTTCACGGATGCGCGAGCCAATCGCCTCGGTTGTCAGTGGCTTCGTGCAAGTGCTAGGGGGCGAGCTTGGCTGGGCGGCATGGCGGGATCGAAATGGGTAGTAGCTCGAGTTGCAGCGTCGCCGTAGTTGGCGGCGGCCCGGCCGGGCTCATGGCGGCGGAGGTAATGGCGGCGGGTGGCGCCTCGGTCACCGTCTTCGACCGCATGCCATCACTGGCTCGCAAGCTCCTGCTCGCGGGGCGCGGGGGCCTCAACCTCACGCACAGCGAGGAGCTGGCGCAATTCCTTTCAAGGTACGGCGCGGCACAGGCGCAATTGCGGCCAGCCATCGACGCGTTGCCGCCGGCGGCCGTGCGCAAATGGTGCGAGGACCTCAGCGTGCCGACATTCGTCGGCAGCAGTGGGCGCGTGTTCCCCGTCGCCATGAAGGCATCGCCGCTCTTGCGCGCCTGGCTGGCGCGGCTCGGGAGTGTCGGCGTCACGTTTCGCAACCGCTATCGCTGGAAAGGATGGGCCGCCGACGGTTGCCTGCTGTTCGAAACGCCAGCCGGCGAGCAGGCGGTCGCGGCTGACGCCGTCGTGCTAGCGCTCGGCGGTGCGAGCTGGCCGCGGCTCGGTTCTACGGGAGACTGGGTGCCAGTGCTCGCCGACAAAGGTGTCGCCGTTGCTCCGCTGGCAGCGGCGAACTGCGGCTTCATCGTCGGCTGGTCAGAGACGTTCCGGGCACGCTTCGAGGGCCAGCCCTTGAAGCGCATCGCCGCGCGCTTCGCTGGAGCCAGCGTACGCGGGGAAGGCTTGATCACGGGTGATGGGATCGAGGGCGGGGCGATCTACGCACTCTCTGCCCGGTTACGCGACGCTATCGCCGCGAGCGGCGAGGCAGTGCTCGAAATCGACCTGAGACCCGATATGTCGATCGACGCGCTCGCAGCGAAACTGGGGAAGGCGCGGGGCAAGCAATCACTGGCGACGTTTCTGCGCAAGGCTGCCGGCTTGTCGCCGCTGGAGAGCGGCCTTCTGCACGAGACGGCTCCGGCGCGGCTCGGCGATATGGCCGCCAATGCGGTTGCCGGGCTGATCAAGGCGGTTCCGTTGCGGCTCAAAGGGGTGGCGCCCATCGCTACAGCGATCTCGACAGCGGGTGGCGTCAAGTGGGCCGAGGTCGACGAGCATCTTATGCTGCGCGCGCACCCCGGCGTGTTCGTCGCCGGCGAGATGCTCGACTGGGAGGCTCCAACCGGCGGCTATCTCCTGCAGGCGTGCCTCGCCACCGGTGCCCTCGCCGGCCGCGGCGTACTGCAGCGGCTCGCTAACCCCGAAAGGGCTGGACGCCGATAAACTGTCATCCCGGCCTGCGCCGGGATGACGTGTGAGGAGCAGGTTCGCCGAAGAGGCTAGTCAGGCGCCTTCGATTTCTTCGCGGAGCAGCTCGAGCTCGAGCCAGCGCTCTTCTGCCGCCATAAGCTCCTCCTGCACAGCGGCAAGACGCGCCGACTTGTCGGCGAAAGCCTTGGCGTCGCGCGCATAAAGCCCCGAGTCGGCGAGTGCTTCGTTCAGCTTCTTCGCCTCCTCCTGCAACGTAGCCATTTGCTTGGGCAGCGTCTCGAGGGCGTGCTTGTCTTTGAAGCTCAGCTTGCGCTTCGCAGACGCATTGGCAGGCGACGTGGGCGCATCCCTCTCCTTGGCCGGCGCCCTGGCCTTGGCGACGGTGCGGCCGGAAAGATCCGAGCCGCGCTGAGTTAGCATATCGCTGTAGCCGCCGGGATATTCGCTCCAGCGGCCGTCGCCTTCGGGCACGATGACGGCATGCACGACGCGATCGAGGAAGTCGCGGTCGTGACTGATGAGGATGACGGTGCCCGTGTACTCGGTCAGCATCTCCTCCAGGACGTCGAGTGTTTCGAGATCAAGGTCGTTGGTCGGCTCGTCGAGCACGAGAAGGTTCGACGGCTTGGCCAGAGCGCGCGCCAGCATGAGACGGCCGCGCTCTCCGCCGGAGAGCACGCGCAGAGGCGTTCGCGCCTGGTCGGCCTGGAAGAGAAAATCCTTCATGTAGCTGACGACATGCTTGTGGCCGGAGCCCACTGCAACATGGTCCCCGCGACCACCGGTCAGCGCCTCGGCAAGCGTCCAATTGGGATTGAGGCTGTCGCGGTCCTGCTCCAGCGACGCCATCTCGATGTTCGCGCCTAGCCGCACCTCGCCGCCGTCGGGAGCGATCGCGCCAATGAGCAGGCCGACGAGCGTCGACTTGCCTGCGCCGTTGGGTCCGATGATACCGACACGGTCGCCGCGCATGATGCGGGTGGAGAAATCGTCGACGATCTTGCGTTCGCCATAGGACTTCGAGATGCCCTTCGCCTCGATGACGAGGGCGCCCGACTTTTCCGCCTGCGCCGCCTCGATCACCGCCTTGCCGGTAGTCCGCCGGTGGTCGCGGCGCTGCTGGCGCAATGCGGCCAGCTCGGCCATGCGGCGCACGTTGCGCTTGCGGCGTGCGGTGACGCCGTAGCGCACCCAGTGCTCCTCGCGCACGATTTTGCGGTCGAGCTTGTGCTGCTGCACCTCCTCCTCGGCGAGCTGCTGGTCGCGCCAGGCTTCGAATTCCCGAAAGCCGATCTCGACGCGGCGTGCCGTGCCGCGGTCGAGCCAGACGGTGATGCGCGACAGGTTCTCCAGGAAGCGGCGGTCGTGGCTGATGAGGACGAGAGCACCGCGCTGCGCCGCGAGGGTACCCTCGAGCCACTCGATCGTCGTCAGATCGAGGTGATTGGTCGGCTCGTCGAGCAGCAGGATGTCGGGTTGCGGCGCCAGCACGCGCGCCAGCGCCGCGCGCCGCGCCTCGCCACCCGAGAGGTGCGCAGGGTCCTCGTCGCCCGAGAGGCCGAGCTGCTGCAAGAGATAGCGTGCCTGATGCGCGTCATCGCTCGCGCCGAGGCCGGCCTCGACATAGGAGAGCGTGGTCGCATGACCGGTGAAATCCGGCTCCTGCGGCAGGTAGCGGACCGAGGCGCCGGGCTGCACGAAGCGCTTGCCATGGTCGGGCTCAATGAGGCCGGCGGCGATCTTGAGCAGCGTCGACTTGCCGGAGCCGTTGCGGCCGACGAGGCAGACGCGCTCGCCTGCCGACACCGATAGCTCGACGCCATCGAGCAGCGGATAGCTGCCGAAGGTGAGCGCGATATCGCTGAGCTGCAGAAGCGGGGGCGCCATGTTCGAACCCGTCGGCGAGCCTCAGCCCGCCTCGCCGATGATGTAGCGGCAGATCGCGCTCGGCTTGATGCCCTTCTCGCTGCGCACCCAGCCGCGCACCGAGATGCCCGCGGCGTGCACCGTGTCAGGATCGCCGGAGACGAGGGGGTGCCACCATTCGAGACCGCGTCCCTCGGCGAGGCTGCGATACGCACAGGTGCGCGGCAGCCAGGACATATCGTCGATGTCCTTCGCGCGCATGCTGATGCAGTCGGTGACGCGCTTCTTGCGGTTGGCGTAGTCGCTGCAGCGGCAGGAGCTCGTGTCGAGCAGCTTGCAGGCGAGGTTGGTCAGGTAGATGGCGCCGGTGTCCTCGTCCTCGACCTTGAGGAGGCAGCATTGCCCGCAGCCGTCGCATAGCGATTCCCACTCCTGGCGGGACATCGCGGCGAGCGTCTTTGCCTCCCAGAACGGGCGGTAGCCGGGGGCGTGCTGATCCTGATCGGGCTTTCTCATGGGAGCCTCATGGGGGCCTTGTAGCATATCCCCCGGCGGCGTCACGCCTCCCGGGCGCTAAGCCTGCGCACGAACTCGGTTCGGCGCAAGATGAGGTAGGTGAGCAGCGCGCCGGAGCCCGAGGCCACGGCCATAATCGCGGCGTTGAGCATGATGGGCCGCAGGGTGTCGGGGGAGCCCTGCGAGGCGAGCCATCCGGCGAGGGCCTCGACGGCCGGGTAGATGAGCGCGGCGATGAGGCAGGTCCACCACGTCAGCCGGCCGCCCCAGGCGACCCAAGCCGCAAGGGCCAGCCCGGCGAGAATGGCCGAATAGGCGCCGACGACATACGACAACGGTATGGCGATGCCGACGGTGGTGAGAAAGTTGGCGCCGAACTCGGGCAGCGGCGTTGAGAAGTCGGTCGCCATCCATGGCAGGAGCTGCAGCAGCCCCATCACCACGATGCCGCCGAGTGGGGGACCGAGCACCAATGCCGCAATGACGACCTTCGCCGCCTCACCGATCGACCGTCGCGCCACGTCCGCCTCCTCGTTGCATCGAGGTGCATCTAGCACGGAGTCGGCTCGCTTGCACTCGGCGGCGACAGGGGCCATGTGCTCGCATCGACGGAGGCCATCGGGCCTCGCCAGGAGACATGAATAGATGCGCCTCATCGCCACCTGCTTCGCGTTCGTCGTACTGCTTGCCGGCGCGGCCGTCGCCGAGGATCCGGACCTCATCATGAAGAAGACGACGGTGTGGAAGCTCCTGGCGCCTGACCACAAGCTCGGCACCTACGCCATCAACGATCCGGACGTCGAGGGCGTCACCTGCTACTTCACCGTGCCGGAGAAGGGCGGCTGGGTCGGCTGGCTCGGTCTCGCCGAAGAGCTTTCGAACGCTTCGCTCGCCTGCCGCCAGGTCGGGCCGATCAAGTTCAAGCGCAAGCTCACGCAGGGCGAGGAGGCCTTCAGCCAGCGGCGATCACTGATCTTCAAGAAGATGCAGATCGTGCGCGGCTGCGACGCCAAGCGCAACGTGCTGGTCTACCTCGTCTATACGGACAAGCTGATCGAGGGCAGCCCGGAGAACTCAACCTCGGCGGTGCCGATCAGCCCGTGGGGCGAAGCCGGGGCGCCGGTCAAATGCGCGGCGTGGATCTCGCCATGATGCGCACACCAGCCAAACTGGCCTGCCTCACAACATCCGCATTGCTTTTTGCAGCCCTTGTGGCGGGGGTGCTCTTCGGGCTAAGCGACGGCTTCGATACGGCCATCCGGTCGGCGGTCAATGGCTGGGCGACGCCGGAGCTGACGAGCGCCTTCAGCGCCATAACGTGGATTGGCGCGGGCGAGGTGGTCTATGCCCTGACCGCCGTCGTGACGGTGGCGCTGCTCGCCATCGGCCGCCGGTCCGACGCCCTATATCTTCTCGCCGTCATGGCTGCGGCGTTCCTCATCAACAATGCCGTCAAGTATTCCGTCGCACGCGCACGACCCGAGGCGTTCTTCGGCGAGACGCCGACCACCTACAGCTTCGCCAGCGGGCATGCGCTCTACGCCAGCTGCTTCTATGCCGTTGTCGGGGCGCTGATCGCAGGCCAATTGCCTGGCGCATGGCCGCGCGCGGTGCTGCTCCTTGGCGTCCTCGCACTTGTCGGCGCAATCGGTCTATCGCGCGTCTATCTCGGCGTTCACTACCCGACCGACGTGCTCGCCGGATTCGCGCTCGCGGCGCTGATCCTGTGCGTTGCGCGCGGCTTGGCCACCGAGCGCCAGAACGCGCAAACCTAGCGCGAGCGGGTGCGCTTCGATGCGTCGGGATCGGGGAGCGCGGTGACGTTCGAGGACGCGCCCTCCATGGCATCGAGATCGAGCGCGTTGAGCCGATCGCGGCGGGCGAGAATCTTCGCCGTCGATGCCGCAACCTTCTCCAGCGACTTGCCCGACAGCGCAAAGTGGCGCTCGACATCGGCAACGCGCTCGACGAGCTGAGCGACATCGGCGATCAAGAGGCCGACCTCGCGCTGGATAATATCGGCGTGGTCGCGCATCTTGGCGTCCTTGAGCAGCGCCTGCACCGTCTGCACCGCGAGCATCAGCGTGTTGGGTGAGACGATCATCACGCGTGAGCGGTGCGCCATCTGCACCAGCTCGGGGAACTTCTCGTAGAGGTCGGCGCAGATCGACTCGGACGGGACGAACATCAGCGCTGTCTCCTGCGTCTCCCCCGGAATGAGATATTTCTCGGCGATTGCTGCCACGTGCCGACCGACTGCCTCGCGGACAGCGGCGGAAGCCAGCTTGGTGTCCTCCGCGCTTTGAGCCACGCGCAGCGCCTCGAATCCCTCGAGCGGGAACTTCGAGTCGATCACCAACGCCTCCGAGTTCGGAAGACGGATCACGCAGTCTGGACGCTTGCCGTTGGAGAGCGTCGGCTGGAAGTCATACGCGCCGATGGGCAGCGCATCGCGGACGATGGTCTCCATGCGCATCTGGCCGAAGGCGCCGCGCGCCTGCTTGTTGGCCAGCACGCCATGCAGCGAGCCGACCTCGCTCGACAGCTCCGACAGGCTGCGGTTGGCCTCGTCGATCAGCGCCAGGCGCTCGTTCAGCGTGGATAGGCTTTCGAACGTGCGCCGCTCCGATTCATTCAGATTGCTGCCAAGACGTGCTGCGGTGGCGTTGAGGTTGTCCCCGAGCCTGGCCGCCGTGGCATTGAGATTGTCGCCGAGGCGTGCGGCTGTCGCGTCGAGGGCCTGCGATACATGACGGGCGAGCGTGTCGATGCGCTCGTTGAGGCCGCGCACCTGCTCGGAGCTCTGCTGCACCGACAGCTCGGCCATCGCCGAGAGCCGGCCCTTGAGCTCGGCGAACTCCTCCTGCGCGGCGCGGTTGCGCGTGCGAGCCGCCGAAAGAAGCGCGGCGAGAGCGGTGATCAGCCCCGATATGCCAATGGTCGCGCAGGTGAGGACTAGCGCGTTCTCGGCCAGGAAGTCCTCGATGCCGGAGAAGTCCAGGCTGGAGAGAAAATCGAACATTCGCGAGCGATAGCTGATTCGTTCGCGCCAAATTCGGGCAGCGGACCGATCAAGAGCGAGAATCAGGGTTGTAGGAACCCGCGGATTGCCGACGCGATCTCGGGAGCGTGCGTCTCGAGGGCGAAGTGGCCCGTGTCGTAGAATTCGACGACTGCCTCGGGGATGTCGCGCTTGAAGGCTTCGGCACCGGCAGGAAGAAAGAACGGATCGTTCTTGCCCCAGGCGGCCAGCAGCGGCGGCTTGGCACTGCGAAAATAGCTCTGAAACTGCGGATATAGCGCAACGTTGCTCTTGTAGTCGCCGAACAGGTCGAGTTGCACCTCGTCGGCGCCGGGGCGCGCGAGGTAGTGGTTGTCCAGCGCGTAGCCGTCGGGGGAGATGAGCGATACGTCACTCACGCCGTGGGTGTATTGCCAGACGGTCATCTCCGGCGAAAGGAACGCGCGCAGCACCTCGCGGTTGGCCGGCGACGGGTCCTGCCAGTAAGCGCGCAGCGGACTCCAGCCCTCGCTCAGGCCCTCCTCATAAGCGTTCCCATTCTGCGTGATGATCGCCATGATCCGCTCGGGACGCCACATGGCAAGGCGGAAGCCGACGGGCGCGCCGTAGTCGAAGACGTAAAGCGCGAAGCGCTCAAGACCCATCGCTTCGGTGAAGCGCTCCATGACACGGGCGATGCTATCGAACGAATAGGTGAAGGCCCCGCGCGCGGGCATGTCCGACTGGCCAAAGCCCGGCAGATCCGGCGCGATGAGACGGAACCGATCCGCGAGCAGCGGGATCAGATCCCGGAACATATGGCCGGAGCTTGGGAAGCCGTGCAGCAACAGCAGTGCCGGAGCTCCAGGAGGTCCTGCCTCGCGGTAGAAAATTTTCAGGTCGTCTACGTCCGCATGGCGAAAGCGAATCTTGTCCATCGCAGCGCTCCTGGCGCGCAGTCCCAACAAGGCGAAGTATACGCGCTTGCCTAAGCGACAAGAGTATACCTAGGCATAGTCGCGCGCTTTCAATGGCCAGCCCATCCTACGGGTGAGACGCCAGCGCCGGGCCGGCCATGGCCAACGTGGGAGGGGAAGATGAACGTCGTCAAAGCCGTATCGACGACCATTGCCGTCGAACATATCACACTCATCTCGTCGCAACCTTTCGCGCAGGTCCGCAGCCGGCTCGAGGCCACGCTGCCCAAGCTCGACGTCCGCATCGTCGAGCATCTCGTCAAGGGCGATGCGGATAAGGTCAAAGCGTACGACGACGCTGGCCCTGCTCTATCCATCTTTCTCGAGCGGGACCACGGCGCACTGCTCGCGATTGCCGGACGGCGGCGCAATGCGATCCAGTACGAGATCGGCAACCCGCTGACGGCCTCGAAGATGACGCGGCACAATCTCTCGGCAGCGCTCTATGCGCCGCTGCGGGTCATCCTCTACGAGAACGACGATGGGGCGGCAGTCTTCGAATACGACAGGCCGTCATCGCTGTTCGGTCAATTCGGGGACGCGCGGGTGACGGAGGTGGCGCGCTCGCTCGACGCGCATCTCGAGGCTGCGCTGCGCGTCGCGGCGGCGGCCTGATTAACCCCGCGCGACTCGACTGGACCGGAAGGGCGACAGCTCTGCTACCGTCAAGACTGTCACAAATCGCCGATCTCGCTTGCGCCAGCATGGGAGCATGATGCACATCAAAGCGCACCAAGCTCCGGGCTTTCAATGGTATGCAACCGTCCGATCATGCAACGGAACATGAAGAGCAATCAGATGCCGATCACGCCGAAAGGTTGGGGCCGACATGCGCTCCTTGGACTGTGCATGTTATTGGGATTGCTGGTAAATTCTACCAGCACCAGGGCCGCCTCGCCGCTTGATCCGCTCATCGGCGCCTGGGCGGGGAGCGGGTCCTTCAAGCTGCAGGACGGCAAGACGGTCCGCATCAAGTGCAACGCCTACTATACGGGAGGGGGCGCTCAGCTCGGTATGGTTGTCCGCTGCAGTGGCGGCGAGAGCGACAAGATCGAGATCCGCAGCAAGCTCAGCTACAGCAACGGGCGCCTGAACGGCAATTGGGAGGAACGGACCTACAATGCCGAGGGGGCAGTTGCGGGAGAAGCCCAGAACGATCACATCATGTTGAGGATCACCGGCGGTGTCGCGGGCTCCATGAAGGTGAATTTCACTCCCTCGCAGCAAAGCGTCACGATCTCGACGCAAGGCATTCCCCTCAAGAGCGTAAACGTCAGCATGACAAAGAGATGATGGCTGCCGGCTCCCGATGCATGCGTCCAACCTGCTGACATCATGGTAAGCACCGCACCGACCCTCACGCGCGCGGCCACGCAGGGACGTTTCGAGCTCGAAGCGGGTGGCTCGTGGACGGCCTCCTATGCGAACGAGCTCGAACGTCTTGTCGATGCAGCCGCGCAAGGAACACGGGGGGATGCCCTACCGGCCATCAATCTTGCCAACGTCAGTGCGTTCGACACGTATGGCGCCTGGCTCCTGGAGCGGCTGCGTAAGACCGGCGCCGAGATCGTCAACCTGCCGGAGCGCTATCGCGGGCTCTTCGAGGAGATCACCAGCGCCGACATCGGCGCCCCTGCGCGCCGACCGGGGCGCCGAGGGCTTGGCTCGAGGCTCGAGACGCTAGGGCGCGCCACGGTCGCCATGCTGGCGGATCTTGCCGCGATAGCGGCCATGCTGGGCGCCATCTGCGTTTCGCTCGGAAATCTGCTTCGGCATCCCGCGCGCTTGCGTCCGACGTCGGTCGTTCATCATCTCGATCGCGTGGGCTGGCAGGCGGTGCCCATCATCCTGCTCATCACGTTCCTGATCGGCGGCATCATCGCCCAGCAGGGCATCTTCCATTTCCGCAAGTTCGGCGCCGACGCCTATGTCGTCGACATGGTCGGCATCCTGGTCCTGCGCGAAATCGGCGTGCTGATCGTTGCCATCATGGTCGCCGGACGCTCGGGCAGCTCCTACACGGCCGAACTCGGCTCGATGAAGATGCGCGAGGAGGTCGATGCGCTGCGCACGATGGGGCTCGACCCCGTCGAGGTGCTCGTGCTGCCACGGGTAATCGCGCTCATCATCGCCTTGCCGATGCTGACGTTCCTCGGGTCGATGGCGGCGCTCTACGGCGGCGGCCTTGTCGCCTGGTTCTACGGCGGGATGCATCCCGATATTTTCATCGCCCGGCTCAAGGAGGCGATATCGATCACGCACTTCAAGGTGGGGATGATCAAGGCGCCGTTCATGGCGCTGGTCATCGGCGTCGTCGCCTGTGCGCAGGGGCTGCGCGTCAAGGGCAGTGCCGAGTCGCTCGGCCTGCAGACCACTGCGTCGGTGGTGAAGGCGATCTTCCTCGTCATCGTGCTCGACGGGCTGTTTGCGATGTTCTTCGCAGCGATCGATATGTGATGCCGATGAGCGAAACCGCTGGCGAAGCCATCCGCGTGCGCGATCTGGTTGTCGGGTTCGACGAGCGTGTCGTGCTCAACGGCGTCTCTATCGACGTAAAGCGCGGCGAGGTGTTCGGCTTCGTCGGTGGCTCGGGGAGCGGCAAATCGGTCCTGCTGCGCACCATCATCGGGCTCATCCCCAAGCGGGCGGGCTCGATCGAAGTCCTTGGCGCCAATCTTGCCGTAACCAGCGAGGCAGAGCATCGCGGGATCGAGCGGCGGTGGGGCGTCCTGTTCCAGCACGGCGCACTATTCTCGTCTCTGACGGTGCTGCAGAACGTGCAGTTCCCGATGCGGGAATATCTGCGGCTGTCGCCGCGCCTCATGGACGAAGTGGCGCGGGCGAAGCTCGCCATGGTCGGGCTCAAACCGAAAGACCATGACAAGCTGCCGTCGGAGCTGTCGGGCGGCATGACAAAGCGCGTGGCGCTGGCGCGGGCGCTGGCGCTCGATCCCGAGCTCGTGTTCCTCGACGAGCCGACCTCGGGGCTCGATCCGATCTCCGCCGGAGAGTTCGATCAGTTGATCCGCACCCTGCAACAGACGCTCGGACTCACCGTGTTCATGATCACGCACGATCTCGAGAGCCTGCAGACGGTTTGCGACCGCATCGGCGTGCTCGCCGACGGGCGCATCGTTGCCGTAGGCTCGATCTCCACCATGCGGGAGGTCGAGCATCCCTGGGTCAAAGCCTATTTCCGCGGGCGACGCGCCGAGGCGCTGTCGCGCCGGTTGTCCACTGCGCCGAGTTGAGGCCGTCTAATGGAAACGAATGCACGCTATACGCTGATCGGGCTTTTCTCGCTGGCCGTCATTGGGGCGGGATTCGCCTTCGTCTACTGGCTGCAGACCACCGGTGGTCTCGGGGCGCGGACGCAATACAAGGTGCGCTTCGAGAGTCCGGTGTCGGGGCTGCTCGTCGGCTCGGCGGTGCTGTTCAACGGCATCCGCGTCGGCGAGGTCATAGCGCTCGAGCTCAGCGACAAGAACCCGAAGGAGGTCAACGCCGCCATCGGCGTCGATCCGGCGACGCCCGTGCGCGCGGATACGCAGGTCGGTATCGACTTCCAGGGGCTCACGGGGGCGCCGGTGATCCTGCTTACGGGCGGTAGTCCAGGCGCGCCGCTGCTGTCGGCGCAGGGTGGGGAGCCGGCCGTCCTGACGGCGGATCCGCAGGCCGGCCAGAGCCTGTCGCAGGCGGCGCGGGAGAGCCTCAGGCGGCTCGACGGCATCCTGGCCGACAACGCGGCGCCGCTGCACGAGGCGATCACCAGCATCAGCACGTTCTCCAACGCGCTGGCGAGAAATTCCGACAAGGTGGATGGAATCGTGGCGGGGCTCGATCGCCTGACCGGCGGGGGGGCGGCGAAGGCGAAGATGCCGATCTACGAGCTTGCTCCGGCGCCGGCGCCGGCGGCGTGCCCGGTGAAAGTGGAGGGCCAGCTCGTTATCCCCGAGCCGACGGCGCTGCTCGCCCTCAACACGGATAAAATCCTCGTCGCCGAGGCGGACGGCAGCGCACCGCCGCTGGAAAATGCGCAGTGGGCCGACGCAATTCCGGTGCTCATGCAGGCTAAGTTGATAGCGAGCTTCGAGAACTCCGGCTGCTTTCGCTCTATCAACCGCCCCACCGACACCCTAGAAGCGGACTTCCAGCTGCTGACGGAGATTCGCGCCTTCAAGTTTACGAGCGCGCCGACGCCGGAAGCGACGATCGAGATCTCCGCCCGCATCCTGGGGAGCGGCGGAAAGGTCGTCGATGCCCGGGTGTTCCGCGAGACGGCCGCAGCACCAACATCGACGGCTGGGGATGTCGTCGCCGCATACAATGACGCCTTTGCCAAGCTAGGTACAGCTCTCGAGCTGTGGACCGCCGAGGCAACGGCAAAACAGCCCGCCGAGCCGAAGCCCTAG
>Ga0164243_10002628_pt1 | contig 29478 bp, 26 predicted proteins | sample OricompcompostOP_FD_108781 | JGI IMG/M metagenome (GOLD analysis project Ga0164243, IMG submission 108781) | Organic Plus compost microbial communities from Emeryville, California, USA - Original compost - Organic plus compost (OP) | ecosystem: Engineered > Solid waste > Mixed feedstock >... | reverse complement strand
TCGGCCACCGGAGACGGACGTCCAGAAATAGTCCAGCACATGGCGGTGGAAGCCGATGCGTTCGCCCGGCTGCAGCCGGATTTCCCACACGCGCACTCTTTCATTCTCTGAAAGAAGACGGGAGCCGACGCACGGATTGGGATTGTCGCGTTCGCGTTCGAATTCCTTGGCGATATCGTCCGGCCATGCAGAATGGTCGGTCTTGAGCGCCGCTTTTTCCATCATGGACAATGCCATCGCGGTTCCTCCTGATTATTGTGTAAAGAATATAACAGGTTTGAGGATATCGCCAATGCCGCCTGTGAAGCCTGAAAAACGAGAGCGGGGCCGCGCCATCGTCATCGGTGGATCGATGAGCGGGCTGTTTGCCGGGATGATGCTGCGGACCGCCGGCTGGCAGGTCGATATTTACGAAAAGGTGGAAGGACCGCTATCGGGCCGCGGCGCCGGCATCGTGGCCCAGCCAGAAATCCTCACCGCATTGCGCGCGCTGGGTCTCGAGACGCGCGATCTTGGTGTGGCGGTGGACAAGCGGCGGCTGTTCGATGCATCGGGACGCCTGGTGCTCGAAACCGATTGTCCGCAGGTGATGACGGCATGGGAGCGGGTCTATCGCATCCTGCATGATGCTTTTCCGACTCAGTATTATCATCAGGGCTGGTCGCTGCGCGCGATCGAGCAATTCCCGGACAAGGTCACGGCCATCTTTGCGAATGGCGAAAAGGTCTCCGCCGATGTGCTGATTGGCGCCGACGGCATCCGCTCGACTGTGCGCGGTCTTTGCGCGCCGCAGGCGCAGCCGCTTTACGCGGGTTATGTTGCCTGGCGCGCGCTGATCGACGAAGGCGCAATGCCGCCTCACATTCATCGCGATATCTTTCCGGTGATGGCATTCTGTCTGCCGCCGGGCGAACAGATGCTCGGCTATCCCGTTGCCGGTGCCGACAACGATCTGCGGCCCGGACATTTGCGCTACAACATGATCTGGTATCGCCCGGCAGACGAAGAAACCGAACTCGTCTCCCTGCTGACCGATGAGAATGGCGTGTCGCATTCCATGTCGATCCCGCCACCGCTGATCAGCCGCGCCTCGATCGCCGGGATGCGCGCGGCCGCTCATCGCGTGCTGGCGCCGCAATTCGCAGAGGCGGTGGATGTCGTCGAGCAGCCGCTGCTGCAGCCGATCTTCGATCTGCAATCGAAGCGCATTGCCTTCGGCAGGATTGCCATCATCGGCGATGCCGCGTTCGTGGCGCGGCCGCATGTCGGCGGCGGTGTGGCCAAGGCGGCCGGTGACGCGGAGGCGTTGGTCAACGCATTGCAGGCGAATGCCGATGTCCCGTCAGCCTTATCGCAATTCGAGGCCGCACGATTGCCGACAGGACGGCAGATGATCGAGCGGGCGCGGCATCTTGGCGCTTATCTGCAGGCGCAGCAAAGCTCGGAAGAAGCGGCGCTTTCGGCCCGTCACTCCATACCCGAAGCGGTGCTGGCGGAAACGGCGACGCTCGATTTTCTGTATGCGTGAACGTGCCGCTCCGTCCGTTCGTCCCCGCGAAAGCGGGGACCCAGCGCGAAAGGTAGGTCTGGGTTCCCGCTCGCGCGGGAACGAACGGAGTTTGTCGCTACCGCTTCTTTCCTTTACTCTTGCCCTTCTTCTTCCGTTTCACGCCGGCCATCTTTTCCAGCACGCCGCAAACGGCGCCGGTGTCCTGCTCGGCATAGCCGGTGGAAAGGGTCGAGGCATAGATCGGCAAGGTCGCGCTGAACAGCGGCGTCGGCACACCGAGCTTGTTGGCGTATTCGCCGATCACGCTCATGTCCTTCTGCCAGACATAATTCTTCATCGTCGCTTCGGAATAATCGCCCTTGGCCATCATCGGCCCGCGGATTTCCAGCATGCGCGAATTGCCGGCGCCGACGCTGGCGAATTTCAGGATCTGATCCGGATCGAGCCCGGCTTTCATGCCGAGCACCATGGCTTCGGCGGCGGCGACGTTGTGGATCGCGACCAGCAGGTTCGCGACATATTTCATCTTGCTGCCGTTGCCGAATTCGCCGAGGTCGTAGGTCTGGCGCGAGAAGCCGTTGAAGATCGGCTGCACCTTCTTGATCGCCTTGGTGTCGCCGCTGGCATAGACGACGAGATCCTTCACCGCCGCCTGCGCGCCGGTGCCGCTCATCGGGCAATCCAGCGTCGTATGGCCGGCCTTGCGCAAGGCCTTTTCGGCCGCGAGCTTGTCGTCGAGCGTAAAGGTCGACGCTTCGACAATGATATGCGGTGATGCTTTCGCATCGACGATATCCTGCACCACGGCATGCAGCGCCTTAGCGCTCGGCAGGCTGGTGATGACGACAGGTGCGTCGGCCAGAAGCTCTTTCACATTGCGATAGATATCGACGCCGGCTTTCTTCATCGCCTTTTGCCGCGCGGGGTCGGTATCAATCCCTAAGACGGTCCAGCCGTCCGCCACGAGATTGCGCGCAAATGCGCCGCCCATGATGCCAAGGCCGATGATACCGACCTTGCCCTTGGATGTCTTCGCCACGTGATGTCTCCGTTCTATGTCCGGCTTGTTATGCTCAGCTTGGCCACGAGGCCCCGTTATTATATGGCTTTGTTTGCGGGCGACAGTCCCGTGTTGAGATAGAGGTATCGAATGCGGCCGCGCGTCTACGTCACCCAGCCTATCGCCGAGACTGCCATGCTGCGGCTGCGAGAGATCGCAGAAGTCGAGGCCAATCATGATTCCAGCCGCATTCTTGTACGATCGAAGCTGATCGATGCCGCCAAGCGCAACGACATCATCCTGGCGTTGCTGCACGATACCATCGATAGCGAGGTGCTGGCCGCCAATCCCAATCTCAAGGCCATCGCGTCGATGACGATCACGCCGGACCGCATCGATGTGGCGGAGGCGACCAGGCGCAAGATCATCGTCACCAATATCCCGGCTGTGGTCACGGATGCGACCGCCGACATGGCCTTTGGTCTGTTGCTCGCCGTGGCGCGGCGGATCGCTGAGGGCGACCGCGTCGTCCGCTCCGGCGTGTTTCCCGGTTCGCAATCCAATCATCTCGCCGGCACCGGCGTGACCGGCAAGACGCTCGGTCTTGTCGGCTTCGGCCGCATCGGCCAGGCGATGGCGCGGCGTGCGCGCGGCTTCGACATGCGGGTGATCTATACCGATCCGCGCGGCTTTGCCGATCCGGAGATTCAGGCGCTCGGCACGCAGGTCAGTCTCGAGGAGGTGCTGGGGCAGGCGGATTTCATTTCTCTGCATCCGGCGCTGAACGATGAAACCCGTCACCTGATCAGCACCCGTCAGTTTGCGTTGATGAAGCGCACCGCCTTTCTGATCAACACATCGCGCGGGCCGGTGATCGATGACGCCGCGCTGATCAAGGCATTGTCGGAAGGCCGCATCGCCGGCGCCGGGCTCGACGTCTATACCAACGAGCCGAAGATCGAACGCGCGCTGCTGACCATGAACAATGTGGTGCTGACGCCGCATCTCGGCAGCGCGGTGCGCGAGCTGCGCGAGAACATGGCGCATATCGTGGTGGACAATATCGCCGCGATCGCCGAAGGCCGCGTGCCGCCGAATATCATCAATAAGGAAGTGGTGGAGACGGTAGCGGAGGCTGCGGCTTCTTAATCCGCCGTCCAGCCACCATCGATCACCAGTGACGTGCCTGTCATCAAGGCCGATGCATCGGAGGCGAGAAACACGACTGCGCCCATCAGGTCCTCGACCTGGCCGAGCCGGCCGAGTTTGATCTTGTCCAGCACCGATGTCTTGAACGCGGCATCTTCGAAGAAGGGCCGCGTCATCGGCGTTTCGATGAAGGTCGGCGCCAGCGAGTTGACGCGCACGCCGTGCGGCCCAAGCTCCACCGCCATCGCTTTGGTCAGTCCCTCGATCGCCGCCTTGCTCGAGCAGTAGACTGTGCGGCGCGCCCCGCCGACATGGCCCATCTGCGACGACATGTGGATGATTGAGCCCGGCTGTTTCGCTTCGACCAGTCGCTTCGCCACCGCCTGTGCGACGAAAAACGCCGAACGTACATTCAGGTTCATGACGGCGTCGAAATCCTCCACCTTCACGTCGATGAAGGGGGCGGGCCGGTTGGTGCCGGCATTGTTGATCAGGATGTCGAATGGCGCTTCGCGGGCGATGAAGCCACGCACGGCGTCGATATCGGTGACGTCGAGTGTTGCTGCATGCGCCATGCCGCCCCTGGCGCGAATGTCATTCGCCAACGCTTCGATCTCCTTTTCCGTACGCGAGATGAGCGTGACGTCGGCGTCGGCATCGGCGAGTGCAACGGCACACGCCGCGCCGATGCCGCGACCGGCGCCCGTCACCAACGCACGTTTGCCATCGAGGCGGAAGGAGGGGGTTTTTGGAAGAGTGTCCATCTATCCTCGTCATGCCCGGCCTTGTGCCCGGCATGCACGTATTATCTTATTTTGGTTGCTAAAGACGTGGATGGCCGGGACAAGCCCGGCCATGACGCCGTTGCTACTCCGCCGCCGTTGCATAGGCGATATTCCGCCCGCCATAGCGGCGCACGCGGATATTGGCCTGTTCGGCATGGCCCAGAAATCCTTCCAGCACGCAGAGACGCGAGCAATATTCACCGATCATCGCTGAGGCTTCATCCGTCAGCACCTTCTGATAGGTACAGGTCTTGATGAACTTGCCGACCCACAGGCCGCCGGTGAAGCGCGCATTCTTCTTCGTCGGCAAAGTGTGGTTGGTGCCGATCACCTTGTCGCCATAGGCGACATTGGTGCGCGGACCAAGGAACAGCGCGCCATAATTCGTCATCCTGTTGAGGAAATAATCCGGATCGCGCGTCATCACCTGCACATGCTCGGAGGCCACGCGGTCGGCTTCCGACACCATCTCATCGACGCTGTCGCAGACGATCACCTCGCCGTAATCCTTCCAGGCCTGTCCCGCCGCGTCCGCGGTCGGCAGGATGGTGAGCAGGCGTTCGACTTCGGCGATCGTGTCTTTGGCCAGTTTCTCGGAATTGGTGATCAGCACCGCCGGCGATGTCGGCCCGTGCTCGGCCTGGCCGAGCAGGTCGGTCGCGCACATTTCCGCATCGACGCTGTCATCGGCGATGATCAGCGTTTCGGTCGGGCCGGCGAGCAGATCGATACCGATGCGGCCGAACAATTGCCGCTTGGCTTCGGCCACATAGGCGTTGCCGGGACCGACGATCATGTCCACCGGCTTGATCGTGTCGGTGCCGAGCGCCATGGCTGCCACGGCCTGCACGCCGCCCAGCACATAGATTTCATCGGCGCCGCCGAAATGCATCGCCGCGACGATCGCCGGATGCGGCCCGCCATGATGCGGCGGCGCGCAGGCAATGATGCGCTTCACACCGGCGACGCGCGCCGTAACGATCGACATATGCGCCGACGCCACCATGGGATAGCGGCCGCCCGGCACATAGCAGCCGACCGCGTTCACCGGGATGTGGCGATGACCGAGAATGACACCGGGCAGGGTTTCGACTTCGAGATCCTGCATCGTATCGCGCTGCTTCTGCGCGAAGTTGCGCACCTGCGTCTGCGCGAATTTGATGTCTTCGAGATCGCGCTTGCTCACCTGCGAGATCGCGCGCTCGATCTCCTGTTCGCTGAGCCGGAAACTGGCCGGCTCCCAATTGTCGAATTTCTTCGACAGGTCGCGAATGGCAGCGTCGCCACGCGCCGTCACATCCTGAAGGATGCTTTCGACGGTGGCGCGCACTTTCGCATCGGCCGCTTCGACCGCGCTGGCATCCATTCCGCGTTTGAGGAAGCGGGGCATGTGTCATCTCCACTGATGGTGTCGTCCCCGCGAAAGCGGGGACCCATAGCCACGTCTCTTGGAATATGGGCTCCCGCCTTCGCGGGGCGACCGCTGACTTATTTAATCGCCTGCGGGTTGATCGGCGAACCGGTGCCGCCGGTGATGATCAGCGGCGGGCCGGAGAAGAAGAATTCGTAGATGCCGTCATTCTCACAGTCTTCAGCAAGCTCTTTCAGATAAAAGATCTCGCCCATGCACAGGCCCATGGCCGGAATCACCACCCAGTGCCAGGGCTGATTGGCTTCCGTCGTTTCGTTCGGCCGCACTTCGCAGCCCCAGGTATCCATGCAGAGCGCGGCGATCTGCTTGTCCTGACACCAGTAGCAATTCTCGAACATCACGCCCGGCGCATCGCCGCCGGCATAGCCGCCCCACACGCCTTCGGAGAGACAACGTTCCATCTGGCCTGTGCGCACATGCACGAAATCGCCCTTGCGAATTTCGACATTCTGCGCGCGCGCACATTTGTTGAGTTCTTCGTTGGAAATGCCTTCGCCGTCCTTCAGCCACGGCACGCCACGGAAGCGTGCGATGTCGAGCAGCACGCCGCGACCGACCATCTTGTTCTTGGAATGCTCGATGCCGAGCACGCCAAGGCCGCGCGAGTCGATCAGCCTTGCATCGTGGCCGTTGTAAGCCTTGTCCTCGTAGAAGATGTGGCCAAGCGCATCCCAGTGCGTTGCTCCCTGCACGCAGAGGTTCAGCGTGTCGTCGGCATAGCGGATCTTGTTCCAGTCCTGCTGGCCGGCAACGGCATCGGTGCCGGTCGCCAGCATCTGGTGGATGGGATTGAATCGCCCGCCAAACAGTCCGGTCTGCGGACCCTCACGATCAAGCGGAATACCGAGCGCGAACACCTTGCCGGCCCGGACCAGCTTTGCCGCGTTGACGATATCTTCCGGCGTCACATGGTTGAGCGTGCCGATCTGGTCGTCCTTGCCCCAGCGGCCCCAGTTGGACAGTTTTTTCGAGGCTTCCTCGATAGCATCGAGGCCCACCTTGATATTCATCGACACGTTGCCCTCCACGGCATTCTCGTTGCTGCTCTTCCCGCATGCGGGCGGCCGAAGGATTGTGGAACAAGGAAGACCGATCCGTCTACCGATCAATTGATGCAGCCTAAAAATCTGCCGCGACGTTTTTGACGATGTGGAATACCGCCACATACTCTGGGTTTGCCATTGGTTGAGATTGAAATCATTTCAGGAGGTATCGATGCGTTTGCACACCAAAGCGATGATCGGCGCCGCCATGCTCGTTGGCATTCTGGCGGCTGCGCCTGTTCAGGCCGCATCGGTCATCGAGGAATGGAACAGCGTGAAGGCGCCGCCTGCGCCTGAGCTGAAGCCGGTGACGGTCGATCCTAAGACCACGGCGCTGCTGATGCTGGATTTCATGAACCAGAATTGCGGCAAGAGGCCGCGCTGCGTGGAGTCGATCCCGGCGATGAAAACGCTGCTCGATGCGGCGCGCGCGGCGAAGGTGCCGGTGATCTACAGCTTCATCGCCAACACCACGGCGGCCGATGTGATCAAGGACGTGGCGCCGATCAATGGTGAGCCGTCGGTCACATCCGGTCCAAACAAGTTCCTGCGCACCGATCTCGAGAAAATCCTGAAGAACAAGGGCATCCAGACCGTGATCGTGGTCGGTACAGCCGCCAATGGCGCGGTGTTGCAGACGGCTTCGCAAGCGGCCTTGACCGGACTGAATGTGATCATTCCGGTCGACGGGATCAGCGGCGATTTGTATGCCGAGCAATATACGGTGTGGAACATGGTCAATGCCCCTGGCATGTCGGCGAAATCGACACTGACCAAGAGCGATATGATCAAGTTCTGACAGGTGCTCGTTCGTGGGAGTGAACGAATTTTGTCTGTGCGCTTCGCACGATTGTGATTGATAGCGATCGATCATCGTCCGCAAGATTGCCGCATTAGTCCAGTCAGCTATCCCTTCGGCGCAGGAATGGGCCGCCACTCTCTCGATTCCTGCTTTACGGCTCGCAACCGAGCGGCTGCACACGCAAATGAAAGTGCCGCAGACGGAACAATTCGATTCCCGAACCCGTGTGAGAGGGAGGTTGGTAGAGTTCGCAACCAGGGAGAAACACCATGGCGTCTCAACAGGGTTTAAACGGGGGCGATGCATTGCAGCAGGCCTTTGGCGCTGGCGAGGCATACCGGGCCGCGTTCAGCGAAAACTGCGCCACCTTCTGGCGCGGCCAGGACAGGATTCTGGACAGCATGCAGGAATTCGCATCCGGCTGGTTCAGCCGCCGGCACGAAGCCGCGACTTCGGCGATCGAAGCGGCGCAGCGTGCAGGGGCGGCGCATTCGCCGGCCGATGCGATGCGGGAATTGCAGAACTGGATGACGGGCTCGATCCAACGCATTGCGGCGGACGGTGCCGCGTGCCAGAAACATCTTATGACCGTGGCGGAATGCACCTTATCGGCGGCGGCGACCGCATCGCACGTGCCGGAGCCTACATCGCCACCGCGCCCTGCTCCTGACAGCGGCCCATACCAGCATGCCAGGGCGGCCTAAACGGGGCGTCCGCTTCACACGCGGCCGAGCGCCTTCAACACGCGGCCCGGCGTGAACGGCATTTCCGTCATCGGCGTTGCACCGAGCGGCCGCAACGCATCGTTGATCGCATTCATCACGCAGGCCGGCGCACCGGCGGTGCCGGCTTCACCCGCGCCCTTGGCGCCAAGCTCTGAGTCTGCCGTCGGCGAGACGACATGGCCGATTTCCATGTCCGGCATTTCCATCGCCATCGGCACGAGATAATCGGCCATGTTGCCGTTCAGCATCTGGCCGCGCTCGTCATAGAGACAATTCTCGAACAGCGCGCCGCCGAGCCCCTGCACGATGCCGCCGCGGATCTGCTCATCCACCAGTTGCGGATTGATGACCGTGCCGCAATCCTCCACGCACCAATGCTTGAGCAGCTTGATGAAACCGGTATCGGTATCGACCTCGAGATAGGAGGCCTGGATGCCATTGGTGAACGAGAAGGGCCACGTCCGCGGCACATAATGGCGTGTCGCGACGAGTTCGGCCTGGAAGCCGGGCGGCAATGTATCGGGACGGAAATAGCAGATGCGCGCGACTTCGCTCAGCGTGATGCGCTCTGTCGTCGTTCCCTTGTCAACAACAACGCCGTTGTTGATGTCGAGATCGTCCGGCTTGGCTTGCAGGATCGAAGCGGCGGCGGCGAGGACGTTCTCGCGCAATGCCTTGCCAGCCTGCCACGCCGCTTCGCCGCCGATGCCGGCGGCGCGCGATGCCCATGTGCCGCCGCCGTAGGGCGTGTTGTCGGTGTCGCCCATGATGACGCGCACCTTGTCGAGCGACACGCCGAAGGATGATGCGACGCATTGCGCGATCACCGCTTCCGCGCCCTGGCCCTGTTCCGATACGCCGGTATGGCAGAAGATTGCGCCGGTGGCGTCGAGCTTCACCGTCGCGCCATCCTGCGCCGAGATGCGGGCGCCGCCGACGCCATAAAACGCGGCGCTTGGGTTGGTGACTTCGATGAAGGACGCAAAGCCGATGCCACGATGGATGCCTTTCGCGCGCGCGGTGGCCTGATCGGCCCGCAGCGCCTTGTAATCCATCATCTTGAGAATCTTGTCGGTCGAGGCGTGGCGCGACAGCTTCTCGAACTTGATGCCGGACGCGGCTGTGACCGGGTAAGCATCGTCGGCATAGAGGTTCTTCTTGCGGACCTCGATCGGATCCATGCCGATCTTTGCTGCGGCAAGATCGACAAGGCCTTCGGTCACCGCGGTCGCGATCGGATGGCCGACCGCGCGATACTGGCACATCACGTTTTTATTCTGGAATACCACGCGCGCCCGCGCGCGATAATTTGGGCAGGCATAGGGGCCGCCGACCAGATTGACCACCTGATTGGCCTCGATGCCGCTGGTGCGCGGATAGACCGAATAGGGGCCGATGCCGGTGAGATCGTCGATCTCGAACGCGGTGATCGTGCCATCCTTATTGATGCCGATCTTGCCTTTGACGCGATGATCGCGCGCATGGATGTCGGTGACGAAGCTTTCGAGGCGATCGGCCACGAACTTGATCGGCCGCTTCAGCAGCTTCGACAACGCCACCACGGCCATCTCGTCGGCATAGGTGTGCACCTTGATGCCGAACGAGCCGCCAACGTCCTTGGTCACGACGCGCACCTGATGTTCCTCGAGGCCAAGGTGCTTAGCGAACAGGTTCTGCATCATGTGCGGCGCCTGCGTGCCCTGATAGACCGTCAGTCGCTGGTCGCCGGTGTTCCAGTCGGCAACGATGGAGCGCGGCTCGTTGGTGACCCCAGTGTGGCGGCCAAAGATGAAGGTCGTCTCCACCACGGCATCGGACTCGGCAAACGCCTTGTCGACTTCGCCGACATCAAGGCTGCGCTCGAAGGTCAGGTTGTCGCCGAGATCGGGATGGATCACCGGCGTTGCCGCATCGAGCGCGGTTTCGGGATCGGTGACCGGTGCAAGTTCCTCATAATCGACCTGGATCAGTTCGCAGGCGTCTTCCGCTTCCGCGCGAGAGCGCGCGACCACGGCGCACACAGCTTCGCCTTGCCAGCAGGCGCGATCCACCGCAATCGCATGTTGCGGCGCCGACTTGATGCCCTTGAGATGCGTCAGCACGCCGACCCACGGCGTGATCACCTTCGCAAGCTCCGCGCCGGTGACGATGGCGATGACGCCACGCGCCTTTTCCGCTGCGCTCTTGTCGATATGCTTGATGCGTGCATGTGCGAAGGGCGAGCGCACATAAGCGACATGGGCCATGCGTGGCAGCACGACATCGCTGACATATTGCGCGCGCCCCTGGGTCAGGCGCTGCAGGTTGGGACGCGGCACCGCGCGGCCGATATAGGAATTCGGCCGGTCCAGTGCAGTGAGCGGCGAGGGGAGGTCATTGACGATTTTCATGGTCATTTCCCTGCGCGCGCCTGCGCGACCGCTTCCACCGCATCGACGATGGCGTGATAGCCGGTGCAGCGGCAGTAATTGCCGGAGATGTGTTCGCGGATATCGTCGCGGCTCGGCACCTTGCCGCTGGCGAGCAATTCCTGCGCCGTTAGCAGCATGCCGGGTGTGCAGAAGCCGCATTGCAGCGCGTTGCGCTTTTCGAACGCCTCCTGCAGATCCGCGATCTCTCCAGTATCGGAGATGCCTTCGATCGTCTCGACAACGGCGCCGTCGCATTGCACGGCAAGGATCAGGCAGCCGCGCACGATCTCGCCATTCACGCGGACGGTGCAGGCACCGCAGACGCCGTGCTCGCAGCCAACGTGGCTGCCGGTCAGCGTCAGGTCGTCGCGCAGGAAATCGACCAGCGACTTGCGGCCTTCGACACGGCCGTCAATGCGTTCGCCATTGATGGTAAGCGTGATGTCGTAATGGTGCGTCATGCCCGCGCTCCTGTCATTTGCGCAGCGACACGGCGCAGCAGCACACCGGCGAGATGTTTCTTCACGGCGCCGGTTTCCTGTATGTCGTCAGGCGGATCGAGATCGGACGCGAGCGCCTTGACGGCGTCGTCGAGATTGCCGGACGCAAGTGCCGCTTCCGCGGCTTTCGCGCGAATGGGCGTCAGCGCGACACCGAAATAGGAGAGCCGCACATCCTTAAGTGATGTGCCGTCTGCACGCGCCGAGGCGGCAAGACCGACGATGGCGTAATCGCCATGCCGGCGCGACAATTCGGCAAAGCCGTAACGCATCTCCGGTGTCGCGGCTGGCAGGCGGATCGCCGTCAGCATATCGTCATGGCCGAGCGCGGTTTCATACAGCCCCTTGAAAAAGTCGTCCGCTTTCACGAGGCGTTTGCCGCCGGGGCCGGTGATCTCGGCTTCGCCGCCGAGTGCGAGAAAGCAGGCCGGCAGCTCGGCGGCAGGATCGGCGAACGCGACGGAGCCGCCGAAGGTGCCGCGGTTGCGGATCGCGGGATGGGCGATATGCGGCATCGCCATCGCGATCAGCGGCGCGTGCCTGGCAATCGTTTCCGACGCCATCACTGACGCATGCCGCGCCAGCGCGCCGATTTCGACCACGCCGTCTTTCACCGCGATGGTATCGAGACCGGAAATGCCATTGAGATCGATCAGCATGGTCGGTGCTGACAGCCGCATATTGAGCGTCGCCATCAGGCTTTGCCCACCGGCGAGCAGCTTGGCGTCGCTGTGTTCGCCCAATAATTGGACCGCGTCCTCGACGGAACGCGCCTTCGCATACGCAAACGGCGCCGGTTTCACGCATCCTCCCGAAGATTTTGTTTTTTCTTATTCTGGCCGGGAAACGGCGCGCGTCAATGTGGTTTCGTGCAGTTCGTCATGCCCGGCCTTGTGCCGCGCCCACGTCTTGGCCTCAGCAGAAAAGAAAGACGTGGATGGCCGGGTCAAGCCCGGCCATGACGAAAAGAAATTGCACGCCCTTGACTACTCCGAATGCCGGTTTGTGAACCGCGCATTGCCGAGGCCGGTGCCGATCGTCAGCACACCCCAGTGATCGACATCCTGCATGAAGGGCACCTCGCTCAGGCCCTGCACGACCGCGTCATTATGCAGCACGATGGCGGTATCATCGTCGCCGATTTTTGGGATCGCCTCATGCAGCCGGGCCGGCAGATTGAAGCGGCTGGATTCCCAATTGCCGCCCGGCAGGTTCTGGCCGCCGCGGTCGATCGAGCCATCGGCTTCGATCATGCCGGGACAGCCGATGCCGATGAACGGCGCCAGTTCGATCTTGTCTTTCTGCGCCTTCGCAATCAGGCGTTTCAGCATGCCGACGAGATTATCGAGCGCATCTTCCCGCTTGATGCCATTCTCGTCGGCGTGTCGCCAGAGTTCGTATTTCCAGACGGACGCTTTCGAGAGATCGCTCTTCTTCTTGATGTTCAGATTGACGATGCCGGCACGGATATTCGAGCCGCCGATATCGACGGCGAGGATCGCATCATGCGCCTTGAACATCCAGGCCGGTGCGAGATGGGCCGCGCCAAGAAGGCCGGCTTCGTCCGGATCGTTGCGGATGGGGACGACATCGACCTTGATCTTGTCGGCCTTCAGGATGACCGAGGTGCGGCCGATCACCAGTTCGCCGATGCGGCTGTTGCGAAAGCCGCCGCCGACCACGATGCGCTCGGTCTTGGCCCAGACCTTCTGCTTCATGAAGCGGCGGATGACGAGCGTCAGTTCCTGCGAGAAATCCTCGATCGCCCCTTGCAGGATGCCGGCGGCTTCCGCGTCGCCTTTGCTCAGCAATTCATCGAGCTGTTTCTTGCTCAGTTTCTCGGTCTCAATGTCGCCAAAGGGATCGTCCCCGCTTTTGCGCAATATCTTGCGCCAATTGTCGATCAGATCGCTGAATGCGCCCTTGCTGGCGCGGTCGCCGATAAAACCTTCATCGTCCTTGATTTCGACGTTATAGCTGTCGACGTCGACGGACGGCAGTCGCGCTGCGCCATGTGCTGCAACTGCCGCGGGTGTCTTAGTATCTGCCATCGGGTCAGCCCTCCAACGCGGAATAACGCGAAAGGGTTGGAAAGTTTCCTTGTCGTCGTTCCGGGATGCGCCTGAAAGGCGCAGGCCCGGAATTCATACTCCCGGTCGTGGTTATGGATTCCGGGCTCGTCCGTCTTCGCCTTGCAGCTTCGACGGACGCCCGGAATGACCGATCAGAGACTTTTCACGATATCGATCGCCCGCCGCAGCAAGGTCTCCGATGCCTCGACCGTGCGGAACGCCGCATGCGCGGAGATGGTCACATTTTCCATCGTCGTCAGCGGGTGATCCGGCTTCAGCGGTTCTGCATGATAAACATCGAGGCCGGCATGGCCGATATGACCGGAGCGCAAGGCCGCCAGCATCGCCCCTTCATCGACCAGCGCGCCGCGGGCGGTGTTGACGAGGATTGCACCGGGTTTCATGCGGGCGATGCGTTCAGCATTGAGGAAATTCCGTGTCTCGTCGTTCAAAACGAGATTGAGCGAGACGACATCGGACTTCGCCAGCAATTCGTCGATATCGACCAGCGGCACCGGCGCGTCCGCATGTTTTGTGCGGTTATAGGCAATGACATTCATGCCAATGCCCTTGGCGATGCGCGCGGTCTCAGCCCCGATGCCGCCCAGGCCGATGATGCCGATCGTCTTGCCGAGAAGCTGCATGCCCTCCAATGGCTTCCAGGTGCCGGCGCGCAGCGTGCGGTCCATTTTCGCAATCTCGCGTGCGCAGGCGAACATCAGCGCGATCGTGTGTTCGGCGACGGCGGTATCGCCATAGCCCTTGATGATGTGGACGGAGACGCCAAGCTCCTTCAGCTCGGCGATATTCATGTAGCTCGCAGCGCCCGTGCCGAGGAAGACGATGTGCTTCAGCGATTTGCACTGCGCGATGAATTCCGTCGGCATGTAGGAATGGTCATCAAGCGCGACGTCGTAGCCGTCGAGCAGCTGCGGCAGGTCCTCGACCTTGTAAGGGGCGGTGTTGACGGTGACCGGCGGATCGCCCGCGCCATGGACTCTGTGCCAGATCGGTTCAAGCTGATGATTGCAGTCGATGAAGATGGATTTCATGGGTCAGGTCTTTGCGTCATTCATCATCGTCCGCAACAACAAAGCGACGATCAAGCCAGAAACCATGACACCCACGAACAGATAGGGCGTCCGTTCCCAGCCAAAGCTCTGCACGACGGCGCCGGTGGTCGGCGGGCCGACCAGATTGCCAAGATTGCTGACCTGGTTGACGAGTCCAAGCACGATTGAGAGCAGCGCCGAAGAATGCGCCATGCGCGGCGCGGCGGCGAAGATCGAGGCCGGGATAAAGCCGGTAATGGCAAGGCTCGCCGAGGCCAGCGCCGCGATCACGATGACGGGCAGGTGCTCTGAGAACACGCCGAAGCTGGCAAAGCCGACGAAGCAGAAGCCGAAGGCGAGGGTCGCCCAGAGCGCCGCACCCAAACGCAACAGCGCGCCGGCGAAGATGTTGCCGATTGCGTTGGCGGCCACCGTCACGGCGCTGATGGAGCCGGCCGCGGCAACGCTTAGCCCCATCCGGTCAACGAGCAGCGTCGGCAGCAGATTGGCCATGGCCGAATACTGGAATGTGTAGATGCCGAAGGCGAGCGCGAGCAGGGCAGGGCCTGGTGTGCCGAGCGCAGCACGGATATTCGGCAGCAGCGATTGGCCGGGATTTGGGGCCACTGCCTCCTCCTGCACAGGAAGAAATGCGATCAGCGCCGCATAAGCCAGCGCGACGATGCCATTGACGATCCACATTGTTTGCCAGCCGAACGCGATCAGATGCGGACCGGCCACCATCATGATGACGGAACCGAGCGGCATATACGCGCCCCAGAATGCGAAGACGGTGTCGCGGTCCTTCGGTGCGGTGACGATGCGCAGGAGTCGTGGCAGGGCAAGAACCGCAGCGAGGAAGCCACAGCCTTCGATCACACGCGTTGCGATCAGCAACTCGCCGCTTGTGACGAATGCGCCGGCCAGGCTGCCGATCCCTGCGGTGATCAGTCCGGCAATTAGGGTCCGCCTGGCACTGAACAGGGACGCGGCGATGCCGGCCGGCAAGCCGCCGACTGCGCCCAGCATGCCATAAGCGCCGATCACCCAGGAGGCGACCACCAGTGACAGAGACAAGTCATGTTGCAGCGCAGGAACCGCAATGGCGGCTTTTCCGATTTGCAAGGCGACCACACCGCCCGCGAGAATGAGCGCTGCGACTGCGCCCCAGCGTGTCTTGTCTGTCATTGTCTTGTTTCAGTCGCCGGTCGGGGAGATGCGGAATTCGGTCACTTCGGGCAGGCCGCGCAAATGCTGCGAGAGAATGTCGGTCGCGTTGCGTCCGCGGCTTTTGATCATCATCCGGTATTCAAACAGCTCGCCACGATCGGTAAGGCGTGACGACAGGTTGGCGACGCTGAAGCCTTGATCAGCGATCATCATGCGCAGCTTGCTTTCATCGATGGTGCTGGCGCGCGGAAACCCGATCATCAGATGCGCATAATGTTCCGAAGGCAGTTTGTTCTCGATCCAGCGGAAGACCGACAGGATAGCGAGCACGATGACGGCACCCATGGCGGCCGCAAAGTAAAAGCCGATGCCGACCAGAATGCCGATCGCGGCGGTGACCCAGATCGAGGCCGCGGTGGTGAGCCCGCGGACCGTCAGGCCTTCCTTGAAAATCACGCCGGCGCCGAGAAAGCCGATGCCCGTCATGATGCCTTGCGCCATCCGGGTTGGATCGGTGCGGATTGCTTCTGCCGGCAGATGCGTCATCCACAGGTCCTGATAGACGGTCACCAGCATCAACAGCGCCGAGGCAAGACAGACGAGGGTGTGCGTGCGGAACCCCGCCGGCCGCCCATGGAAGGTGCGCTCAAAGCCGATCAGTCCGCCCACCATCACCGAGGCGAGCAGACGAATGGCGATGATGAGTTCCTCCTGGGCGACCGTCATGCGCGGCACCATAGATGAATCCGTCCCCTCGGCAAGGACAAGGGGCCGTCGCCGCCGCGTTGCAGGGCTGTGCTACAAGCGCAGCATGACAGCATTCAAATCGATCCTTGTCATCGCGACGACCGGCTATCTGGGCCTCATTGCGATCATGTATACGATGCAGCGAACGCTCATGTATTTCCCGGATCGGCTGCATACGGCGCCCGCCGACGCCGAATTCCCACAGGCCAGGGAGGTGACGCTGACGGCCGCCGACGGCACGCAGGTGCTGGCCTGGACGGTGCCGCCGCAGCCGGGCAAGCCGGTGGTGGTTTATTTCCACGGCAATGGCGGATCGCTGCAGCATCGCGTGCCGCGCTTTCGGCCGCTGGTGTCGGACGGCACCGGCCTCGTGGCGTTGTCCTATCGCGGCTATGGCGGCTCGCAGGGCAGCCCGAGCGAGGAGGGGCTGATCGCCGATGGCCGCGCCGCTTACGACTTCGCGCGCAAGACCTATCCCGATGCGAAAATCGTGCTGTGGGGCGAGTCACTCGGCACCGGCGTCGCAACCGCGATCGCCGCGGAAAAGGACATCGGCGCCCTGGTGCTGGAGGCGCCTTATACATCGACGCTCGAGATCGCACAGGCGCATTATCCGTTCATTCCTGTGAGTTGGCTGATGAAGGACCAGTTTCATTCCAATGAGCGCATCGGCAAGGTCAAGGCGCCGATCCTGATCCTGCATGGCGACCGCGACAGCGTGATCCCGATCGCTCACGGTGAGCGTCTTTATGCGCTTGCGCGGGAGCCAAAGAAGATTGTGCGCTTTGCCGGTGGCGATCATGAGGATCTGGACCGGTTCGGCGCGTTGCAGGCGGCACGGGATTTCCTCGCCAAGCTCTAGCTGGCACAATCGGCAGACTTTGCTGCGAGGAAGAACATGCCAATTCTGAAGTCGGGCCTCACGCGCCGTCGCGCCATGACAGCCGCGAGCGGCATCGCGGCAGCGAGCGCCTTACCGAATACCGTGGACCGCGAGGGGAAATTCGCCGGCGTCTTCCCGCCTTCGACATTACCGGATCGTATCGCCCAGGTGCTGAAGCCGATGATAGGGGTCTTTCTCTCCGCGGGGGCGAGCGGATGAATTTTATCCAATCACTCTATCCGCATAAGCCATGCCGCCGAGCTCGCAGGTCTTGTTCTTGCCGAACCAGCGATAGCGGTTGCGTGCAATGAAAGAATAGAAGCGGTCGCGCATGGGCTTTGGAATGTTGCGGAAGGCTTTCACCCAGCCATAGCCGGGCAGGGCTTCGAGCGCGACGATGGCCGAATCCGAACGCAGGTTCACAGTACCGTCGATCAGCACCGCATTGCTTTGCGGATTATCGGGATCGATGCCGTATTTGAGCGCGAGCGCGCGGCCATAGGGAGACTGGATCGCAGTGAACAAAAATTTGCGCGCATCGTCGCGCTCGGCGACGAAACGAAACCAGCCCGAACAGATCACACAATCGCCGTCATAGAGAAGGAGCGCGCGTCCGCCCTTCTCACCGATATTGCCAATGGACGGATCGTCAGCCGCGATCATGCGTCACCCATTTTCCGCGATCAGAACGATGGCGGGACCGGAAAGCGGCGCGTGTTCAGCCTTCGACCGTCACCACAGCGATTCTTTGGCGCGTTGTGGCCAGGCCTTATCATAGGCTTCACCGCCCACGCGATTGGCGGACATGGCCGCAAGGATCTGGCCGGGGCTCGGCAGCGATCTGGGATCGACATGCTTGTCCGCATTCCAGAGATCGGATCGGACAATAGCACGCGCGCACTGGAAATAGACAGATTGCACGGCGATCACCAGCACGCTGCGCGGCGGCTTGCCCTCCATCATGAAGCTGTCGAGCAGTGACGGCTCGACCGAAATCCGCGCCAAGCCGTTGACGCGCAGCGTTCCACCGAAACCTGGAATAATAAAAAGGAGCGCGACGCGCGGATCGTGCAGCACATTGCGCAGCGAATCGACGCGGTTGTTGCCGCGCCGGTCCGGCAGCATCAAAGTTTTGTCATCGGCGACGCGTACGAAGCCTGGTAAATCGCCGCGCGGCGAGCAATCGAGGCCTTCAGGTCCAGCGGTGGCCAGCGTCGCGAACGGCGAAGCCTCGATATAGGCCTGATATTCGGGGGTGATGCGTTCGGCTTCCTTGACCAGCGACGTTTCGCCGGGCTGACCGTAAATGGCTTCGAGCTGTTCGGTCGTTTCGACGAGGGTCATGCGGAGGCTCCATGACTCGAGGGGCTGACCTGCGCTTAGCACGCGCCTCGGCGCTGCGAAATATCGCGCCACGCATCGCCGCCATGAACGTGCTATATCACCCCAGGTCTCTCACGATCTGGATTTGTGCCTTGTCGGATAGCCACGCTGCTCCGCAATTCTCGATGACGCCGGCCACCTTCGCGCGTTACGATCAAGCTTTCCCCGAACTGACCGAGGCAGAAATCCAGCGCGTCCGCCGCTTTGGCAATGTTCATCGCTATGCCGATGGCGAGGCCCTGTTCGAGACCGGCAAGCCCGGTCGCGGCATGTTTGTCGTGCTGTCCGGACATGTGGCCATCAGCCAGCGCGACGGCCTTGGCCATGTGACGCCGATCATCGATCAGGGGCCGGGGCAGTTTCTGGCGGAGATTGCGGCCCTGTCCGGCCGTCCCTCGCTGGTCGATGGCCGCGCCGAGGGCGAGGTCGAGGCGCTGGTGATCCCGCCGGAAGGTGTGCGCAACCTTTTGATTGCCGAGGCAGAACTCGGCGAACGCATCATGCGGGCGTTGATCCTGCGCCGCGTCGCGCTGATCGACAGCGAGGCCGGCGGCGTTGTGCTGATCGGCTCGCCGATGTCGGGCGATGTCGCGCGCATCGAGAATTTCCTCACCCGCAACGCCATTCCGCATCACCTGCTCGATCCGCAGTCAGATCATGAAGCGCGCGATTGGATCGCGCGCTATGCACCGCAGCCGACAGACTTGCCGCTCGTGGTTGCGCCGAATGGCGATGTGCTGCGCAATCCGAGCGAACATGCGGTGGCGCGCGCCTTGTCGATGGTGACGACGGCGCAGAGCGAAAAGCTTTACGACGTCGCGGTGGTCGGCTCAGGGCCCGCCGGTCTCTCCACCGCGGTCTATGCCGCATCGGAAGGCCTGTCGGTCATCGTGCTTGATCAGCGCGCCTTTGGCGGACAGGCCGGCGCCAGCGCCCGCATCGAGAATTATCTCGGCTTCCCGACCGGCATCACCGGCATGGCGCTGGCCGGCCGCGCGTTCGTGCAGGCGCAGAAATTCGGCAGCGAGATCATGATCCCGGTCTGCGTCAAGTCGCTGGATTGCACGCGCAAGGACGGCACCTTCGGCCTGCATTTGCACGGTGGTGCGGTGATCAATGCGCGCTCGGTGGTGATCGCCAGCGGCGCGCGCTATCGCCAGCTCGCGGTTGACAACCTGAAGGATTTCGAAGGCCGTGGCATCTGGTATTGGGCGTCGCCGATCGAGGCGCGGCTCTGCGCCAATGAGGAGGTCGTTCTTGTCGGCGGCGGCAATTCGGCTGGGCAGGCGGCGGTGTTTCTCTCCGGTCATGCATCGAAGGTCCGCGTGATGGTGCGCGGCGACGGGCTCGCCGCGACCATGTCGCGATATCTCGTGGACCGCATCGAGTCCTCGTCCAACATCGAAGTCATGCCGCATACCGAAGTCGTCGGTCTGAAAGGTGACCGCACCTTGCAGCATGTGCGCTGGCGCAATCGCAAGAGCGGCGACGAAACGGAATGCGCGATCAGCAATCTGTTCCTGTTCATCGGCGCCGATCCTGCGACGGCCTGGCTGAAGGATTGCGGTGTCGAACTCGATCGCACCGGCTTTGTCATCACCGGCAAGCATTGCAGCAACGGCAACGCGGAAATGCCGCTGCAATCCTGCATTCCCGGTGTCTTCGCCGTCGGCGATGTGCGGGCCGGGTCGGTCAAGCGAGTCGGCGGCGCGATCGGCGAAGGCGCGCAGGTGGTGGCAGCGTTGCATCGGTATCTGGCGGGGCAGACAGCCTAGTTTTTGGCGTCAGCGTTGGCATCTTGCTCCGCTCATTCCCGCCAACGGGTCCGCGCAAAGCGCGGCCCGATGACAGGCTCCGGCGGGAATCCAGAGTCTGGGTCCCCGCTTTCGCGGGGACGAACGGCAAAGGAAATCAGAAGGATTGGAAATGGCCGACGACGAATGCACGCATGGCAGCTTCATCCGCAAGGTCACGCCGAGCGCGTTAGGGTGCGAGGAATGCCTCAGGATCGGCAGCCCGTGGGTGCATCTGCGCCTCTGCCGCACCTGCGGCCATGTCGGCTGCTGCGATGACTCGCCCAACAGGCATGCGACAGAGCACTTCCACGCCACGCAGCATCCGGTGATCGAAGGTTATGATCCGCCGGAAGGCTGGGGCTGGTGCTATGTCGATGAGGTCTTTCTGGATCTTGGCGACGACACGACACCGCAGAAAGGACCGATCCCGCGGTTTATCTGATTACGACGCCACCGAAATCGGCGGTGCGGCATCGACCTTCCGCCGGCGATCGTGCTGTATGTCCACGTAGTGCTGTCGCTTGGTGTCCAGCATCGCCAGATCGGCGCGCTTGACCACAGCTTCCAGCCGCTCGCCTGGTTCTGCCGTTGCCGCACCCATCGACAGGCTCAGCGTCAGGTCGGGATAGAAAGTGTTGTTGATGGCGACGAGCTCCAGGATCGACTGGATCATCGCGGCGCCGCCTTCCTCGTCGGTTTCTGGCAGCAGGATGGCGAATTCGTCACCGCCGATGCGGGCCGCATGGGCGGGTCTTTCGATCGCGGAATTCAGCACTTCGCCGGCCCGGCGCAGCAACTGATCGCCGGCGGCATGGCCGAGTTCGTCATTGGCCGCCTTCAGGCCGTTGAGGTCGGCCATGATGATGGTGACCGGATGCGGACCCTTGCGCTCCAGCCGGTTCAGCTCGTCGACATAGAAGGAGCGGTTGAACAGCTTGGTCAGCACGTCGTGGGTGCCGAGATATTCGAGATAGGCTTCCGCCTTCTTGCGTGCCGTGATGTCGGTGAGCGCCACTTGCACCAGCGACCAGTCGCGCTCGCGGCCCGGCAGCACCGAGAATTGCAGCAGCAGGTTCAATTTGGTTCCATCGAGCGCGTAGTTCACCACCTCGCGCAACTGGAATAGCTTGCCGTCCCAGAGGTCGATGAGCTGCTCGCGGAAATGCGTCTCCATGTCGTCGCGGAAGACATCGCGGAGCGCGCGCAGGAGCGCCGCCTTGTTGGCCGCGCCAAAGAGATCGAGCGTGCGCTGGTTGACATCCAGCACCTTGATCTCGCTCATGCAGCGGGTGACGAATTCCGGATGCACATCGGTGAAGACACGGAAATCGGTGATGCCGCGCTCGCGGATCTCGTCCAGCAGCTTCTTGACCTGGCTGAAATCCTCGACCCAGAGCGACACCGGTGAATGCGCGAACAGGCCGAGCGCATAGCTTTCGCTCACACTGAGCTTGCGGCGCGCATTCTCGCGCTCGGTCACGTCCTCGATCGAGACCAGGACGCGGTCCCAGTTGTCCTCGTGGCCCGGCAGCACCTGGCCGTGGAGCTGGATGTCGAGCCGTTTACCGGACAGCGTGTAGTTGACGGTGTTGCTTGAAAAGGCGCTCTCCCCCTCCCAGAGCTGCGCCAGCTCCTCGATATGCGTGGTGAGCATGTCGTCGCGAAACACGGAACCGAGATTGGCGACGAGATGGTCGAGGTCGTTCGCGCCATACAGCGTCAGTGTCTTGCGATTGACCTTCAGCAGCTTGATGCAGGCCGAGCATTCCTTCACGCGCTCCGGGTCGGCGGCAAAATAGGCCCGCAAATTGGTCACGCCATCGGTACGCCATTGCGCGAACAGCGCCTTCAGCGCGCTGTAATCCTCCAGCCAGAGGGAGACCGGAGCGAGATCGAACATCTCGGCATCGTCATTGAGCATGCTGCTGGAGGCCGCAGCATCGGGACTGGATTGTGTCATAAGGGGCCGCGCGGTGAATGGGCGCTAATCCGGACAACTATAGGTGATTCCTATTAGCAAAAGGTGTCCGCCCACCCTTTCCAGACGTCTTTTTGGCGGGAAACGGCCCCGCTTTTTGACAGCCGCGCGGAACCGTTTGAAGGAGAACAATAAAAAATCCGGCTTTACGGTTCCTCCACCCTGACGACGGAAATCCGGGCGGCGCTAACCGGATCGCCGTGATCGCCTGCCAGACTGCGCGCGTGATAGACGACACAAAACCAGAGTGTCGAGGGACGCGTGTCAGAGCCACTTCAAACGCCGGGAGAAATGCTGTCGTTTGGCCAGCATCGCCGCTGGCTGAAAACACACTTTTCGCTGTCACGCCGGCACCTCGATTACAGCATCGAGAGCCGCAAGGATTCGACGCTGCAGAAGACGCTGGCCTTCGACACGATCGGCGCTCCGGGCGGCTATATCTCGATCGTTGAGCCGGATCGCGAACTGCGCTGGGTTGCTTTCACCGTCACCGCATTGGCGATCCTGGCCGTGGCCCGTGGCGGGCCTCAGCCGCTGACAGTCCTCCTGTTTGCCGGCGTCATGATCGCGCTGCTGGTCGGGCTTTGGCTGACGCAAAGGATGCGGCGCGTCGGCTACACCGCCATTCCGGCATCGGGGCTGAATGTTCTGGTGCTCGACGATCATCAGCATGACACGATCATCGATGCGATCGAGGCGCGCCGCGCCGCGGCGCTTCGCCAATTGTCCGAGCCGACGGCCGGCGTCAGCATCCGGGTTTATCTGCACCGCCTGCGCTGGCTTGTTGACAATAACGTTCTGACCGAAGACGAATTCGATCATCACCGCAAACTGGTGCTGCCGGATGACCCGGCCGTCGGACTGAAAGCGGCCACGCCGCCAGCCGCGCCTATCACATATCATCAGCGCCGTGCCGGGCTTGCCATCGACGTCGAATTACTGGCCGATCGGCTGACCTATTGCCGTACAAGTCTGTTCGGCACGACCGAACGCAGCAGCGTCGCCTATCGCGATCTCAAGCCGCCATCGGTGTTCTACGGTACCGATCATCAATATGAACTCGCCGGTCTGCTGTTCGCATGGTGCGTCATTCCGATCTACGCATGGATGAGCGCCGTCGCCGATGCTCACCCAGACGACTATTATGTCGGCGGCATCGGTTTCTCCCGCGCCATCGCCGATTTTGGCCCTGCGCTTCTGGTGCTGGCGGCCTGCGCCGCGCTCGTCCCGCTCATGACACGGCTGCGTTATGCCGAGCCCTATCGGGGCATCCGCCTTCTGCGTGACAAGCAATATGACGCGCTGCTTGCCGCCATCGAGGAGCGGCGGATCGCGTGGCAGCGCGCATTGGCCGAGCCCGATCCGCTGCTGACTTTCGAGGAACAGATGCAGATCCTGAACGAGCTGCACGACGCCGGTATCATCTCGGAGGAAGAGCAGAACCGCGCGGCCAAGCGCGCCGCCTTTCTCTGCGACAACCCGATGCTGGATCTGCCGGCTGTGCCCCAGGCGCCGCAGCGCCGCCGCCGTGCGGTGCATTAGCGGGCAAAGGCACCCAGCAAACCGGCCGAGCAGTTCTGTCCTTTCGATGCAGCGTTCGCCCGCGTGCCATGCTATAAAGCCGCATCCTCAGATCGGCCCGCATGTCCACTCCGCTTGCAACACCCCATCTGCGTATCGCCTTGCTCGACGTCCTGCGCGGCGTCGCGATCGCGGCGATGATCGTCTATCATTTCTTCTTCGATCTCGAATTCTTCGGCTTCGCCGATTTCGGTGTCACCGAGGCGCCGGGCTGGATCGCCTTCGTGCGCACGATCCCGGCCAGCTTTCTCGCCATTGCCGGCATCAGCCTTTATCTCGCGCATCACAATGGCATGCATTGGCGCAATTTCTGGTGGCGCATCGGTTATCTCGTCGCCGCCGCAATGCTGGTCACGCTCATTTCGTACTTTGCCGATCCGGAGGCCATCATCTGGTTCGGCATCCTGCATTGCATCGCGGCGTCGAGCGTGATCGGGCTTGCCTTCCTGCGTGCGCCGCCGGTTGTCATTGTTCTGGTTGCCATTGTCGTGCTGATTGCGCCGCTCTTTGCGACGCCTGCGCTCAACGCACCAATCCTGCTCTGGCTTGGCCTCGGCACCGAGGCGCCGCCGTCGAACGATTACAATCCGCTGTTTCCGTGGTTCGGCTTCATGCTGCTCGGCATTGCCGTCGCACGCATCCTCGCGCCTTATGCAACGAAAGCGGTCTGGGCCTACTGGAAACCACTTGACCCGATGACGCGGACGCTGGCGCTCGCAGGCCGGCACAGCCTCATGATCTATCTGCTGCATCAGCCGGTCATGATGGCAATGCTGTTCGGTGTGGCGCGATTGATCGGCGCGTGAGACTCTAGCCGACAAGCCCGCCGAACGGCTTGATCGCCTCGCTGCCAGGAAAGACCGAAGAGGCCAGAGTCGTCTCATCGGCGCGCAGGTGATCTCGCAGCAATCCTTTCAGCACCGCGCGCAAATCCATCGTCGGCTTGAGGTCGCGGCCTTCAAACAGACTGCGCTCGGATACGCCCGGCCAATCAGCAATCACGCGGCCACCTTTCAGCGCGCCACCCGCGAGCAACGCCACGGTCGCCGTGCCGTGATCGGTGCCATCAGTGCCGTTGATGCGTGCTGTGCGGCCGAATTCGGTGATGACCGCCACAGCGGTCTCGCGCCACGCATCGCCCATGCTGGTTTCGATCGCGCCGATTGCGCCATCCAGCGCACCGAGCAGCATCGCGAGCTGGCCATTCGACGCACCTTCATTGGCATGCGTGTCCCAGCCGTCGAAGGCCAGGGCGCCGACACGCGGTCCGTCCGGTCGCGCCATGAATTTCGCGGCACCGCCGGCGGATTCGGCGAAGTAAGCGCGCAGTGCCGCGCCTGCAGGACGCGGGCCTTGCCTCTCCGGAGACAGGCCCATGCCGTTTGTTTGCGCGATGGCAGCGAGTTCCTGCCGCTCTTCGAGCGCTGCGGCGAGGGCCGGGTCGGTGTGCCGGTAGAGGTCCAGCAAGCGGCTGGCGGTGTCGCTGTTCGCCGGCTGAAGCCGCGGTGGCACCCATGACAACACCGGTGCAGGTCCGCGCGCGACCAGTGGCGTGATCGGCCCGACCGCGAAGGTGCGCCTGTTGTCGACCTTGCCGCCCGATTGCAGAGAATGAAGTGCGCGATTGAGCCAGCCGCTTTCCGTTGCGCCGGCGCGGGTCATGCCGCTTTCGAGCACATCCTGACCGTCGAAATGCGAGCGCTCGCGATAAGGTGTGGCGGTCGCGTGCACGATCGTCGCTTGCCCGGCTTTGTAGAGGCGATGCAGGGTCGGCATCGCCGGGTTCAGCGCGAAGGTTGCGTCGAGCGGCAAGGCAGCGCCATCGCCATCCAGCGACAAAGCGGCGTCGCCGCGCAGGCGTTGCCAGTCTGGATCGCCGACCGGCGGGACTGCGGCGAGACCGTCGAGCGCACCCCGCAAGACGATGATCAACAGACGCGGATCGCGTCCTTCGGCCAAGGCGGCGCGCGGCAGATGCGCCCAGGCGAACAAAACTCCGGAGGCGAGCAGCAATTCGCGGCGTGTCGGTTGGTGCAGCGGCATGATCGTTCACCTGCGCTGGAATTCGGGTGACATGAGAAGCAGCGTCAGCGCCTGCTGGCGGCTTTCGGCGTGCGCGATTGTCTGTCGTGTTTCATCGGACAGCAGCGGGCCGAAGGTCTCGTCGGCAATGGCGCGCGCATCCATCTGCGCGCCATTGCGGCGTGCAAACTGGTTGGCGATGTCGAGACGGCCGGACAATCCGTCGAGCCATGCGGTGGCTTCGTCGGAGAAGCCTTTCGGCGCCGGCGGACGCCACAAAGGCTGCCCGAGCAGGTTATGCGCGTTCATCAGCGGATTGATGTCATCCGGCTTCGTGCCAGTGGCGCGCGCGGACGCGATCAGCCACTCGCCCGGCATGCGCAATTTGCTGCGCGGTGCATCGGCCGCTTCCGGAGCAAGAACCAGCGCCTTCGAAACCTCTTTCAGGTCGCCGCCGGTTTCGCTGAAGCGTTTGGCCAACCGGTTCACCAACGCGGGAGGTGGCACATCGGCAATGAAATGTCGCGCCAGCTTGAACGCAATGTGTTTCGCCGTTGCGGGATGATGCGCCAGCATCATCAGCACGCTGCTGCCTTGCTCCACCGCGCCGGCCGGAAAATCCTTTCCGAGCACGCGGTGCGGTCCCGGCTCATGCATGCGAACATTGTAAGTGAATTCGCCGCCGCGCTCGTGTCGCGGTGGTGCGACACTCCATCCGGTCAAAACCTTGGCGAAACTGGTGACGTCATCCTGCGTATAGCCACCATTGACGCCGAGCGTGTGCAGCTCGAGGATTTCGCGGGCAAGGTTTTCATTCAGCCCCCGGCGTTGCCGCAAACCGGCTGGAGAATTCGGGCCCATCGAGCGGGCGTTGTCGAGATACATCAGCATCGCCGGATGGCCCTCGGCCGCCACCAGCATGTCGGCGAATTTTCCGCGGATATAGGGCCGGATCGCTTCACGCTCGAACGCACCGCAGATCGAACGTACCGGGCCCTTGTCAGCCGACACGCAGAAATGGTTCGACCAGAACCAGACCAGTCTCTCGGCAAAGCCGATCTCGGCATCGTAAGCGGCATTGAAGCGCGCCTTCGCTTCTTCACGATAGATCTGCTGCGGAGCGCCGGGGTCTGGAGCAGCTGGCCGGTTGTTGCTGGTGTTGCCTTTCTGCATTGCCGACGCATCGGCTTGCATCATGTTCTGCGACGTCGATGCGCCAGTCTTGTCTCCGGGTGCGTTGCGTGCGGCCAGCCGCGCTGTTCTGCGGTCGCGTTGAAACGCGTATGAAGCACGCGTGGCTTCCCCGTTACTCAGCAGATCGGCACCGGTAATGAGTCCAGCACCGGGATTGGCGAGTTCGGCGATAATGGCGGATCGGACGTCCTTACCGCCAATGGGTTGCGCACCCTTCTTTGGCACCAGTCCGAAACGATGGAGCAGAACCGCGGATTGCAGACTGGGGTCGGGCGCCATCGTTCATCCCTGCCGGAATCTTTCGCCCCTTTCTTTTTTCGTCGAGAAGTCTGTCGAGACTGCGGCGGTCGGATGAACAGCAGATAAAATGCTGGCTGTCAGACGGGAAACTTTATACCGGCGTGACATGCTCCGGCTTGTCGTCTGTGTCCTCTTTGCCCTCGTTGTCCTCGACGCGGGCTGCAAGAAGGATCGAGAGGCCAGCGATCGCCGACAAGACCGAGGCGATAAAGACCGCAATCTTGGCCGCGGCGAAATCAGCCGCCACGGGAAATGCCTGACCGGCAATAAACAGCGACATTGTGAAGCCGATGCCTGCCAGCGCGCCGGCGCCGGCCAGATGCATCCATGAATATTCCGCCGGCTTCCTGGCGGCGCCAGTCCACACCGCGAGCACGCAGAGCAGTACCATCCCAAGCGGCTTGCCGATGGCGAGACCAGCAATGATTGCGAGCATCAGATATTCGTGTCCGCCAAAGACGTTTGTGGAAATGACGACGCCGGCATTGGCAAGCGCGAAGAGCGGCAGGACGACATAGCTGGACCACGGCTCGACATGGCGCAGCAGCCGGTCGGCCGGCGATTCCAGCCGGTCGTGAATGGCATCAAGGCCGCGCAATGCGAGCGGGGACGGGCCGTGATGCAATGCTTCCTGCGCGCGCTGGGATTCCACGTTGATGATGGCCGTCGCCTGCGCCACCAGCGCCTTGAGGTCGGCGGGCGGCAATGTCGGGATCACAAAGGCGAGCAGCACGCCGGCAAGCGTCGCATGCAGACCGCCGGCGTGGACGGCGATCCAGAGGATCGCGCCGAGGACCATATAGGGCAGCGCGCGATAAACACCGGCACGGTTGAGAGCAAACAATCCGCCGAAAACGATCGCGGCCAGCGCGAGCCAGGCAAAATCGATCTTGCTGGAATAGAAGATCGCGACCACGATGATCGCGCCGATGTCGTCAACAATCGCCGCCGCGGTGAGAAAAATGCGCAATTCGATCGGCACACGGGCGCCGAGCATTGCGATCAACGCGACAGCGAAGGCAGTGTCGGTCGCCATCGGCACGCCCCAGCCATGCGACCATGGCCCTTGCGGAATAATGAGGAGATAGATCAGCGCCGGTGCGGCCATGCCGCCGATTGCACCCGCCACCGGCAGGGCCGCCGAGCGACGGCTGGCCAGCCGTCCGACCGTGAATTCGCGTTTGATCTCGAGCCCGACGACGAGAAAGAACACGCTGAGCAGCGCGTCGTTGATCCAATGCCGCAGCGACATCGAAAAGCTTGCATCGCCGAAGCTGAGGCCGAACGGCCGCTCCCAGAATTCCTCCACCGCATGTCCCAACGGCGAGTTGGTCAACAGCACTGCCACCACGGTCGCGAGCAGCAGCAGGGCGCCGGTCGATGGCGCCCAACTCGCAAAGTCGAGCGCGGCGGCGCGCACGCGATGGCCGAGCCGGCCGAGCATCGCATCGTAAAAGGAGGCTTCGTCCCAGGCACCGTCATAGCGGCGGCCGTTGATGAAAAAGGTCGGCGTGAACCGTACGCCGCTTGCTTTCGCGCTGGCGATGTCCTCGTCGACCTTATGCTTGGCGCTCGCTTTGGTCTCGCCATGCTCCGGCAGGCCGAGATCGGACCGGACGACGCGCAGATCCTCTTCGGTGAGCGTCGCCGAGCGCGACATCAGTTTGACATGCGCGTCCCAGAACTGGTCTCGCGTTGCCGCGCATTCGGCGAGATCGGCAGCCCGCCGCGCGATGTCGCTGCCGGTGATCGGCTTGTGGCGGAAGACGTAGCGCAGCCGGTCGCCGAGCTGGTCGCGAATATCGGCGATGCGCTCGTTGGCGCGGCGGCAATAAGGGCAGTCGTAGCTGCCATATTCGACCAGCGTGATCTCGGCAGTGTCGGGACCGAGAACATGGTCGCGGCTCTCATCAACAGGACGGTCGAGCCAATTGATGCCTGGA
>Ga0164243_10002627_pt1 | contig 29487 bp, 28 predicted proteins | sample OricompcompostOP_FD_108781 | JGI IMG/M metagenome (GOLD analysis project Ga0164243, IMG submission 108781) | Organic Plus compost microbial communities from Emeryville, California, USA - Original compost - Organic plus compost (OP) | ecosystem: Engineered > Solid waste > Mixed feedstock >... | reverse complement strand
GCGATCGCCCTGCACGGACGCACCGCGGTGCAGCACTACTCCGGTCGCGCCGACTGGCAGGCCATCGCCGAGCTCAAGGCCTCGGTCGACATCCCGGTGCTCGGCAACGGCGACATCTGGGAGGCCTCCGACGCGGTGCGGATGATCGAGCAGACCGGCTGCGACGGCGTGGTCGTCGGACGCGGCTGCCTGGGACGTCCGTGGCTGTTCCGCGACCTCGCGGCGGCGTTCGACGGTCGGCAGGTGCTCGAGCTTCCTCGCCTCGGCGAGGTCGCGCAGGTGATGCGCCGGCACGCCGAGCTGCTGGGTGAGCACTTAGGCGAAGAGCGTGCCTGCATCGAGTTCCGCAAGCACATCGCCTGGTACCTCAAGGGCTTCGCGGCCGGAAGCGAGGTGCGCAGCGCTCTGGGCGTCGTCTCGTCATACGCCGCACTGGACGAGCTGCTGGCCCGCCTCGACCCGGACGAGCCGTACCCCCTCGCCGAGCTCGGCACTCCCCGCGGACGCCAGGGCTCGCCGCGCAAGGTCGTGGTGCCCGACGGCTGGCTCGACAGCCGTGAGCTCGTCGGCGCGATCGACCTCGCCGCCGAGGACGCCACCAGCGGCGGCTGACCCTCCCCGAGATTTGGCGGGTCAACCACCAGCCGGCGGGCGTCTGGTGGTGGTTGACTCGCCAAATCTCGCGGCGCGGGCACGCTCGAGCTGCTCGAAGAGCTCACGACGGGCATCGGCCTCGTCGAGATGGCGGCCATCGGCGTCCACGGGCCCCTTCGGGGTGTGCACGTCGAGCGTCGCCACCCGGCGCATCCGCTGCAGAGGGCCCTGACGCATCGCGACCGACTGCGTCTTGTGGTGAGGCACCACGTCGGTGGTGCGCTGCAGCCATCCCGATCGCGCGACGAAGGCGTGGTCGTCGGAGCCGATCCAGCGGTACCGCCAGCCGATGGGCGCGAACCACCAGCCGCGGGACGGCACCGCGACTCTCTCGATGTCGTCGGGCCGAGCCCCGGGCACGAGCTGCTCGAGCACGTAGGCCGCCATCTGGGCGTCGGCGATGGGCAGGAGGGTCGAGCTGGTGCTCGTGGTGTTGTCATCGGACGCGGTCGCGTACCCGGCGACGTCGACCTCGAGGCGCTGCCAGCCCAGGCGGCGCCACACGTAGGGCTCCTCGACGGCGACGCCCTGCACGCGGTCGAACGGGATGGTCTGGGAGGTGCGTGAGAGCAGGCCGCGCTCGATGCGCAGGCCACGGCTGTCGCGCGAGAGCGTGAAGCCCCACTGCTGCAGGACCCGTTTGCCCACGATCTGCGCGATCCAGGAGCCGAGGGCGAAGAGGCCGCCAAGGAACGCGATGACCTGCTGGAACCAGATCGAGGCCACGAGCACGACGACGAGGGCGAGGATCGCGAACAGGAAGTCCAGCGAGAGCAGCGTGCCGATGATGACCCGCTCGGGCGAGACGACCGCGATCAGCTCGCGCTGCTCCTCGGGGGGCTCGGAGCTCTCGTCGTGGACCTCGCCCGTGCGCCCGTGGGCCCGGTCGAGGAGCAGTCGGCGCAGAGCTCGGGCCTCCGCGAGGGGCAGGAAGCGCAGCGAGGAGCGCGAGTTCTTGCCGCCGGCCATCTCGATGCGCAGCTCGGCGAGCCCGGCGAGACGGGCCAGGAGCGGCTCGGCGATGTCGACCGACTGGATGCGCTCGTACGGGATGCGCCGTGACGACTTGGTGAGCATCCCGCTGTTGATGCGCAGCTCGGTGCCGTCGATGACGTAGCGGGTGAACCACCAGGTGAGGAAGCCCAAGGCCTCGCCCACGAGGAGGCCGCCCACGACGGCGATGACCAGCGTCAGCCAGATCGGGATGTTGCCCCAGCCGTCGCCGGACAACGTGGAGCTGACCAGGCCGACGACGACGGCGGCGGCCCAGATGCCACCCTGCACGAGGCCAGTGAGCGGATGGGTCCGCAGTCCGATCCGCTCGGGCGGGGCAGGTGCCACGGGCTCGTCAGAGCCCGGCGCCATGCGTCTCTCCGAGCTCGGTCAGGCGGTTGCGCAGCCGCGTCGCCTCGTCGGCGGGAAGGCCGGGGATGTCGGCGGCGGTCTCGGTGCTCGCGGTGTGCAGCGTGACCGTGGCGATGCCGAGGGCGCGGGCGACGGGTCCGGCCGTCACGTCGACGAACTGCATCCGTCCGTAGGGGATCGCGACGAGCCGCTTGAACATGACGCCGCTCGTGACGAGCAGGTCGTCGGCGTTCTCGGCATAGCCCCAGGCACGCTGGTTGCGTCCGGCCCACACCCAGATCCAGAGGCCGAGGCCCACGGCGAGCACGGCCACGACGACGGGGATCCACCACGCGACGAGGAGGGCGAGCACCACGACGGCGACGAGGGCCAGGACGGCGATCGGCACGATCAGGAGCAGTCGGCGCAGGGTAGCCAGGCGCGGCGAGACCGGCTGCCAGTTGCCGTTCGGGGGTGCGAAGAGGTCATCCACCCGTCTCACCCTAGACGTCGGGGCGCCGCTTTCCCGCGGTTGACCGGCGCACCCACTCGGTGGGACAGTGAGAGATGCAGCGAGTGACTCCTGCACCCCCTTACCACCACCATTTTCACGGAGATAGTCATGGCCAGAGCGCTTGTCGGATATGTCGGCGGCCCCACCCAGGAGCAGATGCTCGAACAGGCCCGGCTCCGACGCCGCGTGGCCGACCTCGAGGCCGAGGTCGCTCGTCTCCGGGCCGAGAACGACGGCCTGATCCGTTCGCTCGGCGAGCAGATTGATCGTGTGCCTGACGACGTGCTGCACGCGCCTGTCGCCCACTGACGTCGTTCCGCACTAGTCTGGCCGCAGGCAGGCGTTTCATCCCGTCGTCCAGGAGCCATCGGTGCATCTCAAGAGCCTGACACTGCGTGGGTTCAAGTCCTTCGCCTCGTCGACGACCCTTCAGCTCGAGCCCGGCATCACGGCCGTCGTCGGTCCCAACGGCTCCGGCAAGTCCAATGTCGTCGACGCCCTCTCGTGGGTCATGGGCGAGCAGGGCGCCAAGACGTTGCGCGGCGGCAAGATGGAGGACGTCATCTTCGCCGGCACCTCCGGCCGCCCGCCCCTGGGTCGCGCCGAGGTCGTCCTCACGATCGACAACTCCGACGGCGCGCTGCCGATCGAGTACGCCGAGGTCACGATCGCCCGGACGATGTTCCGCAGCGGTGGCTCGGAGTACGCGATCAACGGCACGACCTGTCGCCTCCTAGACGTCCAGGAGCTGCTCAGCGACTCCGGCATCGGGCGTGAGATGCACGTCATCGTCGGCCAGGGTCAGCTCGACAGCGTCCTGCGGGCGACGCCTGAGGAGCGCCGTGGCTTCATCGAGGAGGCCGCGGGTGTCCTCAAGCACCGCAAGCGCAAGGAGAAGGCGCTCCGCAAGCTGGACGCCACGCAAGGAAACCTGACCCGGCTGGGCGACGTTCTCACCGAGCTGCGACGCCAGCTCAAGCCGCTCGGCCGCCAGGCCGAGGTCGCGCGCAGGGCCGCCGTCATCCAGGCCGACCTGCGCGACTCCCGGGCCCGCCTGCTGGCCGACGACATCGTCGCCGCGCGCACCATCGTCACCGAGGAGCTCGCTGACGAGTCGGCGCTGCGCGCGCGTCGCGAGGCGGTCGAAGCCGGCATCGCCGAGGCGAGGACGCGTGAGACCGAGCTCGAAGACACTCTTCGGGCCGACTCGCCACGGCTCTCGGCCGCCCAGGAGACGTGGTACGCGCTCTCCGGCCTGCGTGAGCGCATTCGCGGCACGGCTGGCCTGGCCACCGAGCGGGTGCGGCTCGCCGCGGTCGAGGCCGACGACCGCCGGTTCGGTCGCGACCCCGAGGAGCTCGAGGTCGAGGCGCACCGCGTGCAGCTGCAGCACCAGCAGATGGCCCGCAGCGTGGGCGAGTCCGCATCCGCGCTCGAGGACGTCATCGCCGAGCGCGGCGAGGCCGAGGCGGCCTACACGCTCGAAGAACGGCGCATCGCCGGCCTGCTGCGCGCCTCGGCCGACCAGCGCGAGGGGCTTGCCCGCCTGCACGGCCAGGTCAACGGCCTCAAGAGCCGCGCTGCCGCTGCCGACGAGGAGATCGGGCGCCTGACGGCCGCCCGTGACGAGGCCGAGAAGCGCGCCACGGACTCCCAGCGGGAGTTCACGGCGCTCGAGAACCAGATCGCCGGGCTCAACGCCGGCGAGAGCGGGCTCGACGAGGAGCTCGAGGCGGCCGAGGCAGTCCTCGCCGAGGCCGCTGCGCACCTGACATCCCTCGGGGCCCAGCTCCAGGACGCCGAACGACGCCAGTCGGCCCTCGCGGCGCGCACCGAGGCCCTCCAGCTCGGGCTCGCCCGCAAGGACGGCGCCGGTGCGCTGCTCGCGGCCAGCGACGAGCTCAACGGCCTGCTCGGCTCGGTCGCCGCGCTGCTGAACGTCCGTGACGGCTACGAGGCCGCCATCGCCTCGGCCCTCGGCTCGGCGGCCGACGCCGTGGCCGTCGACCACCTCGACACCGCGGTGTCGGCCATGGAGAAGCTCAAGGCCGAGGACCTCGGCCGTGCGGGCCTGCTGCTCGGTGGCGGCGAGGTCGACGACGCCTCCTGGCCGGGCCTGCCCGACTTCGCCACCTATGCGGTCGACGTCGTCGACGGCCCCGAGCCGCTGCAGGCCGCCCTGCGCCGCCTGCTCTTCAAGGTGGCGGTCGTCGACGACCTCGAACGGGCGCAGGTGCTCATCCGCCAGTCGCCCGACGTCGTCGCCGTCACGCGGGACGGCGACGTGCTCGGCGCCTACTTCGCCTCCGGTGGGTCGAGCTCGTCGCAGAGCCTCCTGGAGATCAAGGCCGCCATCGAGCAGGCCGAGCGCGACCTCGGCGAGGCGGTGCACACGCTCGAACGCCTGCGCTTCGAGCAGCAGGCCGGCGAGCAGCGTCGTGCCGCCGCCTCCGACCGGGTCGAGACGGCTCTTGCCCGACTGCACGAGTCCGACGCCGAGATGGCGGCCGTGGCCGAGCACCTGGGTCACCTGGGCTCCACCGCCCGTGCCGCCCGGGGCGAGTCCGAACGGCTCTCGGCGGCCATCGCCGAGGCCGAGGCCGCCCACCTGCGTGACCTGTCGGGGCTCGCCGAGCTCGAGGACCGGCTGGCGCAGGCCGAGTCCGCTCCCGAGGAGGAGCCCGACACGACCGAGCTCGAGGAGCTTGCCGAGAAGGCCAGCGCCTGCCGTCGTGCCGAGACCGAGGCCCGCCTGGCGCTGCGCACCAACGAGGAGCGTGCCCGGGCACTCGAGAGCCAGGCCACGTCACTGTTCGAGCAGGCCGAGGCCGAGCGAGAGGCACGGCGCCTCGCCCAGGAGCGCCGGGCCCGTCAGATCCGCGAGGCCGAGGTGGCGCGTGCCGTCATCACGGCGAGCGACCACGTCCTGGAGCTGCTCGAGCACTCGATCGCACGCGCCGCGGCGCTGCGCCTCGAGATCGAGCAGTCGCGCACGGGCAGCGAGGAGGCCCTGCGTGACGTCCGGGCGCGGCTGCGCGACCTCGCCACCGAGCTCGACGCCGTCACCGACACCGTGCACAAGGACGAGATGGCCCGGGCCGAGCTGCGACTGCGTCTCGAGGGGCTCGAGGCGCGTTCCCTCGAGGAGCTCGGCCTCGACGTCGAGTCGCTCGTCACCGAGTACGGCCCCGACGTGCTGGTTCCTCCTTCCGAGCCGGACGAGGGCGCCGAGCCGGGCGAGCCGGTTCCCTTCGACCGTGCCGAGCAGCAGAAACGCCTGCGGGGGGCCGAGCGGTCGCTCGCGATGCTCGGCAAGGTCAACCCGCTCGCGCTCGAGGAGTTCTCGGCGCTCGAGGAGCGGCACCAGTTCCTGTCCGAGCAGCTCGACGACCTGCGGCGCACCCGTCAGGACCTCCTCGAGATCGTCGACGACGTCGACGCCAAGGTCGAGCAGGTGTTCACCGAGGCCTGGTACGACGTCGAGCGTGAGTTCGCCGACGTATTCAGCAGGCTGTTCCCCGGCGGCGAGGGCCGGATCCTGCTGACCGACCCGCAGAACATGCTCACCACGGGCATCGAGGTCGAGGCACGTCCACCGGGCAAGAAGGTCAAGCGGCTCTCGCTGCTGTCCGGCGGCGAGCGCTCGCTCGTGGCGGTCGCGTTCCTGGTGGCGCTGTTCAAGGCGCGTCCGAGCCCCTTCTACATCCTCGACGAGGTCGAGGCAGCGCTCGACGACACCAACCTGGGCCGACTGCTGGAGATATACGAGGAGCTGCGGGCTACGTCCCAGCTCGTCGTCATCACGCACCAGAAGCGAACGATGGAGGTCGCCGACGCGCTGTACGGCGTCTCGATGCGCGGCGACGGCGTCTCGGCGGTCATCAGCCAGCGTCTGCGCGACGAGGACGCCGGCTAGCTCGACCGCGAGCAAAGCAGCGCCACTCGCGGACGGGGTTCGCGAAGGAAGGCGGCCTCGCGCATAGGATCGCCGGGTGACCACGACCCTCCTGCTGATCATCATCGCCGCCGCTGTCGTCGTCCTGGGAGGAGGCATCGCTCTTCTCGTCGGACGCGGACGGGCTGAGCTGCCGCCGCCCTCGGTGCTCGACGAGATCACCGAGGAGACGATCGAGCACCCCGAGCATCCTGAGCCGCACCTCGAGGACGATCCCGAGGAGGCGGACGTCCCCGTCGCCGCGCCGGCCACTGACACGATCGAGCGCCCCGAGGCGCCTGCCGGACGACTCGCGCGCCTGCGCGAGCGGCTCGCCCGCTCCCAGGGCGGGCTCGGCAAGGGCCTCCTGGCCGTGCTCGGGCGCGGCACCCTCGACGAGGCCGCGTGGGAGGAGCTCGAGGACACTCTGCTCACGGCTGACGTCGGGGTGGCTCCCACCCAGGAGCTCGTGGCCAACCTGCGCACCCGACTGCGCGCCGAGGGAGTCGTCGATCCGGCCCAGGCACGCACGGCGCTGCGCGAGGAGCTCCTCGCCCTCATCGGCCCGTCGCTCGACCGCACGCTGTCGACCGTGGGCGACGAGGGCAAGCCCGGTGTCGTGCTGGTCGTGGGTGTCAACGGCACAGGCAAGACGACGACGGTCGGACGACTCGCGAGGGTCCTGGTCGCCCAGGACCGATCGGTCGTGCTCGGCGCGGCCGACACCTTCCGCGCCGCGGCGGCCGACCAGCTGCAGACCTGGGGCGAGAGGGTAGGCGTCCCGACCGTGCGTGGCCCCGAGGGCGGCGACCCCGCCAGCGTCGGCTTCGACGCCGTGCAGCGAGGCATCGCCGACGGGTTCGACGTGGTGCTCGTCGACACGGCCGGTCGTCTGCACACCAAGTCCGGCCTCATGGACGAGCTCGGCAAGGTCAAGCGCGTCATCGAGAAGCAGGCACGGGTCACCGAGGTGCTGCTCGTCATCGACGCCACCACAGGCCAGAACGGCCTCACGCAGGCACGTGTCTTCAGCGAGGTCGTGGACGTCACCGGCATCGTGCTCACCAAGCTCGACGGAACGGCCAAGGGCGGCATCGTCATCGCCGTGCAGCGCGAGCTCGGGGTGCCGGTCAAGTTCGTGGGTCTCGGCGAGGGCGTCGACGACCTGGCGCCCTTCGACGCCGAGGAGTTCGTCGACGCGCTGCTCGCCTGACGGGTCTACGTAACGTGCTGTTTACAAAACTCGCGATTTCGTGACGTTGCCGCAACACGCTGAACCGTCTTTCGAAATCCTCCGACATCAGTCTGTAGCGCAGCGGGTGCATTCCTGCCCGCGCAAACTACTTCGGAGGTTTCATGGATACCGGTGATACCGCTTGGATCCTGGCCAGCTCGGCCTTGGTCCTGCTCATGACGCCAGGTCTGGCGTTCTTCTACGGCGGCATGGTCCGTTCCAAGAGCGTGCTCAACATGATGATGATGAGCTTCCTGGCGATGGCGATCGTTCCCATCCTGTGGATCTTGTACGGCTACAGCATGGCCTTTGACGACGACCTGGGAGGCGGCCTCCTCGGTGGCTTCAACCTCGTCGGCCTGACGGACATGAACATGGACACCGCGTTCGGGACGATCCCGGCGTACGTCTTCGTGGCGTTCCAGCTCATGTTCGCCATCATCACGGTGGCCCTCATCACCGGCGCGATCGCCGACCGGGCGAAGTTCCTCGCCTGGGCGGTCTTCGTGGTCGTCTGGGTCACGATCGTGTACTTCCCGGTCGCGCACTGGGTCTTCGCCTTCGACGGCGACGACACCAAGGGCGGCTGGATCGCCAACAACCTCGGCGCGCTCGACTTCGCCGGTGGCACGGCGGTGCACATCAACGCCGGTGCCGCAGGCCTCGCCCTCGCGCTGGTCCTGGGCAAGCGGGTCGGCTGGAAGCGCGACCCGATGCGTCCGCACAACCTGCCGTTCGTCCTGCTCGGCGCCGGTCTGCTCTGGTTCGGCTGGTACGGATTCAACGCCGGCTCCGCCGTGGGCTCCAACGGTCTCGCCGGTCTGGCGTTCGTCAACACGACGGTCGCGACCGCGGCCGCGATCCTCGGCTGGCTGTTCGTGGAGCTCATCCGCGACAAGAAGGCCACCAGCCTCGGCGGCGCCTCGGGTGCCGTCGCCGGCCTGGTCGCCATCACGCCTGCCTGTGGCGCGCTGACCCCGGTCGGCTCCATCGCCCTCGGCATCATCGCCGGCATCCTGTGTGCACTCGCGGTCGGACTGAAGTATAAGTTCGGCTACGACGACTCGCTCGACGTCGTCGGCGTGCACCTCGTCGGCGGCCTGGTGGGCACCCTGCTCATCGGCTTCCTGGCCTCCGGCGACGTGGGCCTCTTCTACGGTGGCAACTTCGACCAGCTGGGCAAGCAGGCCGTGGCAGCGTTCGCGGTGCTGGCCTACTCGTTCATCGTCACTTACATCATCGGTAAGTTGATCGACGTGACGATCGGGTTCCGGATCACCGAAGAGGACGAGGTCCTGGGCATCGACCAGGTCGAACACCTGGAGACCGCGTACGACGAGGCCGGAACACTCGGCGGCTCGAACCTCAAGACGGGAGTCTGAACATGAAGCTCGTGACAGCGGTCATCAAGCCGCACAAGTGGGAAGAGGTCCGCGAGGCCCTCGCCGCCGCCGGCGTCGCCGGCATGACGGTCACCGAGGCCAGCGGCTACGGCCAGCAGAAGGGCCACACCGAGGTCTACCGAGGCGCCGAGTACGACGTCTCGCTGGTCCCGAAGATCCGCCTCGAGGTCGTCGTCGACGACGCCGACGTCGAGAGCGTCGTCGCCACCATCACGTCCGCCGCGCAGACGGGCAAGATCGGTGACGGCAAGGTGTGGGTGATCCCCGTCGAGTCGGTCGTGCGTGTGCGCACCGGCGAGACCGACGAGGCAGCCCTCTGAGCGACAAACATGGCGAAGAGCTCGCGCACCGGCGCCGGGCGGAGTCAGACTCCACCGACGACTATGTGCGCGGGCTCTTCGCGTCCGCGCTCGACAAGCTCGAACCGCCCCGTGAGGCCGCCGGCCTCGCGATCGCGGCTGTCGGCGGCTACGGCCGTCGCGAGATGACGAAGCACAACGACGTCGACCTCGTCGTGGTCCATGACGACACGTGGACGGGTGACGAGGTCGGCGTCGTCATGCAGCACGTTGGCTACCCGATGTGGCACGACGGCTACAAGCTCGACTCCTCGGTACGCACGCCGGACGAGACGATCGAGCTCGCCCGCACCGATCACCGCGTCGCCATGGGCATGCTCGACGCCCGCACGGTGGCGGGCGACCCGGGCATCGTGATGACGCTGCGGTCGTCGGTGCTCGCCGACTGGCGCCGCCTCGCCCGTGCCCAGTTGGCCCAGGTGCGCGACGCCCGTGAGAAGCGGCTCGAACGGTCCGGATGGCTCGCCCATGCTGCCGTCCCAGACCTGAAGGAGTCCGCCGGTGGTCTGCGCGACGGTGTCATGCTGCGCGCGATGGTCGCCACCTGGCTCATCGACGTCCCGCACGCCGAGGTCGAGCTCCTGCGCACCTCGCTGCTCGACGTGCGCGACACCCTTCACGACGTGGCCGGCCGCCGCACCGAGAAGCTCGAGCCCACGCTCGTGCCCGAGATCGCCGCGCGGCTCGGCATGGAGCCGGTCGAGCTCGACCTTCACGTGCGCGAGATCGGCCGCCGCCTGGCCCACCTGACGTCCCGCGCCTGGAAGCGTGTCGACGACGTGCTCGACGAGACGCGTCGGAGCACCGTCACGATCACGGCCAGGGGTCCGGCCGTCCGGCCCCTCGCCGAGGGCGTCGCCATGCTCGACGGCGAGGTCATCGTCACCCGCACGACCGACATCGCCGCCGACCCCGAGGTCGCCCTGCGTGTCGCGGCTGCGGCGGCCCGCGAGGGACGCCCGGTCGACGCGGGGTCGGCGGCTCGACTCGGTCGGTCGTTGACCGACCTGCCCGACCCGTGGCCCGCCTCGTCCACGCGCCTCATGGTCTCGCTGCTGTCGTCGGGGGCGGCGCTGCCAGAGATCTGGGACGAGCTCGACTTCGGGGGAGTCGTCGACCACTGGCTGCCCGAGTGGGAGGCCATCCGGCTGCGGGGCTCGTCCTCGCCGGTGCACCAGTTCACCGTCGACCGGCACAGCCTCGAGACGTGCCGCCTCGCCGTCGAGCTGCGCCGTGAGGTCGATCGTCCCGACCTGCTCGTCGTGGCGGCGCTTCTGCACGACATCGGCAAGGGCGTCGAGGGCGACCACAGCGAGCAGGGCGCCCCGATGGCCGAGAAGGTCGCCCTCCGCTGGGGCTTCGACCCCGCCGACGCGGCCATCGTGAGACGTCTCGTGCGCTGGCACCTGCTGCTGCCCTCGATCGCCACCCGCCGTGACATCGAGGACCCTGCCACCGCGGCATCCGTGGCAGCGGTCGTCGAGGACGCCGCCTTCCTCGACCTGTTGGCCGCGCTCACCGAGTGCGACGCACGCGCCACTGGGCACACCGCCTGGACGCCTTGGCGACGTGGCCTGGTCGAGGGCCTCGTGCGCAAGACGCGCGACCACCTCGACACGAGCACCCCCACTGCCGACGCCACCGACTATGAGGGCTGGCCCGCGGCGACCCCGATGCCCGACGTCGACTCCCTGGCCCCTGACGACGACGGCTTCCAGCTCACGGTCGAGCCGCATGCCGGCGGATCGCTCTTGACCGTCGTCACCCGCGACGCCCCCGGCATCATGGGACGCCTCGCCGGTGGCCTTGCGCTCGCCGGACTCGAGGTGCGCTCGGCCCGCAGCGTCACCGTCGGGGGAGCAGCGGCCTCCCTCTGGGAGGTCACGAGGCTCGAGGTCGACCACCAGCGCACGGCCGCCCGGCTGCGGGCGGCGCTCAACGGCGAGCTCGACCTCGCCGCACGCCTGGCCGTCGAGCCGGTGGCAGACGCAGTGCCCTCGCGGGTCGAGGTGCTGCCTGGGCTGACGGAGTCGGCCACGCTGCTCGGGGTGCGGGCCACCGACCGCCGGGGGCTCGTCTGGACGGTCTGCGCCGAGATCGCCGACCTCGGCCACTCGATCCGCTCGGCGCACGTGTCGACCTACGGCAGTGAGGTGCGTGACGTCTTCTACGTCGTCGGAGCCGACGGCCAGCCGCTCGCCGACGCCGCCGCCGCCGAACTGCGCGATCGTGTCGCTGTGGCGCTCGGTTAGGCTTGCATAGCACCCACACCCCCAGCCAAGGACGTCCACCGGCTCATGTTCGACTCCCTGCAAGACCGCCTGCAGTCCGCGTTCAAGAACCTTCGCGGCAAGGGCCGCCTCTCCGAGGCCGACATCGACGCGACCGCGCGCGAGATCCGCGTCGCGCTGCTGGAGGCCGACGTCGCCCTGCCGGTCGTCAGGGAATTCGTCGCCAACGTCAAGGAACGTGCCCGCGGGTCCGAGGTCAGCCAGGCGCTCAACCCGGCCCAGCAGGTCATCAAGATCGTCAACGACGAGCTGGTCTCGATCCTGGGTGGCGAGACGCGGCGGGTGCGCTTCGCCAAGAACCCGCCGACAGTCATCATGCTTGCCGGCCTCCAGGGCGCCGGCAAGACGACGTTGGCGGGCAAGCTCGGCCTCTGGCTGCGTGAGCAGGGCAAGTCGCCGATGCTCGTCGCGGCCGACCTCCAGCGTCCCAACGCCGTCACCCAGCTGCAGGTCGTCGGCGAGCAGGCCGGCGTCACGGTCTTCGCCCCCGAGCCCGGCAACGGCGTCGGCGACCCCGTCCAGGTCGCGCGGGCCGCGATCGACGAGGCCCGACGCACCCTCCACGACGTCGTGGTCGTCGACACCGCCGGTCGCCTCGGCATCGACGCCGAGCTGATGCAGCAGGCCGCGGACATCCGTGCCGCGGTCAACCCCGACGAGGTGCTCTTCGTCATCGACGCGATGATCGGCCAGGACGCCGTCAACACCGCGCAGGCCTTCCTCGAAGGTGTCGACTTCACCGGTGTGGTGCTCTCGAAGCTCGACGGCGACGCCCGCGGTGGCGCCGCGCTGTCGGTGCGCTCCCTCACGGGTCGCCCGATCATGTTCGCCTCGACCGGTGAGAAGCTGACCGACTTCGACGTCTTCCACCCCGATCGGATGGCCTCGCGCATCCTCGACATGGGCGACGTCATGACGCTCATCGAGCAGGCCGAGAAGGCCTTCGACGCCGATGAGGCGGCCAAGGCGGCCGAGAAGCTCTCGGGTGGCTCGTTCACGCTGCAGGACTTCCTCAAGCAGATGGAGGCCATGTCGAAGATGGGCTCCATGACCAAGCTCGTCGGCATGCTGCCGGGCATGGGTCAGTTCAAGGAGCAGCTCGCCAACTTCGACGACCGCGAGGTCGACAAGATCAAGGCGATCATCTTGTCGATGACGCCCTCCGAGCGTGACAACCCCAAGTCGATCGACGGCTCACGCCGGGCCCGCATCTCAAAGGGCTCCGGCACCCAGGTCAAGGACGTCAACCAGCTCGTCGACCGCTTCTTCGAGGCGCGCAAGATGATGCAGCAGATGGCCAAGGGTGGCGGTGTGCCCGGCATGGGGGCCATTCCGGGCATGCCCGGCTCCGGCAAGCGCGCGGGTGCGAAGCAGAAGCCCCAGGCCAAGAAGGGCAAGCGGGTCTCGGGCAATCCCGCCAAGCGCGCCGCCGAGGCCAAGGCCGCGGCGGACGGCCCGCAGGCGAAGCCCGGCGACGCCTTCGGCTTCGGTGCCGCCGACGGCGCCCCGGACTTCGAGCTCCCCAAAGAGCTCAAAGACCTCCTCTAGCCCAGGCCCCGCAGGGCCCCGCAGGGCCCGCAGGCCCCGTCAACTTTTGGACACTTCCGGGCCAAGTGCCGGCGGAGAACGACCCGCAAGTGTCCAAAAGTTGGGGATGTGGGCCAGGTGCACGGCCGGCGTCGCAGCAGTGGCGGGTGCGGGGGAGCGGCCCTAGGGTCGAGGCATGGGAGCAGCCCCGCTGGTCGTCGTGATGGGTATCTCGGGTGTCGGCAAGTCGGTGGTGGGCCACGAGCTCGCCGATCGCGTCGACGTCCCCTACGCCGACGGGGACGACTTCCATCCCAGGGCCAACATCGACAAGATGGCCTCCGGCAACCCGCTCACCGATGACGACCGCTGGCCGTGGCTGGCCGCGATCGGCGCCTGGCTCGCTGAGCACGAGGGGTCCGGGGGAGTGATCAGCTGCTCGGCGTTGCGCCGCGCGTACCGCGACGTGCTGGTGGCCGCCGCCCCCCGCACCGCCTTCCTGCACCTGCAGGGAGACCTCGCGCTCATCCGTGAGCGCATGGAGCATCGAGAGCACTTCATGCCCGCCTCGCTGCTGCAGTCGCAGCAGGACACCCTCGAGCCGCTCGGGGACGACGAGAACGGCACCGAGCACGACATCGTCGGCTCCCCGGCCCAGATCGTCGACGACTTCCTGGCGCACCACGACCTCACGGAGGGCAAGATCCGATGAGCGCCACTCTCCTCGCCGCCGGCGAGACCGTCGAGCCGTCGGCCGGCAGCGTCCAGCTGCTCATCGCCGCCCTGGTCGGCATCGCGGTCATCGTCGCCCTCATCACGCTCGTCAAGCTGCACCCCTTCCTGGCCCTGGTGGTGGGCTCGCTCGTCGTGGGGGCCGTGGCCGACCGCGGGCTGCTCGACGTGGTCGACAGCTTCAGCACCGGCCTCGGCGACACCGTGGCCGACGTCGGTGTGCTCATCGCGCTGGGTGCGATGTTCGGCAAGCTGCTGGCCGATTCCGGCGGCGCCGACCAGATCGTCGACACGATCGTGGGGCGCTCGAGCGAACGGATGCTGCCGTGGGCGATGGCCGGCATCGGCGCGATCATCGGCCTGCCGATGTTCTTCGAGATCGGCCTCGTGCTGCTGATGCCGGTGATCTTCCTCGTCGCGCGCCGCTCCAGCCTCTCGCTCATCAGCCTCGGCATCCCTGCCCTTGCCGGCCTCTCCGCCATGCACGGTTTCGTGCCCCCGCACCCGGGCCCGCTGGCCGCCGTCGCCGCCCTGGACGCGAACCTCGGGCTCACGCTGGGCCTCGGCATCGTGGTCGCGCTTCCAGCGATCGTGGTGGCGGGGCCGATGTTCGCCCGCCTCGCGAGCCGCTGGGTCGACGTGCCCACCCCGGAGCTCTTCGAGGGTGGCGACGAGAGGCGCGAGAGCCGTCCGTCCTTCGGCGTCACCATCGCCACCGTGCTGCTGCCCGTGGTGCTCATGATGGCCAAAGCGCTCGCCGACGTGCTCATCGACGACGACGGCGCGCTCGTGCGCCAGACCTTCGACTTCATCGGCGAGCCGTTCATCGCGCTGCTCATCGCGGTGTCCCTGGCCATGTTCACGCTCGGCCGCGGCGCAGGCATGAGCCGCGACGAGATCATGGGCACGGTCGAGAAGTCCCTGCCCCCGATCGCGGGCATCGTGTTCATCGTCGGCGCCGGCGGCGGGTTCAAGCAGACGCTCATCGACACCGGCATCGCACAGGTGGTGGCCGACTTCGTGGAGGACAGCGGCGTCTCGGTGCTGCTGCTCGCCTGGCTGGTCGCGGTGCTCATCCGCGTCGCCACCGGCTCGGCCACGGTGGCCACCGTCACGGCAGCGGGCATCATGGCGCCCATCGCCGGCGAGCTCGGGTCGGCCGAGGTGTCGCTCCTCGTGCTCGCGATCGGCGCGGGCTCGCTGTTCTTCTCCCACGTCAACGACGCGGGGTTCTGGCTCGTCAAGGAGTTCTTCGGGCTCAGCGTCGGGCAGACGATCAAGTCGTGGTCGTTGATGGAGACGGTGCTCTCGGTGACGGGCCTCGTGCTCGTCCTGCTGCTCAACCTCATCGTCTAGCCAGAAGGCCCGGGGTCCGTCGTTGGACGGCGTGGACGTTCGACCATCAGCCGATGAGATGGTTGCAGGGAGCACGTAGTCTTGGCGATTGTGCTGATCCCCATGCTCCGTCGGTTTCTCGGCCCCTACCGTCGTGACATCGGCATCGTCCTGCTCTTCCAGCTGATCCAGACGATCGCGACGCTCTACCTTCCGGGGCTCAACGCCGACATCATCGACAAGGGGGTCGCCGCCGGGGACACCGGCTACATCGTCCGCGTCGGCGGGCTGATGCTCGCCGTCACGGTGCTGCAGGTCATCTGCGCCGTGGTCGCCGTCTACTACGGCGCCCGCACCTCGATGGCCCTCGGTCGCGACCTGCGTGCGGCGATCTTCACGAAGGTCGAGACGTTCGCCGCCCGCGAGATGGTGCAGCTCGGCGCGCCGACGCTCATCACCCGCACGACGAACGACGTCCAGCAGGTGCAACTCATCGTCTTCATGGCTCTGACGCTGCTGGTCGCGGCCCCGATCATGTGTGTTGGCGGCATCGTCATGGCGCTGCGCCAGGACGTCGAGCTGTCCTCGCTGCTGCTGCTCGTGATCCCGGTGCTGATCGTCAGCATCGGCCTGGTCATCCGCCAGATGCGTCCGCTGTTCCAGGACATGCAGATCAAGATCGACACGATCAACGGCGTCATGCGCGAGCAGATCATGGGAATCCGGGTCATCCGGGCGTTCGTCAAGGAGCGCTACGAGACCGAGCGCTTCGGCGAGGCCAACCGCGACTACATGCAGGTCGCGGTCGCCGTCGGTCGGCTGATGTCGATGATGTTCCCGATCGTCATGCTCATCATGAACGGCTCGGTTGTGCTCGCCACCTGGTTCGGCGGCCACCGCATCGGCAGCGGCGACCTCGACGTCGGCACGCTGACGGCGTTCCAGAGCTACATCATCCAGATCCTCATGTCGGTCATGATGGCGACGTTCATGCTGATGCTCTGGCCGCGTGCCGAGGTGTCGGCCGACCGCATCACCGAGGTGCTCGAGACCGAGCCCAGCGTGCTTGCTCCCGCCGACGCCCCGCAGGTGCTCCTGGGTGGGGGACACATCGACCTGCGTGCGGTGTCGTTCGCTTTCCCGGGCGCGGAGCAGGACGTCCTCCACGAGGTCGACCTCATCGCCCGGCCCGGCGAGACCACCGCGATCATCGGCTCCACCGGCAGCGGCAAGTCGACCCTGCTCGGCCTCATCCCGCGGCTCTTCGACGCCACGGGCGGCAGTGTCGAGATCGACGGCCACGACGTGCGCTCCCTGCAACCGGAGAACGTGTGGACGGCAATCGGCCTGGTGCCGCAGCGACCGTTCCTGTTCTCGGGCACGGTGGCGTCAAACCTGCGCTACGGCAGGCCCGACGCCACCGACGAGGAGCTCTGGGAGGCGCTCGAGATCGCCCAGGCACGTGACTTCGTCACGAGGATGCCCGAGCAGCTCGACGCACCGATCTCGCAGGGTGGCACCAATGTGTCGGGCGGGCAGCGGCAACGTCTCGCCATCGCGCGGGCGATCATCAAGAGACCCCCGATCTACCTGTTCGACGACTCCTTCTCCGCGCTCGACTACGCGACCGACGTCGCCCTGCGGGGCGCCCTGAGAGCGGTCACCTCTGATGCGGCCGTCGTCATCGTCGCCCAGCGCGTCAGCACCATCCGTGCCGCCGACCGCATCGTCGTCCTCGACGAGGGACGGGTGGTCGGCACCGGCACCCACACGGAGCTGATGCAGGCCTGCGACGTCTACCGCGAGATCGTCCTCTCCCAGCTCACCGAGGAGGAGGCAGCATGAGCGGCCCCATGATGGGTATGCCGCCCGCGCGCCCCAAGGACTTCAAGGGCGCCTTCCGCCGCCTGACCCGCCGACTGCTGCGTCAGCGCATCCTGGTCTGGGGTGTCCTCGGCTTCGGCGTCGTCAGCACCGTCATGTCGGTCATCGGGCCCAAGGTCCTCGGCCATGCCACCGACATCGTCTTCGACGGCTACCTCTCGAGCCAGTACCCGGCCGGCGCGACGAAGGCCGAGATCGTGGCGCAGCTGCGTGCGAACGGTGACGACAAGCTCGCCTCGCTCATCTCGTCCGTCGACCTCCAGCCCGGGGCCGGCATCGACTACACGAGCCTCGCCTGGGTGCTCGGCGGCGTGCTGGTGCTGTACGTGCTCGCGTCCATCCTCAGCTGGTTCCAGGGGGCGCTGACCACCACGGTGGTGCAGCGCACGGTGGCCGGCCTCCGCGAGGACGTCGAGGCCAAGGTCAACCGCCTGCCGCTGTCGTACTTCGACCGCACCGACCGCGGCGAGGTGCTCTCGCGCACCACCAACGACATCGACAACATCGCCCAGTCGTTCCAGCAGACCATGAGCCAGCTGCTCGGCTCGGTGCTCATGGTCGTCGGCACGCTCGTGATGATGCTCATCATCTCGCCGCTGCTCTCGCTCGTCGCGGTGCTCACGATCCCGCTGGCCTTCGTCATCACGAGAGCCGTCGCGAAGCGCTCGCAGCCGGAGTTCGTGAAGCAGTGGTCCAGCACCGGCCGGCTCAACGGGCATGTCGAGGAGGTCTTCACCGGCCACGAGGTCGTCAAGGTCTTCGGCCGTCAGCAGGAGGCCCGCGAGGTCTTCGACGAGCGCAACGAGGCGGTCTACGCCTCGGCCTTCAAGGCGCAGTTCATCTCGGGTGTCATCCAGCCGGTGATGATGTTCGTGTCCAACATCAACTACGTGCTCGTCGCCGTGATCGGCGGTCTGCGAGTGGCGTCGGGCACCCTGAGCATCGGTGACGTGCAGGCCTTCATCCAGTACTCGCGCCAGTTCACCCAGCCCCTGACCCAGGTCGCCGCGATGATCAACCTGCTGCAGTCGGGTGTCGCCTCGGCGGAGCGGGTGTTCGCCCTGCTCGACGAGCCGGAGGAGCGTCCCGACGAGGCCGACGCCCCGTTCCCCGATCCCGTCCGCGGCCGGGTCGTCTTCGACGACGTCTCGTTCTCCTACAAGCCGGACGAGCCGCTCATCGAGCACCTCGACCTGATTGCCGAGCCCGGTCAGACCGTCGCCATCGTCGGGCCCACCGGCGCGGGCAAGACCACGCTCACCAACCTCGTGCTGCGCTTCTACGACATCCAGTCCGGACGCATCACGCTCGACGGCGTCGACATCGCCCGGATGGACCGTGGTCCGCTGCGCGAGAACTTCGGGGTCGTGCTGCAGGACACCTGGCTCTTCAAGGGCACGATCCGCGAGAACATCGCCTACGGCGCCCACCGGGCCTCGGAGGAGCAGATCATCGCGGCTGCGGAGGCGGCGTTCGTCGACCACTTCGTCCGGACGCTGCCCGACGGCTACGACACCGTGATCGAGGACGAGGGCACCAACGTCAGCGCCGGTCAGCGCCAGCTCCTGACGATCGCGCGTGCCTTCCTCGCCGATCCGGCGATCCTGGTCCTGGACGAGGCGACGAGCTCGGTCGACACCCGCACGGAGGCGCTTGTCCAGGGCGCGATGGAGCAGCTGCGCGCGGGTCGCACGAGCTTCGTCATCGCCCACCGGCTCTCAACCATCCGCGACGCGCACCACATCGTCGTGATGGAGGACGGTCACATCGTCGAGCAGGGCACCCACGACGAGCTGGTCTCGGCCGGGGGAGCCTACGAGCGCCTCTACATGGCCCAGTTCGCCGCGGCAGCCGAGTAGCGCCGGCCTTCGGGCCGGGCCATGCCCGCGGGATCGTGGGAGTCGCCGGTGAGGTCAGCTCGCTCCGAGCGCCGAAGGGTTGCCAGAACCCTCGTCATTCCAGCGATCGAGGACGATACTGGGGGTCCGGGGCCACCGAGAGGACCATCATGACCACGCGACTCAACCCGTACCTCAGCTTCCGCGACAACGCACGTCAGGCGATCGAGTTCTACCACTCGGTCTTCGGCGGTGAGCTGACGATCAGCACCTTCGGCGAAGCTCAGGCAACCGATGACCCGGCCGAGGCCGACAACGTCATGCACGCCATGGTCGAGGCGCCCAACGGCATGGTGCTGATGGCCTCCGACACCCCGAAGGTCATGGAGCACGTGCCGGGCAACAACTACTCGGTGTCGCTCAGTGGCGACGACGAGGCCGAGCTGCGCGGGCTCTGGGAGGGCCTCGTCGTCGGTGGCACGATCACGGTGCCGCTCGAGAAGGCTCCCTGGGGCGACAGCTTCGGCATGTGCGTCGACCAGTTCGGGGTCAACTGGATGGTCAACATCACCGGCACGTCGGCCTAGGGGTCGACGGCCAAGGGTCCGAGCACCGCGCGAAGGGCCGCGACATGTCCGTCGAACGCGACTCGGCCAGCGGGCGTGAGGCGTACCCGCACCCGCCTGCGGCGGTCCTCGACCGGGCGTTCGACCGTGATGTAGCCAGCTCCCTCCAGGGTCGCGAACTGCTTGGACAGGGCGGAGTCCGAGAGGCCCAGCCGATCGCGCACGAACGCGAAGTCGATCCAGTCCGCTGCTGCCAGGAGCGCCACGATCGACAGTCGGGTGCTCGGGTGGATGAGCTCGTCGAACTGCGGCGCGGTCATGCGTCGAGATTCCGCTGGGCTCGCCGGCGGACAGCGGTCAAGACCTGGGGTCCGAGTCCGACGATCGCGATCGCGACGATCACGCTGGCGAAGGTCGAAGCATGCTCGGCGCCGTCGGCGTCGGCAAGGAACCCGAGGCCGACCGTGACAGCGCCCATGGCGATCAGCGCCCCGAACAGCATGAGCGGGAGGTGCCGGTCGACGACGCCTGCTCGAACGGTCAGCTGCCGCGATGCGCGACGACCCGAGAAGATGCGCTGGGCGACCGCGGAGTGGGCCACGCCGAACAGGAACGTCGCCCCGAGCGCGACCCAGGCCTGACCCAGGTCGGAGATCACGCCGATTGCGACCCAGGCGGCGGCGACGCCCCACCAGTACCAACGCGGTAGGCCCACGTGCGCGATGACCTCACGCTGCTGGTCGTGGATCATTCGGAGCGCCAGCTGCGCCTCGTCCTTGCTGATGGCTTCTTCCATGTCCCTCTCACTTTCCTGGTAGGAAACTCAACGTAGAGTTTCCTACCAGGAAAGTCAATGCACGGGCGGCGCGGTGTCCAGAGGTGGGCGAATTGGAGCCGTGGCCAGTGTTCTGGCAGAATGTCCCCTTGCGTCCGGGTACGCGCGGAGACCCTCTCATCTTCACGCTGTCTGGCTCACGATTTCGCCGACCGTGTCCCCACGCGGCACCGGCAGGTCACTACATACACACATCTGAGGAGACACCACACTCGTGGCAGTCAAGATTCGCCTGAAGCGTATGGGCAAGATCCGTACGCCGTTCTACCGCATCGTCGTCGCCGACTCGCGCACCAAGCGCGACGGACGCGTCATCGAGGAGATCGGCACCTACAACCCCAAGACCGAGCCCTCGACGATCACGGTCGTCTCCGAGCGCGCCCAGTACTGGCTCGGCGTCGGCGCTCAGCCTTCCGAGGCGGTCCTCGCGCTGCTCAAGCTGACCGGCGACTGGGAGAAGCACTCCGGCGAGAAGTCCGACAAGACGCTGCTGTCGCCCGCTCCGAAGCCTGACAAGGCCGAGGCGTTCAACGCTGCTCTCGCCGAGCTGCACGCTGAGCCCAAGGTCGGCGCGACCACCACGAAGAAGGCCGCTGCCAAGAAGGCTGAGAAGCCCGCTGACAAGGCTGAGAAGGCTGAGAAGCCCGCCGAGGCTCCGGCCGCCGAGGCCGTCGCCGACGAGAAGCCCGCCGAGGCCGTCGCCGACGAGAAGCCCGCCGAGGACGCTCCTGTCGCCGAGGCAGCTGCTGAGTCGACCGACGAGGCGAAGGCCTGATCATGGCCGCACCCACCCTCGAGGTCATCGAACACCTGGTCTCCGGCATCGTCGAGCACCCGGACGACGTCGTCGTCCGGGCCAAGCAGACACGCCGCGGCGACCTGTTCGAGGTTCGGGTCCACCCCAGCGACCTCGGCAAGGTGATCGGCCGTCAGGGCCGTACCGCCACGGCGATTCGCAAGGTCGCCGGCGCTGTCGCCGGCAAGGGTGGCGCCCGCATCGACTTCGTGGACGTCGACCAGCGGGACTGATCACATGTTGGTCGTGGTCGGCCGCATCGGACGTGCCCACGGCATCCGCGGCGAGGTCAACGTCGACATCCGCACCGACGAGCCCGAGCGACGACTCGCTCCGGGCTCGTCGGTCGTCTGCGGCGACCGTACGCTGACCGTCGCCGTGGCGCGCCCGCACTCCGGGCGACTCGTCGTCCGGTTCGTCGAGATCGCCGACCGCACCGCTGCCGAGACGCTGCACGGGCGCACGCTCGAGGTCGACGTCGATCCCGGCGACACCCCCGATGACCCCGACGAGTTCTACGACCACCAGCTGGTCGGACTCGTCGCGCGCACGGCAGACCGTGTCATCGGCACGGTGACAGCCGTGCTGCACCTGCCCGAGCAGGACCTCTTGAGCATCGACTCCGACGGGCGCGAGCTGCTCGTCCCCTTCGTGTCCGAGATCGTGCCGGAGGTCGACCTGGCGGCCGGCCAGCTGCTGGTCGTCGAGATCCCGGGCCTGCTCGACCCCGACCTGGCCGAGCGCGCCGACTGACATGCGCATCGACGTCGTCAGCATCTTTCCCGACTACCTGAGCCCGCTCGAGCTGTCGCTCGCGGGCAAGGCGCGTGCCACGGGTCTGCTCGACATCCACACCCACGACCTGCGCACCTACACCCGCGATCGTCACCGCACGGTCGACGACACCCCGTACGGCGGGGGAGCAGGCATGGTTATGAAGCCCGAGCCCTGGGGCCTCGCGCTCGACGAGCTCGCCACCGACGAGACCGTGGTGGTCGTCCCCACGCCGTCGGGCTCCCGCTTCGACCAGGCCACGGCCGCTCGTCTCGCGCACGAGCCGCACCTGCTCTTCGCCTGCGGGCGCTACGAGGGCATCGACCAGCGTGTCGTCGACCACGCCGCCACCCGCTGGCGGGTCGAGGAGCTCTCGCTCGGCGACTTCGTGCTCAACGGGGGAGAGGTCGCCGCACTCGCGATCATCGAGGCCGTGGTGCGTCTCGTCCCCGGGTTCATGGGCAATCCCGCCTCGCTCGACGAGGAGTCGCACGGCGACGACGGGCTGCTGGAGTACCCGGTCTACACGAAGCCGTCGTCGTGGCGGGGCCTGGACGTCCCGCCGGTGCTGCTGTCGGGCCACCACGGCGAGATCGCGCGCTGGCGGCGGGAGCAGTCAATCCTCCGCACACAGCTGCGGAGCGGCGGACAATCCGACTGACTGCCGATTCACGGTGAATTTACGTGAGCGGTTTCCGTGTAACCCCGCGGAAATGCTGAGGCAAGCCTGAGAAAACCTCTCGCCGACACACTGTCGCGTGCGTCCGGGTCCAGCAGCGCCGCTGCCCGTGGGCACCCGACTCACCTAGAGAGGTTATTCATGACCGAAGCACCGATCCTCTGGTTGCTGATCACGGCAGCTCTCGTCCTCTTCATGACGCCGGGGCTGGCGTTCTTCTACGGAGGGCTCGTCAAGGCCAAGAGTGTCGTCTCGATGATGATGCTGAGCTTCGGGGCCATGGGCCTCGTCGCCGTGCTCTGGATGCTGTTCGGCTTCAACCAGGCATTCGTCGACGGCTCCAGCGCCGACTGGATCCCCGAAGTCCTCGGCAACCCGTTCTCGGACTTCGGCTTGAGCAACCTGGCCGCCGACGCCTTCGCCGGGGGCGAGGCCGGTGACGCCGCCGCCATCGGCCTGTCCGGCGCCGCCTTCGGCTGCACCTTCGCGATCATCACCGTCGCACTGATCAGCGGTGCGATCGCCGACCGTGCGCGCTTCTTCCCCTGGATGGTCTTCGCCGGCCTGTTCGCGACGCTCGTCTACTTCCCGGTGGCCTCGTGGGTCTTCGCGTTCGTCGTCGACGGCGACGGCGTGGCGACCTTCACCGGCTGGATCGGCCAGCTCGGCACCCACCTGGGCCTGGACGTCAGCACGATCGACTTCGCGGGCGGAACCGCGGTGCACATCAACGCCGGTGCCGCCGCGCTGGCCCTGGCGCTCGTGCTCGGCAAGCGGGTCGGCTTCGCCAAGGGCATCAACAAGCCGCACAACGTCCCGCTCGTGCTCATCGGCGCGGCGATCCTGTGGTTCGGCTGGTTCGGCTTCAACGGCGGCGCGGCGACGGCGCTCGGCCAGGGCACGCTCATCTTCGTCAACACGATCGTCTGCCCGGCCGCGGCCATCATCGGCTGGCTGGTCGTCGAGCACTTCAAGAACGGCAAGGCCACCTCGGTCGGCGCCGCCTCGGGCGTCGTCACCGGCCTCGTGGCGATCACCCCGTCGTGCGCGAACCTGTCGCCGATGTGGTCGATCGTGCTGGGCCTGTTCGCCGGCGCGGTCTGCGCCCTGGCGGTCGACCTGAAGTTCAAGCTCGGCTTCGACGACTCGCTCGACGTCGTGGGCATCCACCTCGTCGCGGGTGTCATCGGCACGCTTTACCTGGGCTTCTTCGCCATCGACACCGGCCTGTTCACCGGCGGTGGCAACCTCGACCAGTTCATCGTGCAGTTCATCCCGGCCGTGGCCGTCGGCGCCTACTCGTTCGTGATGGCCTACATCATCGGCTTCGCGATCGACAAGACGATCGGCTTCCGCGTCAAGGAGGACGAGGAGGCTGCCGGCATCGACTCGGTGCTCCACGGCGAGGAGGGCTACGCGCTCAGCTGAGCCTGCTCCTCACGTCTCGAACCGGCGGCGTCCACGGGTCCTTCCGTGGGCGCCGCCGGCACGTCTGGGAGGCCGTCGCGGATTTCGTCCGCCGGGGCGCCGTGTGGCAAGATGGTTCTTCGGCGCTGGACGTCTCTGCCGCAGGGGAGCCGTCGACATCCGCCACGTAGAACTCACTCTGACCGAACCGAGGGTGACCTGTGGCACCACCGAGGAAGAAGCTCATGACCAACGTAGTAGACCAGGTCGCCGGCGCATCGCGCCGCGACGACATCCCCGCCTTCCGCGCGGGAGACACGCTCAAAGTCCACGTGAAGGTCATCGAGGGCAGCCGCTCGCGCGTGCAGCTCTTCCAGGGCGTCTGCATCAAGGTGCAGGGCTCGGGCATCGGTCGGACGTTCACCGTCCGCAAGGTCAGCTTCGGCGTCGGCGTCGAGCGCACCTTCCCGCTGCACACCCCGGTCATCGAGAAGATCGAGGTCGCTACCCGCGGCGACGTGCGCCGCGCCAAGCTCTACTACCTGCGCAATCTTCGTGGCAAGGCCGCCAAGATCAAGGAGAAGCGCGACGTCTGAGCGGGCGCAGCACCACGTGCCCGTTAGGCTCGCCGCGTGAGCCCGAGACGACAGCTGCCGATCTGGCAGGAGTCGATCCTGCTCGTCGTCACCGCAGTGGTGATGGCAGTCATCGTCAAGACGTTTTTCCTCCAGGCGTTCTACATCCCGTCTGAGTCGATGGAGCCCACGATGCTCGTCGACGACAAGATCCTTGTCCAGAAGGTCTCCTACTGGACGGGTGACGTGTCGCGCGGCGACATCGTCGTCTTCGACGACCCGGGTGGCTGGCTGGGCGCCGAGGACTCCAAGCAGGCCTCGAACTTCCTGCAGCGTGGCCTTGAGCTCGTCGGCCTGTTCCCGACCGGTGGGCACCTGATCAAGCGTGTCATCGGCGTCGGTGGCGACACGGTCGAGTGCTGTGACGACCAGGGTCGCCTGATCGTCAACGGCAAGGCGATCGACGAACCCTATGTGCTCGACCCGTCGCTCACCGCGGAGCGCACGTTCGACGTCAAGGTGCCGAAGGGGTACCTGTGGGTCATGGGCGACAACCGCGGCAACTCCTCCGACTCGCGCTTCCACATGGGCGATCCCGGCGGCGGGTTCATCTCCGAGGACACCGTGGTCGGCAAGGCCTGGCTGCGTGTGTGGCCCTGGAACCGTGCCGGCTTCATCCACGACCCCGACAGCTTCGACACCCTCGACAAGCCATGACACGGCTGCCGTCGGGTACCACGATCCGCCGCGACGCGGGCCTCTACGGCTTCGAGCGGGCGCTGGCCCGGCGTGGCCTCTCGCCCATCGCAGGTGTCGACGAGGCGGGGCGCGGCGCCTGCGCTGGGCCGCTCGTGGCCGCCGCCGTCGTGCTCGACGGGCCGATCCCGGGGCTCGCCGACTCCAAGCTGCTCAGCCCCGCACGTCGCGAGGTCTGTTACGACCTCATCACGAGCCGTGCCGCCGACGTCGCGGTCGTCGTGGTGTCCGCCGCCGACTGCGACCGCCTGGGGCTGCACCGCGCGAACATCGAGGCTCTGCGCCGGGCGCTGGCGCGGCTGTCCTTGCGACCCGGCTACGCGCTCACCGACGGCTTTCCCGTCGACGGCCTGGGTGTGCCCGGCCTCGCGATGTGGAAGGGTGACCGCGTCACCGCATCCATCGCGGCGGCCTCGGTGATCGCCAAGGTGACACGCGACCGCATGATGGTGCAGATGCACGAGCGTTTCCCGGCATACGATTTCGCCACGCACAAGGGTTACGTCACGACTCGCCACGACGAGGCACTGCGTGCCCACGGGCCGTGCGACGAACACCGGATGACCTACGCCAACGTGCGTGCTGTCAAGGAGGGGCGATGAGCTCAGAGGATCTCGAGCGGTACGAGTCGGAGATGGAGCTCTCGCTGTACCGCGAGTACCGCGACGTCGTCGGCATCTTCAAGTACGTCGTCGAGACCGATCGGCGCTTCTACCTGTGCAACAGCGTCGACGTGAAGGTGCGCTCCGAGACGGGCGACGCCTACTTTGAGGTCACCATGAACGACGCCTGGGTGTGGGACATCTACCGCCCGGCGCGCTTCGCCAAGAACGTCAAGGTGCTCACCTTCAAGGACGTCAACGTCGAGGAGCTCTCCACGTCCGAGCTGAAGATGCCCACCACCGACTCCTGAGGGGTCCTAGGGTGTCAGGAGGCCGTCACGCGGCGACCTGTCCGGAAGGGGACCTTCATGCAGTACCGATCACTCGGCCGCACCGGGGTGCAGGTCAGCACCCTCACGCTCGGGACGATGAACTTCGGCTCGTACGGCAACACCACCGAGGCCGAGACCACCGCGATCGTGCGCCGGTCGCTCGACGCGGGCATCAACTTCATCGACACCGCGGACGTCTACTCCGGCGGTGAGTCCGAGGAGCTGCTCGGCAAGGCGCTCAAGGGTGTCGACCGTGACGACGTCGTGCTCGCGACCAAGTTCCGCCTGCAGATGGGCGACCGCAACCGTCAGGGTGGCTCGCGCCGCTGGATCGTCCAGGCCGTCGAGAACAGCCTGCGCCGGCTCGGCACCGACCACATCGACCTCTACCAGATGCACCGGCCTGACCCCGAGACCGACATCGAGGAGTCGCTGGCGGCGCTGACCGACCTGCAGCGTGCGGGCAAGATCCTCTACTTCGGCAGCTCGACGTTCTCCGGCTCGGAGATCGTCGAGGCGCAGTGGGCCGCCGAGAAGCGGGGGCTCTCGCGCTTCGTCACCGAGCAGCCCCCGTACTCGATCCTGATGCGTGGCATCGAGGTCGACGTGCTGCCGACGACCCGGCGATACGGCATGGGTGTCCTTGTCTGGAGCCCGCTGTCCGCCGGCTACCTCGCGGGCAAGTACCGGCCTGGCGCGGAGCCGGAGAAGACGCACCGCGACACCATCGCGCGGGGTGGCCGGCCCACACGCGTGACGAGCGACGACGATGCCAAGCGCGAGGCCGCCGAGCAGCTGTACACACTCGCGCAGGACTCGGGCATGTCGATCATCGAGCTGGCCCTCGCGTTCGTCGTGCGGCACCCCGGCGTGACGAGCGCGGTCATCGGGCCCCGCACGATGGAGCAGCTCGAGTCGCAGCTGCCGGCCGCCGATCGTGAGCTGTCGACCGACGTCCTGGATCGCATCGACGAGATCGTCGCCCCCGGCCACACGGTCAAGGCCAGCGACACGAGCTCGCTCATCCCGGCGCTCGGACGGGCCCAGCGACGCCGCTGAGCACCTGACAACTGGCCGCCCGTCCACAGCCTCGTGGGCGGGCGGCCCTTGTCCACAAGGCCTCCGTCACGACTCCCGCAGGGCCCTGCCCCGACGCCAGAGTGGCGACATGACCTACGCGCGCAACAAGGCTCTCGGCAGCTACGGCGAGGAGGTGGCGGCCACTCACCTGCGATCGCTCGGCATGGTCGTGCTCGACCGCAACTGGCACTGCCGCTTCGGTGAGATCGACATCGTCGCCCGTGACGGCTCCACCCTCGTGATCTGCGAGGTGAAGACGCGCACGTCGCTGACCCACGGCTCGCCGCTCGAGGCCGTCACGGGGCAGAAGGCCGCACGGCTCCGCCGGCTTGCGAGCCAGTGGCTCACCAGCCACGACGTGCATCCTCCGGCCGTGCGCATCGACGTCGTCTCGGTGCTCGTGCCCCGAAGAGGCGCGCCGAGCGTCGAGCGCATCGCCGGGGTGGCGTGATGGCCACCGCCACCCACTCGGTGACCCTTGACGGCCTGTCCGGGCGTCCGATCGAGGTCGAGGTCGACATCTCCTCCGGGATGCCCGCCACGATCATCGTCGGGCTCGCCGACACGACCGTCAACGAGGCTCGCGACCGCTGCCGGGCGGCGGTCGTCAACTCCGGCACGAGCTGGCCCGACCAGCGCGTCACCATCAACCTGGCCCCTTCTTCGCTCCCGAAGTCCGGCTCCCACTACGACCTGGCGATCGCGTTGGCCGTGTTCGCGGCCAAGAGCCTCGTCCCGCCCGAGGGCCTTGTCGACTCGGTGTTCCTGGGCGAGCTGGCCCTCGACGGTCGGCTCCGGGCCATCCGCGGTGTGCTGCCGGCGACGCTCGCAGCGGCCGAGGCGGGCTACTCGCGGGTCTTCGTCCCCGAGGTCAACGTGCCCGAGGCCGAGCTGGTGCGCGGGGTCCAGGTCGTCGGCCTGCGCTCGCTGCGGCAGGCCGTCGCCCTGCTGACCGGTCAGGACGAGCCCGACGATCCTCCGGTGCCCCCGCTCGACGAGGTGCCGGGCGTCTCCTGGGCGTCCGGCGATCGCGTTCACCACCTCGACCTGGCCGACCTTGCCGGGCAGGACGACGCCCGCGCCGCCCTCGTCATCGCTGCGACGGGTGGGCACCATTTGCTGATGACGGGTCCACCGGGCATCGGCAAGACGATGCTGGCCCAGCGTCTGCCCGCGCTGCTTCCCGACCTCGGCTACGAGCAGTCCCTGGCCACGAGCGCCGTGCACTCGGTCGCCGGGGTGCTTCCGCCCGACGCCCCGTTGCTGACCCGGCCTCCCTTCCTCGACCCGCACCACACGGCGTCCGCGGTGTCGATCGTCGGCGGTGGCAGCAAGGTCATCCGGCCGGGGGCGCTCTCCCTCGCCCATCACGGCGTCCTGTTCCTCGACGAGGCGCCCGAGTTCGCCTCCAATGTGCTCGAGGCGCTGCGCCAGCCTCTCGAGAGCGGTCATGTCGTGGTGTCACGGGCGGCTCTGACGGTGGCGTTTCCTGCTCGATTTCAGCTCATCCTCGCCGCCAACCCGTGCCCGTGCGGTCTCAGCAGCTCGGTGTCCAACCAGTGCGACTGCACACCCTTGATGCGGCGTCGATACAAAGACCGCATCTCCGGGCCGATCCGCGACCGCATCGACATCCATCGCAGCCTGACGGCGCTGTCGCGGCCCGAGCTCGCGCATGCGCTCAGCACCTCACGTGGCACCACCGAGCTCGCACCTCTGGTGGCGCAGGCGCGAGAGCGTCAGCATTCCCGGCTGCAGGGCACTCCCTGGCGGCTCAACGGCGAGGTGCCGGGTGTCGAGCTGCGCAAGCACTGGCCGGTGTCCGAGGGTGGCCGGTCGCTCGTCGACGGGCAGCTGCGAGCCCAGAAGCTCAACGCTCGCTCGGCCGACCGCATCCTGCGGCTGGCCTGGAGCGTCGCCGACCTCCACGCCCACCAGCAGCCGACCGTCGAGGACGTCGACACGGCTCTGGCGCTCCGCCGGGGTACGGCGCTCGGTGGTCTCCTGCGCGACCTGGTGCAGGCCCGATGAGGGTC
>Ga0164243_10002626_pt1 | contig 29493 bp, 29 predicted proteins | sample OricompcompostOP_FD_108781 | JGI IMG/M metagenome (GOLD analysis project Ga0164243, IMG submission 108781) | Organic Plus compost microbial communities from Emeryville, California, USA - Original compost - Organic plus compost (OP) | ecosystem: Engineered > Solid waste > Mixed feedstock >... | reverse complement strand
TCCGTGCCGTACGTCTGGTTCACCGAGCGGCAGTGGCGCGCGGACGGCGCCGCGCTTGCCGGCGGCCTCGGCTGGCCGCGCTTCGTGAAGCCCGCCAACATGGGCTCCTCGATCGGCATCTCGCGGGTCACCGCGCCGGACGAGCTGCCCGGCGCCGTCGAGGAGGCGCTCCGCTACGACGACGTCGTCGTGGTCGAACAGGGCGTCACCGCCCGCGAGCTGCTGTGCGGCGTGCTCGGCGACGCCGACGCGCCGGAGACGTCGGCGGTGTCGGAGGTGCGGCTGGCCGAGGGCTTCAACGACTTCGCGCTGAAGTACGTCAACCCGGCCGACAGCGTACGGACGCCCGCCGTTCTGCCGCCCGGGATCGCCGAGCAGGTGCGCGAGCTGTCCGTCCGGGCGTTCCGCGCCATCGGCGGCGACGGGCTCGCCCGGGTCGACTTCCTGTACGACGAGGCGGCCGGCCGGCTGTACGTCGGGGAGATCAACACCATGCCCGGGTTCACCGCCCATTCGGTGTACACCCGCGGCTGGGGCGAGAGCGGCGTGCCGTACGCCGACATCCTCACCCGCCTCATCGACCTGGCCCTCGCCCGGCACGCCCGCCGCGACCGCACGCCTGTGGAGGACGTCCGATGATCCCGCTGACCCTGGAAGAGATCGCGCTGGCCGTCGGCGGGACGCTGCACGGCACCGCCGCGCCCGGCCCCACCGTCACCGGGCCGGCCGTCATCGACTCCCGCGAGGTGACGGAGGGCGCGCTGTTCGCCGCCATCGTGGGGGAGCGGACCGACGGGCACGACCACGCCGGGGCCGCGTACGCGTCGGGTGCCCGCGCGGTGCTCGGCACCCGCGCCGTCGACGGCCCGTGCGTGGTGGTCGGCGACGTCGTCGAGGCGCTCACGGCGCTCGCCCGGTACGTACGGGACCGGATCGACCCCGTCGTGATCGGCCTGACCGGATCGGTCGGCAAGACCACGACCAAGGACCTCATCGCCCAGATCCTCGAACGCGAGGGGCCGACCGTGGCCACCGCCCGCTCGTACAACAACGAGATCGGGCTCCCGGTGACCATCCTGCGGGCCGACGCCGGCACCCGGTACCTCCTGCTGGAGATGGGCGCCGGGAACCCCGGCGACATCGCGCACCTCGCGCGGGTCGCCCGGCCGCGGCTCGGCCTGGTGCTCTGCGTGGGGCCCGCGCACATGCTCACGCTGGGCAGCCTGGACGGCGTCGCGCGGGCGAAGAGCGAGCTGGTACGGGAACTGCCGGCGGCCGCCGACGGCGGCATCGCGCTGCTGAACGCCGACGACGAACGGGTGGCCGCGATGGCCGGCGCGACCGCCGCCGGGGTGGTGTTCCACGGTACCGGCGAGGCCGCGGCCGTCCAGGCCCGCGACGTGACGACCGACGCCACGGGCCACGCGTCGTTCACCCTGCACACGCCGTCCGGGCAGGCCCCCGTACGGATGCGCCTGCACGGTGAGCACCAGGTCGCCAACGCGCTGGGCGCCGCGAACGTCGCGCACGCCCTGGGCGTACCGGCCGACCGGATCGCCGACGCGCTCGGCTCCGCGGAACCGCGCTCGCCGAACCGGTTCCAGATCACCGAGCGCGCCGACGGGGTGACCGTCATCGACGACGCGTACAACGCCAACCCCATCTCCATGCAGGCCGCGCTGCGCACGGCGGCCTCGGTGGCGGGCGGCCGCCGGATGATCGCTGTCCTGGGCGAGATGACCGGCCAGGCCGAGGCCACGGCCGACCGCCATTCGACGGTCGGCACCCTGGTCGCCGAGATCGGCATCTCCGACCTCGTCGTGGTCGGCGCCGGCCCGGGCCCGAACGCCCTGGCCGTGGCCGCCCGCGAGGCGGGCGTGTTCGTCCACGCCGTACCGGACCGCGCCGCCGCGCTCGAGCAGTCCCGCTACCTGCTGCGATCGTCGGAGGTCGTCCTGGTCAAGGCGTCGAGCGAGGTCGGCCTGTCCTCGGTGGCGGCGGCGCTGAAGGAACCGCCCGGGTAGGGCGGCGGCGTCCGGCGGGTCCCGGTACGGATCCGCCGGACGTCAGCCGTCGAGCAGCGTACGGCGGAACAGCGTGTCGAGCCGCTCGGCGGTCTGCTCCGCGGACCAGCCGCACTCCTCGAGCAGCCGGGCGATCATGTCGTGCGCGATCATCGCCCACAGCAGGTCGCCCGCGGTCGCGGCGGTCCACGGCGCGGCCAGCCGGCCCTCGTCGGCCAGCCGCCGCGCGATGCGATCGCACACGAACCGCTGGTCCGCGGCCACCTGCGCCAGGTGCCGCGCCGCGTCCGGATCCGCTGAGCCGCGCGCCACCGCCGCCCGGTACACCGGCATCACCCGCGGCTGGAACTCCGCCAGGTGCCGCGCCCACGCCCGCAGCGCGGCCCGCCCGTCCGATGCCCCGAACACCGGCCGCAGCGACTCCCGCAGCCCCTCCGCCTCGCTGACATGCGCGAACAGCGCCGTGATCAGCTCGGTACGCGTCTCGAAGTGCAGATACACGGCCCGCCGGCTGACCCCCGCCCGCGCCGCGACCGCCGCCATCGTCAGCCCGCCGAACCCGCTGTCCTCGAGGATGTCCCGCGTGGCGTCGAGCAGCGCCGCCCGCGTACGTCGCCCCCGCGCATTGCCCACCGCGGCGTCCCGCATCCCGGCCCCTTGAAGAGAACTTCACAGCGTGTGTACCTTAACAGAAGTACACACGCTGTGAAGTTAAGGACGTGCCCATGACCGGCTGGCACCCCGAACGCCTCGACCTCGACGCCTACCTCGCCCGAATCGCCTACACCGGCCCCCGCGCCCCCACCGCGGAGGTCCTGCGCACCCTGCACCGCGCGCACACCGCGACCATCCCGTTCGAGAACCTGGACATCGTCCTGGGCCGCGAGATCTCCCTGGACCTCGACGCCCTGCAGCAGAAGATGATCCACGCCGGCCGCGGCGGCTACTGCCTGGAACACGCCACCCTGTTCGCCGCGGTCCTGGACCGCTTCGGCTTCACCGCCACCCGCCTGAACGCCCGCATCGCCGACCCCGCCGACGATTCCAAGATCCGCCCCCGCACCCACGCCCTCATCCGCGTCGACGGCGCCGGCGCCCCCTGGATCGCCGACGTCGGTTTCGGCTTCGGCGTCCCCGAACCGGTCCCCCTGACCGACGGCGCCGTCAGCCACCAGGGCCCCTGGACGTACAAGATCGAGCGCCACGGCCCGGGCTGGCGCCTGCTCAACCAGAACCCGGACGGCTCATGGGCACCCCTGCACACCTTCGTGGAGGACCCGCAACACTGGATCGACTACCACGTGACGAACCACTTCGTCTCGACCCACCCCAGCTCCCCCTTCGTCGGCCACATCATGGCCATGCGCACCACCAACGAGTCCCGCACCCGCCTCCGCGCCCGCGAACTGACCACGATCACCCCCAACGGCCACACCACCACCCGCCCCCTACCCGGCGACGAACTCGCAGCAGAACTGCGCACCACCTTCGGCATCACGCTCACGGACCCCGACGCGAAGGCGCTGGACGCCGCCGAGGGATGACCCCGCGGGCCCTGGTCGGTGATACCAACCACCCCAACCTTTGGACGTGGTAGGGCGTTCACCGGCCGCGCCGACGCGATAAACCAGGCGGTGCAATAGATTCTTATGAACGGGTCCAGAAGAACGTCCTGAGCTGGAATGCCAGGTGAAAAGATCCATGGTCGACCCGCTCTGGCGCCAGATCGCCGAGAACCTGCGGGAGCGCGTCCACGCGGGGGAGTTCGCCAAGCCCGATCCGGAGGGGTGGCGTGCCGCCGGCCAGCTTCCGAGCGAGTGGATGCTGCAGGACCACTACGGCGGCACTTCGCGCAACACCATGCGGCAGGCGATCGAGTACCTGGTCCGGCTGCGCGTCGTTGAGAAGCGACCGGGCCGCGGCACCTTCGTCGTCGAGACACCCGAGCCGTTCGTGACCGACCTGACCGTGGGCGCGGAGACCGAGACCATCGTGTCCCACGAGGGGCGCACGGTCAGCACGTCCGAGCCCCGAGTGGAGATCCAGCGGGCTGACGCGTGGCACGCGGCCATGCTCGGCATCGAGCCGGGAGAGGCGGTCGTGGTCCGTCACCAGCGGCGATACATCGACGGGCAGCCGTTCATGCTTCAGACGTCGTTCTATCCCATGGCGTTCGTGCATGCCGGGGCCATGGCACTGGTCCAGCTCGACGACATCCCGGGCGGTGCCATGGCATATTTGTCCGAGACGCTCGGTGTCGAAAAGGCGGGAACGGCCGGCCGGATTTCCGCGCGTCCTCCCCATCCCAGCGAATCGGAGTTCTTCCGGCTCCCCGACGTCGGGGCCGTCGCCATGCTGGTGCATCGGCGTACGACCTACGATGGCGACGGCAAACCCATCCGTGTCGCCGTCACGATCTATCCGGCCGACCGCAACGAGTTCGAGATGATCGACGGTCACGTCCCCCACCGGCCTTACGGTGAGCCGGATGAGCGCTGAATTGTTGCTCCCGGAATGCCCTTCTGAAGACCCTTGAGGTTGGGATGGCCAGTCCACGCTGGCGTGAGATCGCCGAAGATCTACAGAGACGTATCCGTGCCGGAGAATTCTCGGGTGCGGACCCCGAGCAGCAGCGAGCCGCCAACCAGCTTCCGACCGAGGCGAGACTCCAGGAGCACTACGGCGACTCGCGTAACACGGTGCGCCAGGCGATCGACCACCTGGCCGGGCGGGGCATCGTGGTCAAGCAGGCGGGGCGCGGCACGTTCGTCGTCGAGCAGCTCAAACGGTTCGTATCGAACCTCACGGTCGGCAGTCGGACCGAGACCGTCGAGTACCACGAAGGCGCGGAACGTGAAGGCCGTAAGGCGAACACGTCCGAGCCGAAGGTGGAGATCAAGGCGGCCGACGAATGGCAGGCGGCCACGCTGAACATCAAGCCGGGCGAGAGCGTCGTCGTCCGTCACCAGCGGCGGTACATCGACGAGCGGCCGTTCTCCCTCCAGACGTCCTTCTATCCCATGTCGTTCGCGCGCGCCGGAGCCGAGGGCCTGCTCGAAGTCGAGGACATCCCGCGCGGCGCGATGGCGTATCTGAAGGATCAGCTCGGTATCGAGGAGTCGGGCACGGTCGACCGGATCTCGGCCCGCTCACCCACCCCGGGCGAGGTGGAGTTCTTTCGGCTCCCCGACGTCGGGGACGTCGCCATGCTGGTGCGTCGGCGCACCACATTCGACCACGATGGCAATCCCATCCGTGTCACGGTCACGACCTATCCGGCCGACCGTAACGAGTTCGAGTTCCTCACCGGCGACGTTCCCCCTCGGCCCGCGTGAGCTGAGGGAGGACGGGCGTTCTCATGCGGTCTTCGACAGGCCGAGCAGGGCTTCGGTGGGCTGGTCGCCGTGCATGGCCATCCAGGCGGGGGAGTGGGTCTCCTTGACGTCGACCTCGATCGGCTCGAACGGGCCGATGCTCAAGACGTCCTCCGCGGGTTCGATCACGTCGCGGTACAGACGCTCGGAGGCGACGACTCCGAGCGCGGCCTCGGACACCTTCATCGCGTCCTTGAACGTGGGGGCCTCGAGCATCCGGAACAGGTGGACCAGGCTGCGGCCGACGACCCCGTTGGCGTCGCTGTAGACCGGGCCGCTGTGCACCGCCATGCGCAACCGGATCTGCGCCGCGTCGCTGACCAGCTTGTTGTACCGCCGCAGGAAGGTGGCGAGTGCGAGGACCAGGGGGCCGACGAGCAGTTCCGGTGGCTTGCCCGCCGGAAGGACGACCAGGGCGCCGTCGCCGCGGTCCTCGCGCTGCACCGAATGCCATCCGATCCCGGCCTGGTCGAACGAGAGCTCGAGGATGTCGTAGAGCGATCGGTGGACGAAGACCTGGACCTCGTCGTCGGGGCACCGGGTGCCGAAGGCGACGATGTCGAACGCCACGCTGCTCCGGCAGGGTGCGTCGGTGGAGGCGAACATTCCATCGGCCAGTCGGCGGCTGCGCCGTTTGACGCTCCCGGCGAGCCATCCGAGCAGCGTGCTCCGGGACGTGGTACGAACGGTGGGGCCTTTGGCGATCAGCAGCCCGGCGGTCGATGAACGCATCTCTACGTGGACCTCCTCGATGCCGGTTTGGCGGAGGAGCACGGGACGGCGGACGGCGGGCCTCCGTGCCCAATTAGGGGCATGGCAGGCACCCGGCTGCGGGCGCCATGACCAGGTACGAATCCAAAGGAGCGCAGAGCGGCCGAGACCCGATTGCATGTCCTACTGCGCCCGACCATCCGGGCGTGTAGCCTGAATCCCACCATCGGAGCCATGCCATTCATCCCAACCTTTGGTCTCTTTGGTGTTTCCCGGACATCGCGGGTGGATAAACCAGACGAGGTAGAAGATTCTGATGGCTGGTTCCGTGGGTATGGACTGACCTGCATGGATCGGACCAAACGTCCGAAAGGTTGGTACCTCTGGAGGCGTTATGGCGGACCCGATGTACCGGCAAATTGCCGACGATCTTCGAAAGAAGATCGAATCAAAGGACATCAAGCCGGGGTCTCAGCTGCCGACCGAGGAGCAGCTGAGCCGGCAGTACGATAAGGCCTCCCGTAATACGGTGCGCGAAGCGGTAAAAGTGCTGGCTGACCTGGGGCTTGTCAAGAAAAGGCCAGGTCGGGGCACCTTTGTCGTCGATCAGGTGGATCCGCTTGTCGTCGACCTGACTCCCGCGCTTGAACGTGTGCCGGGTACCGACGAGAACGTCGAATACGCCTCCACCTACTTGACCGATAGCTCTTCGACGGGCAGACAGCCGTCGTCATCGGGCTTGATCATTCAGGTCCACGTAGCGGAGGACGAGGCGAAGAAGCCGATCGCGAAGATCCTTGATCTCCAGCCGGACGCCAAGATGGTGAGTCGGCACCAGCAGAAGACCGTCGACGGTGTGCCGTTCTCGCTGCAGACGACCTACTACCCGTACGACTACGTCGACCGGGGAGCGAATCGCCTCATCGAGGCGAAGGTGATCTATGAGGGCGCCGTCCCCTATCTCCAAGAGCTGCTCGGATTTCGTGAAGTGGGATACACGGATCGGCTGACGGTCCGCCGCGCGGACAGGTCCGAGGCGGATTTCTTCCGGCTCGAGAGTGCGGTGTTGATCGTCGAGATCGGCCGGGTGTCATTCGATGACGGTGGGAAGCCGATCCGTTACACCGTGACCGTGTATCCGAGCGATCGAAATCAATTCGAAATTCGAGCAGGTGACGTGCCGACAGGCGTCGAATGACGACGCCTGTCAGGCGCCACGGGGGCCCGCCGGCCGGGCGTGGACCGCCCGGATGAAGGTATCGATGATCATCATTCGGTCATGTGCACATGGCCGTATCCATCCCAAGGAGCGGAGTCAATGGAAGCGAAGATCAATTTGGAGCAGCACCTGGACCCTTGGGTGAACCTGCCCAGCGGCTACGTCGGCCACGTCATGAAGGGGCTGGCGACCGGCGGGCTGTCCATCCAGGCGAGCTGGATGGACCCGCGTGACCCGCGCGACAGCACGATCGTCTACGCGGACGACACCGCCCGCACCTCGACCGGCGCGCTGCGGGCACTGGTGTGGGACGAGGAGACCGGATGGCGCGACGGCGTCTTCGTCTCCGGCGAGCAGGGTGTCCGTACCAAGCTCACCGACGTCACGTACCTCGGCGGCGGCCTGCTCGTCGACGGCGCGGAGCTGGCCCGGCGCAAGCACGACGACGTGCGCGTCGCCCGTCCGGTCTACCGTTCGCGGCACGACCTGCGCGACGGTCTGGACGACACGCTGCGTACGTACTGAGCCGAAGCCGCGGCGCCTGACCCCGACCGGGGTCAGGCGCCGTTCGCATGCGCGCCGGGCGCCGGAAGAATCCCGAGTTATTCTCAAGTATCGGCGCACGGCATCTGACCAAGATGGCACGCCCATCCGCGCCGCCGTCACGGACAACCTGTTCGAGTCGAGTTCCTCGCGGGGGACGTTCCCCGGCGATCTTCCTGACCGGCTAATAGAAGCGTGGCAACGCAGTGATGGGAAACGCATACGAACTGCGCCTTTCGCGGCTGACAGATCTGGGGCGCATTCTCGAACTGATCATTGGTGCCAGTAAATGGCTCGCGACCAAGGGGACGGATCAGTGGCTGGAGCCGTGGCCGAACCGCCGGGCGCGCGATGAACGCATTCGTGAGGCGGTGAGTGCGGGAAAGACCTGGATTCTCATGGACGGCGATATCGCCGTCGGCACGATCACCGCGGATTGGCGGGGCGAGCCGGCTCCTGGCCTGCCCGAGCTGTGGACCGCCGAGGAACGCGCCGAACTGGCGGTCTACGCGCATCGGATGGTGGTGCGGCGCGACCCGGCGTACCAGAGCCGCGGGATCGGCGAGCAACTGCTCGACACCGTGGGCCGGCTCGCCGGGAACGCGTACGGTGCGCGGTACCTGCGGCTCGACGCCTGGACTACCAATGCCCGGCTGCATCGCTACTACAAGGGCCTCGGATTCGCCCGGGTGCGCACGTACGTGGAGTACGAGATCGACTGCCCGTCCGGAGCGCTTTACCAGAAGCCCGTGGAGATGCTGGACGGTGCGTCCGTGGCATTCGGGGTGAACCCGGCCGACGCGGAATCGTGGAGCACGCGCGCGGCCGCCGACGCCGTACGCCTCACGCATCAGTGAGCGTGACGGCCAGCCAGAGTTCGAGGCGGTCGCGGGGGTTGGTGAGGGTGCGGCCGGTTATGCGTTCGGTGGTGCGGAGGCGGGTGCGGAGGGTGTTGCGGTGGATGCCTAGGGAGTGGGCGGCGGATTCGAGGTTGCCGGCGGCGTCCAGGTAGGCGCGGAGGCTGGGGATCAGGGCGCTGGGGGTGCGGGCGTCGTGGTCGCGGAGGCGGTCGAGGACGTGGTCGGTGAAGCGGCGGGCGGCGTCGGGGGGCAGGGACTCTTCTAGGAGGGACCAGGAGGTCAGGTCGTCGGCGTGGGCGTAGCCGGGGTGGTCGCGGTCGGCCAGGGTGGCGGCGGTGGTCACGGCGGCGGGCAGGCGGGTGGTGTCGCGGGCGTGGACGGCGGCGGCGTGGAGCGTACGGCCGGTCCGGGTGCGCAGGCGGTCGGTGAGCGCGGCGCCGAGGCGGGGGCGGCGGTCCGGCAGGACGACGACGAGGCCCTCGGGGCGGGGGCACACCACGACGCGGTCCTCGGCCGGCGGGTCGGTGGGCAGGAGGTCGGCCAGGGTGTCGAGGGCGGGGTCGGCCAGGGCGCTCGGGGACCGGCCGTCGGCGCGGAGGACCAGGACCTCGTACGGGGCGGGCGGCAGCGGGAGGAGTTCGTCCAGGCGCGGGGTGGCGCCGTCGAGCAGGGCGGCGAACAGGGTGGCGCGCTGGTCCTGGGTGCGGGCGCGGGCGGCGCGTACGGCCGCCATCTCCAGGCCGATCAGGCAGGCGGTGTGGTTGGCCAGCATGCGGACCGGCTCGGGCAGCGGCGACGGGTGCGCGACGGCGAGCCAGCCGAGGAGCGGGCCGAAGCCGAGGCTCTGGACGTGCACGTCGAGGTCGGCGTGGCGCAGGCTCAGGGCGCCGCGGTGGCGGTCCGCGATGGCCGCGGTGACGGCGGCGTGCCAGGGGCGTTCGGCGGCCGGGGCGGCCGTGCGGACCTCGCCGCGGGCGGTGAGCAGCAGCGCCTCGCCCCCGGTGCCGTCGGCCAGCTCGCGCAGGATGCCGCGGGCGCCGGTGCGCAGGGCGGCACGTGCGGTGGCGTCCTGGACGCTGATGACCTTGCGTACGTCGCGGGAGCGGGCCTCGGCGTACCACTGGGCGACGGCCTCGGTGATCGCCACGAACGGGGTCGGCGGGCGCACGGCGATCACCGGGAAGGCCAGGTCGTCGGCGGTACGGAGCACCTCGGGCGGGAGGTCGGCGCGGACCTCGCCGGGCGGGAACACCAGGCCGGCGCAGCCCGCGTCGGCCAGGCCGCGGACGTAGGAGCGCTGGCCGGGCGCGTCGTCCGGCAGGCCGAGGCCGACGGTCAGGACGAGCTCGCCGCCGCGCAGCCACGGGACCGGGTCGGCGAGCTCGATGACGTGCGCCCAGCGGACCTCCCGGTCCAGCCCGGCGCGACCGGCGAGCAGATCGAGGCGAAGGTCCGGCAGGGCCAGGACGTCGCCGGTGGTGAGGGGCACCTGGACTCCTTACGGTCGGCGAGGAACGCCCGCCCCGGACTGTGCGGTTCGCACATTTTCGCTGGAGCCGAGTGTACGGATCGTCCAGTCCGTTCCGTCCGTACGGGATCTACCGTCATCTCACCTGCACCGATGACGGGAGGCCCCCGATGGCGAACACCCGCCAACCCGGTCGTGCGGCGTTCGCCGCGCTCGTCGGGACCACGATCGAGTGGTACGACTTCTACGTCTACGCGACCGCCGCCTCGCTGGTGTTCGCCCGGCTGTTCTTCCCCGCGGGCACCAGTCCGGCGGTCGGGCTCATGGCGTCGTTCGCGACGTTCTCCGTGGGGTTCTTCGCGCGGCCGCTCGGCGGGCTGGTGTTCGGGCACTTCGGCGACCGCGTCGGGCGCAAGTCCGCGCTGGTCGTGACGTTGCTGATGATGGGCGTCGCGACGCTGCTCGTCGGCCTGCTGCCCACGTACGCGACGATCGGCGTGGCCGCGCCGACGCTGCTGGTGCTGCTGCGGTTCGTGCAGGGGCTCGCGGTGGGCGGCGAGTGGGGCGGCGCCGCGCTGATCGCCGTCGAGCACGCCCCCGAAAAGCGCAAGAGCTTCTACGGGTCGTTCGCGCAGCTCGGCAACTCCGTGGGCGCGCTGCTGGCCAGCGGCATCTTCGGGCTGATGGCCGGCTTCGGCGACGAGGCGCTGCGCACCTGGGGCTGGCGGGTGCCGTTCCTCGCCTCGGCGGTGCTGGTGGTCGTCGGCCTGGTCGTCCGGCTGACGGTCGAGGAGTCGCCGGTGCTGGCCGGCGCCCTGGCCGGCGCCGAGCGCGAGCGGAAGGCCGGCGAGCTGCCCGTACGCGAGGTGTTCCGTACGGACTGGCGCACGGTGCTGCTCGGCATCGGCGCGCTGCCCGTCGCGGTCGGCGGCTACTACGTGCTGACCACGTTCCTCACCGCGTACGCGACCGGCGACGACGTGGGCCTGTCGGAGACCACCGTGCTGTCCGCGCTCAGCGTCGCCGCGTTCGTGGAGATCGTCGCGACGCTCATCGTGTCGTGGCTGGGCGACAGGGTCGGCGCCCGGCGGATCGTCGTCGGCGGGCTGGTCGCCGTCGCCGTGCTGGCCGCGCCGCAGTTCCTGCTGATGGGCACCCGCGACGAGGCCGTCATCCTCGCGATGATCGTCGTGATGCGCATCGGCCTGTCCGGCACGTACGGGCCGCTGCCGGTGATCCTCTCCCAGATGTTCACTCCGCGCGTGCGCTACACCGGCATCTCGCTCAGCTACCAGGTCGCGGGCGCGGTCTTCGGCGGGCTCGCGCCGATCGTGTGCACCGCGCTGCTCACCTGGCTCGGCACGATCTGGGGCGTGATCGTGCTGCTCATCGCCATGTGCGTGCTCGGCATCTACTGCACGGTGCGCGCGCCGCGCGTTTCCGACACCGCCGGCGCCGCCGCGCCCGCATCCACCGCCTGACCCGTACCACCGCACTGACAGGGGGACCCGTGACCGCGCTCGTCATCACCAACGCCGACGTCCGGACGATGGATCCGGGGCGGCCGCGCGCCGAGGCCGTGGCCGTACGGGACGGGCGCGTCCTGGCCGTCGGCCGGGCCGCCGACGTGGCCGCGGCCGCCGGGCCGGACGCGCGGAGCGTGGACGCGGGCGGCCGTACGGTGCTGCCCGGCTTCATCGACCCGCACAACCACCTGCTGTCCACCGCCGAGTCGCTGGCCTCGGTGGACGCCCGCTACCCGGGCGTGGCGGGCGGCGCGGACCTGGTGGCGCGGATCGCCGCGGAGGCGGCGCGCACCCCGGCCGGGCAGTGGATCCGCGCGTTCGGCATGGACGACGCGAAGTACCCGGGCGGGCGGCCCACCCGGCGGCTGCTGGACGAGGCCACCACCGCGCACCCGGTGATCGTGTACCACGTGTCCGGGCACCACGCGGTGGTCAACTCGGCGGCGCTGCGCCGGCGGGGGATCGGCGAGGACGTCACCGACCCGGCCGGCGGCGCGTTCGTGCGCGACGAGGCCGGGCGGCTCACCGGCATGGTGCTGGACGCGGCCATGGAGCGGCTGCTGCCGGTCGCGGTGGACATCGGCTGCCACGGGCCGAACTTCCACACCGACCTGCCGCGCGAGCAGCTGCTCGGCTGGCTGGAGGCGGCCGGGCCCGCGTACCTGTCGGCGGGGGTGACCACCGTGTGCGACCCGCAGGTGTCCGCGCGGGAGCTGCGGGTGTACCGGGCGGCGCGGGCGGCCGGGACGCTGCCGGTGCGCACCGTCGGCATGCCGCTGTCGCACGACCTGGACCGGCTCACCGCGATCGGGCTGGCCGGGCCGTTCGGCGACGACCGGCTGCGGATCGGCGCGATGAAGTTCTACTCCGACGGCACGCTGCTCGGCGGCACGGCGCTGTTCGGCACGCCGTACGGGGAGCATGGCGAGTTCACCGGCAGCAGCTACCACGACCCGGAGCGGCTCACCGACCTGGTACGGCGGGCCGCCGAGCAGGGCTGGCAGGTCGCGATCCACACACAGGGCGACCGGGCCATGGCGCACACGCTGGCCGCGATCCGGGCCGCGGTGAAGGCCGCGGGCGACGGCGTACGGCCGCGCGTCGAGCACTGCGGGTACCCCACGCCCGCGCAGGTACGGGAGTTCGCCGACCTCGGCGTGATCCCGGTGAACCAGCCGAACTTCCTGTACGACAGCGGTACGGACTTCCTCCGGCGGCTCGGCGCGGAGCGGGCGCACCGGCTCCAGCCGATCCGCGAGGAGCTGGAGACCGGGCTGCGGCCGGTGCTGTCCAGCGACTCGTTCGTGTCGAGCCTGCGGCCGATGGAGACGGTGGCCAACGCGGTGCTGCGGCGCACGCGCGAGGGCGGGGAGATCGGCGCGGCGCAGGCCATGACGGTGGACGAGGCGCTGCGCGCGCACACGGCCGATGCCGCGTACGCGGTCGGGCTTGAGGACCGGATCGGCACGCTGGCGCCGGGGTACCTGGCCGACGTCACCGTGCTGGACGCGGACCTGCGGGTGACCGGGCGCGACGAGCTGCGCGGGGTGGACGCGTGGCTGACCGTCCTGGACGGGCGGGTGGCGTTCGCCGCCTGAGCCGTCCGGCGCGGCGCAATCCCGGCGTACCCTGTCAAAGGGTCGGTGGCGTGGGAGGTGCCGGTGAGCGAGGGACGGGGCTGGTTCCGTCGCATGCGGTCCCTGGTCCGGTTCCCGCGCCGGCGGCTGACCCGGATCCTGGCGCTCGCCGCCTGCCTGCTGCTCATCGCCGCCATCGGGCTGCCGTTCGCGCTGTCCGGGAGCGGGCCGTGGAACGGGCCGATCCCGCGGCCGCCGACGACGCGCCCGCTCAACCCCGTCGAGGCGGCGACCCGCGGCGGGTACGTCGCGCTCGGCGACTCCTACTCCTCCGGCGAGGGCGCGTACCCCACGCCTCCGGAGGGCACGGTGGAGCGCGGGGCGCAGCGGTGCCACCGGTCGCCGAAGGCGTACTACGCGGCGGTCGGCAAGGCGTTCCGGTTCCGCGGCGGCGTCGCCCACCTGGCCTGCGCGGGCGCGACGGTCGCGGGCGTACGGAACGGGCAGTACGGGCAGCCGTCGCAGCTCGCCCGGCTCAGCCCGCGCACGACGCTGGTCACCATCAGCGTCGGCGGCAACGACGCGGGCTTTTCCAGCGTGCTGACGAACTGCATCGTCAAGGTGCCGATGTCGGCCGGGTGCCGTGGGCAGAACTCCACGGTGATCGGCAAGATCCCCGGCATCCAGGCGAACGTCACGGCGCTGCTCGGCGAGATCAACCGGCGCGCGCCGGCCGCCCGGATCATCCTGGTCGGGTACCCGCGGCTGTTCCCCGAGGGGCCGACGTCGAGCGAGGACACCATCGACGCCACCGACCAGCGCTGGCTCAACTACATGGCCCGCCGCCTGGACGACGCCCTGCGCGCCGCCGCCCGCACCGTGGACCGGCGCATCGACCGCGTGCAGGGCGCCGGCACGGCCGAGTTCGTCGACTCCTACGCCGCGTTCGCCGGCCACGAGATCGGCACGCCCACGCCGTACCTGAACAGCCTCGACCTGGACGTCCGCCACCTCAAGGCCCGCCCCGCCAGCTTCCACCCCAACGCCACCGGCTACTACCGGCTGGCCCAGCTGGTGGAACAGCAGGTACGCCGCGGCCCGGGCCGGACCATCAACCAGTACGTACTGAACCCGGCCCGCTGACGGCGCCCGCGTGCCTAGTCCTTGGTGACCTGTTCCAGGCGTTCCAGGGCGTCGCCGAATTGTTCGATCATGTCGTAGACGACCTGGCGGGCCGGTTTGACGGCGTTCATCTGGCCGACGCACTGGCCGACGAAGTAGTTGGCGAGGTCCTGGGCGCCGGGGACGCCGGACTCCGAAGCGCGGGTGATGCGGCGCATGGCGCCCTCGGCGAGGATCATCTGGAGGGGCATGGGGAGGGGGCCGGGGCCGTCCTCGCGGGACCATTCCTCGGTCCAGGCGGACTTGAGCTGGCGGGCGGGCTTGCCGGTACGGGAGCGGGAGCGGACCGTGTCGCGAGACGTCGCGGCCAGCATCTTCTCCTTCACCACCGGCGGCGTCTCCGCCTCCTCGGTGGTCAGCCACACCGAGCCGCACCACACGCCGGCGGCGCCCAGTGCCAGGGCCGCGGCCATCTGCCGGCCGGTGGCGATGCCGCCCGCGGCCAGTACGGGGCGCGGCGCGACCGCGTCCACCACCTCCGGTACCAGCACCATCGTGGAGATCTCCCCGGTGTGCCCGCCGGCCTCGCCGCCCTGCGCGACGATCACGTCGGCGCCCGCCTCGACCTGCCGCCGTGCGTGCTCCACGGTGCCGACCAGCGCGGCCACCGGTACGCCCTTCTTCCGCGCGGCCGCCACCATCTCCGGCGGGGGCGGCCCGAGCGCGCTGGCGATCAGCGCGATCGGGTGCGCGAGGGCCACGTCGATCAGCTCGGTGGCGCCCTGCTTGGTGACCCGGCGCCCGGACCCGCGGGCGCCGCGCGCACCCTCCTCGCCGGGCAGCGGCTCCACGCCGTACCGGGCGAGCAGGTCGGTGAGGAACGCCCGGTGCTCCTCCGGGATGTACTTGGCCACGTCGGCGTCCCCGGCGTGCTCGGCGATCTTGCCGGGCACCAGCACGTCCACGCCGTACGGCCGCCCGCCGACCTGCTCGTCGATCCAGGCCAGCTCGTGCTCAAGCGACTCCGGGTCGTAGGCGACCGCGCCCAGCACGCCCATGCCGCCGGCGTTGGTGACCGCGGCCACCACGTCCCGGCAGTGGCTGAACGCGACCAGCGGGAACTCGATGCCGAACATCTCGCAGACCGGGGTCCGCATGAGTGCCTCCTTCAGGCCGGTACGAACGTGGGGAAGCTCTCGCCGTCGTCGGGATGGTGGAACCGGACGGCCAGCGGGGCGCCGGCGCGCAGCGCGGCCGGGTCGGCGTCCACGCGGGTGTGCATCCAGGGGCCCTCCGCCAGCTCGACGAGGCCGAACACGACGGCGGGGGAGGCGGTGGCCTTCTCGTACGGGACGGCCCAGGTGACCAGCGTGGCGGTGCCCGCGGCCGGGACCCAGTCCAGCCGGTCGCCGCCGCAGTCCGGGCAGGACGCGGTGGCGGGCGCGTGCGCACGGCCGCAGGAGCCGCAGCGGCGGATCATCAGCTCATCGCGGGCCGCGCCGTCGAAGAACGCGGCGGACGCGTCGTCGCGCCGGATCACCGGAACGTCCGTCATGGCGTCGCCTCCGGGGACAGGACGAGGGTGGAGTGGTGGTCGAGGATGCCGCCGTTGCCGCTGACCAGCACCACGTCGTTGCGCGGCGCCTGCCGGTCGCCGCCGTCGCCGCGCGCCTGCACGACCGCCTCGGACAGCGGCGTGAACCCCCACATGTAGTAGCCGGACAGCTGCCCGCCGCCGGTGTTCACGGCGAGCCGCCCGCCCGGGCCGAGCGCGCCGTCCGCGACGAACGCCCCGCCCTCGCCCTTGCCGCAGAACCCGTAGTCCTCCAGCGACACCAGCACGGTGTAGGTGTAGCAGTCGTACAGCTCGGCGACGTCCACGTCGTCCACGGTGATCCCGGCCATCTTCATGGCCGCGGGCCCGGACGTCGCCGCGCCGGTGACCAGGCCGAACGCGGAGTCGCGCCGGAGCCGGGTACCGGGGTGGCCCTGCGCCCAGCCACGGACGTGCACGGGCGGGCGGGCCAGGTCGCGGGCGCGCTCGGCGGAGGTGACGATCACCGCGATGCCGCCGTTGGAGACCAGGCAGCAGTCCAGCAGGTGCAGCGGCTCGGCGATCATGCGGGACGCCTGGTGGTCGGCCAGCGTGATCGGGTCGCGCATCTGCGCCACCGGGTTGCGCGCCGCCCACGCGCGCTGGGCCACCGCGATGGCGCCGAACTGCTCGCTGGTCGTGCCGTACGTCTCCATGTGCCGCCGGGCGGCCAGCGCGTACAGCGTGTTCACGCCGTACCGGCCGCCCATGGCGGCGGTGTACCCGTTCAGCCCGTGCCACTCCGGTACGGCGCCGCCGCGGTCCGCGCGCCGGTACACCGACCCGGCCGAGCGGCCCTCGCGCAGCGGCGCGTCGGCGAACACGCAGGCCACCGCGGTCGCGGTGCCGCTGAGCACGGCCATCGCCGCGTAGGAGACCATCGCGCCGGCCGTCGCGCCGAACGACTGGACCTTGGACAGCATCCGCAGGTCGGTCAGGCCGAGGGCGGCGGCCAGGTCGATCTCCACCCCGCCGCTCATGCCGCCGCTGACCAGGAGCCCGTCGAGGTCGCCGAGCGGAAGCCCGGCGTCGTCGGCGGCCAGCCGCACCGCCCGCGCGGCCAGCCCGCGCGCGTCCGTGCCGTACACCTTGCCCAGCTCGGTCATGCCCAGGCCGGCGATGGCCGCGCCGTCGGGTTGCGGCATGCGCCCCTCCTCCCGCGTCTCCCCGCCACGTTAGCCGAACGCGATTCGGTTTGACCATGGCCACCGGGAACGCCTGTGGCGTAAGGCAAACCCGCGATGCCGGTTGTGGCCGCGGACGCCACGAGTTGATCTCGAAGCCTTGCCCCGTGCGGTTCTCTAGGGAAGTCTGTTGCCGGTAACGGGAGGGAACCCGGATGGCCACGATCCTGCTGACCTGGGTGATATCCGCGGGCGCGATGGTGCTGCTGGCCGTGCTGCTCGGGCTGCGGGCCCGGGGCCGGATCCTCGGCATCCTCATCGACAGCCGCGGCCGCTACAGCCTCGCGCAGTTCCAGCTCGTCATCTGGACGATCCTGCTCATCTCGCTGGTCAGCGGGGTGTTCTGGGGGCGGCTCGCGGAGGGCAGCGCCAACCCGTTCGGCTTCGTCGTGCCGCCGGACCTGGTGGGCGTGCTCGGCATCGCGCTGGCGTCCACGATGATGTCCGGCGTGGTGAAGGCCAGCAAGGACGCCACGTACGGCGACTGCGTGGCCGCCTCGGACCGGGTGCGCGACCTGCCCCGGCTGTCCCAGATCTTCATGCAGGAGGAAGGCCCGCTGGCCGATCGGGTAGTGGACGTGACGAAGTTCCAGAACTTCGTCATCACGATCACCCTGGTCGTCGGGTACGCCGCGCTGGCCACCACGCTCATCGAGAACGCCGCCACGGCCGCGAAGGTCACCACCGTGCCCGGGTTCTCCGGCGCGTTCATCACGCTGCTCGGCATCAGCCACGCCGGCTACCTGGCGGGCAAGCTGCCGGTGGCGTCCGGCGGCAACCCGGCGCCCGGGCTGACCGTGGCCACCCTGGGGACCGACATCCAGCCGGACAACCCGCGGAACCCGCCGCGGGCGCTGGCCCGCACCGCGCGGCAGAACGCCCGGAGGGGACGCCGGGAGCGGGACAACCGCACGACGTACCCCATGCCGCCGGGCGCGTAACCGGCCAGGCCGGGCCTTTGCCGTAACGCGCGGCGGGAGTCATTATCACGGCCGGATTCGGCCGCTGTGGTGGATGATGACAAGCGGATCAGGAAATCCGCGAATGAATTGCGGGCGACCAATGCGCATAATGACACAAACGGTTGATCCGGACGGCCCTAACGTCGAACCGGCGTTTCCCTCACTCGGAGCCCCGCCATGGCCCACCTGGACGTACCTCCCGCCGTCGACGCCGCGCTGCGTCCGGCCGACACGCTCATGCTCGATGTCGGCGGCGTCCTGTTCGGCGACCCGTGGGAGACCCTGCTGCTGACCCCGGGCGCCGGCCTGGCCGACCGGCTCGGCATCGACCGGCTGGTGGCCGACCGCGCCGGCAAGTACCTGTGGCCGCGCTACGCGCACCGCACCCGCCCCGCCGAGGAGTACTGGACGGAGCTGGGCGCGCTGCTCGGCACGCCCATTCCGATCGGGCTGGTCGCCGAGCTCGAGACCACGCTGCTGCGGCCGAACCCGGACGCCGCCGCACTGCTGCGGCTGGCCGCCGCGCGGTACGAGCGGATCGGGCTGATCTCCGACAACACCGCGTTCTGGTACCCCTGGCAGGCCGCCGAGCTGCGCCTGGACGACGTCCTCGACCCCGGCCTGGTCTACCTGTCGTACCTGCACGGGGTCAGCAAGTCCGACCGCCCGGGCCTGTACGCCGTCGCCGCCGACCGCGTACGGCCGCGCCGTACGCTCGTCATCGACGACCGGGCGCACAACCTGGAGCGGGCCCGCGCGCTCGGGTTCCGTACGTCGCAGTACGCGATGCCGCGGGTCCCGGCGGCGCTGCCGCAGGTGTGACCGTCAGCGCGCGGCCTCCGTCCGGTCGTCGGGCAGCTGCTCGGGCAGGATGTGCGCGGCCAGCGGGTTCAGCCGGGTGTCGCGCCAGCGCCGCCAGAAGAACCGGGCGAAGATCGTCTCGATGCCGATCGCGTACACCAGCAGCGCGGCGGAGCCGCCGATCCGCGCCGGGCCGGGCGCGAGCGCCAGCGCCACGTCGAACACGCCGAGCAGGCTGCCGAGGTAGCCGGCGCCGAGGATGAACGCGGCCGTCGCGACGTACGGGAAGTCCATGTGCGAGGACCGCGCGATCAGCGAGGACTCCCAGGTCAGCGTGTTCGGCTCGCCGATCAGCCGGTTCACCTGCGCCTCGACCCGGGCCAGCCAGGCGCCGGCCCGCATCGACCGGTGGTACTCGCCGAGCCAGATCAGCAGCCCGGCCTTGGCCATCTGCGGGACGAACAGCAGCGCGATCAGCCCGGCGATCGTGTGGTCCACCTGCCCGGCGAGCAGCGCGGCGATCACCACGGCCAGCGCGCCGAAGGTGAAGTTCATGACGGCGATCCGGTTGGCGATCGCCTGGACGCTCTCCTGCCTCAACGAGGCGTGCTCGGCCAGCAGCGCGGTCAGCGCGTGCTGCGTGGGGTCGCCGTCCGGCGGCGGTACGAGCGTGGGCGGCTCGATCGGGGGGTCGATGGGGGGATTGGTCATCTCAGCTCGCCTCGGGCAGCTCGCCGCGGGCCCGCATCGTGCAGTACGCCAGGTGGTAGCCCAGGCCCGCGTAGCCGTAGATCGTGTGGTTGTACAGCGGGCGGTACGGGTCGCGCTCGATCCGCCCCTTCCAGCGCTCGGTGAAGAACGCGGGGTTCAGCCGCCCGGCCAGGCGGAAGTGGTCGGCGGCATGCTCCCACGCGCCGCGGGACTGCTCGGCCAGGCCGAGGTTGATGTGCACGTGCGGCAGCCGCGGCTGCAGGCTCAGCGCCCGGCGGAACGCCTCCACCGCGGCGTCGTTGTCGCCGGTCTCCAGCGCGACCACGCCGCGCATGTTCCACAGCTGCGCGCTCCACGGCGCCAGCCGCAGCCCGGCGTCGTACGCGGCCAGCGAGTCGTCGTCGCGGCCCAGGCAGCGCAGCACGTCACCGCGGATCGCCCACACCTGCGCGCGTTCCGCGCCGAGCACCACCGAACGGTCCGAGCGGGCCAGCGCCTCGCGGAACCGGCCGAGGCTGCGCAGCATCAGCGACGCGTACGCGTCCAGCACCGGGTCCGGGCCGCTCTCCTCCAGCTGGCGGTCGATCATCCGCAGGTAGTGCCGCAGCTTGGCGTCCCGTACGGTGCGCGGCCGGCAGTGCCCGAAGTGGTTGAGGATCACCGGCGCGTTGACGTCGCGCAGCCCGGCCTCCTCCATCGACGGCACGACCGTCTCCAGCACCCGGCGGCGGTACCGGATGCCGTGGCGGGCGCGGAACATCTTCAGCTCGTTGCCGGCGAAGAACCCGCCGGTGCGCAGAAAGCTGTAGCGCAGCAGCCGCACCCCGCCGACGTCCGGGCCCAGCGTGGGCAGCAGCGCGCGCAACCGCTCGAACTCGGCGGCGGCCAGCCGCTCGTCCGCGTCGACGAACATCACCCAGTCGGTGCCGACCTTGTCCAGGGCGATGTTGCGGGCGGCGGCGAAGTCCTCGTCGAACGGCCGCTCGAGGAGCGTCGTGGCGTAGCGTCGCGCGAGGTCCACGGTGCCGTCGGTCGAGCCCGTATCGACGATCACGACCTGCTCGCTTCGCGAGGCGAGGGGCCGGAGGCAGTCGGCGAGAAACTCCATCTCGTTCTTGACGATCATGCACAGGGCGACCGAGGGCATCACGCTTCCAATTGCGGCTCGTCCAGAATGTGCGCGGCAGCTCGGGGGGAAAGCGGCTGACGTCCACATGTCAGCGTATTGTCATGGACTAGTTACGATACGTCATTTACCGCGGGTTGGTGGCAAATCTTCCGTAGAATCCGGGCCATCACTTCAGGTGACCTATTTAGGGCCCCGGCGTACCGCCCACCGGCGGTTTTCGGCGCCGAAATCGCACCGGTTTCGGCGTACGTAATGGGGCCGGACGCCGGTGTACCGGGCGTTCCGTGCTCCGGGACGGGGGAGCCGGGCGGCGCGTGCGCGGCGGCGTCAGCAGGGAAGTTCCCCGGCAGGGGGCCCGCGACTGATATTCTGAGGGTCCGTGGACACGGGCGGCCCGCCGCCATTCGCCGACCACGGGAGCGCCAATTTGGCTTCGGCCCAGAGCTTGGACAGGCTCAGCACCAAGCATCTCTTCGTCACCGGAGGCGTCGCCTCCAGCCTGGGGAAGGGACTCACCGCCTCAAGCCTCGGCAGGCTACTCAAGCTGCGGGGCCTTCGGGTCACGATGCAGAAGCTCGACCCGTACCTCAACGTCGATCCCGGCACGATGAACCCCTTCCAGCACGGCGAGGTGTTCGTCACCGACGACGGCGCCGAGACCGACCTGGACATCGGCCACTACGAACGCTTCCTCGACACCGAACTGTCCGGCGGCGCCAACGTCACCACCGGCCAGGTGTACTCCGAGGTGATCGCGAAGGAGCGGCGCGGCGCGTACCTGGGCGACACCGTGCAGGTCATCCCGCACATCACGAACGAGATCAAGGAACGCATCCGCGGCATGGCCGGTCCCGACGTGGACGTGGTCATCACCGAGGTCGGCGGCACGGTCGGGGACATGGAGTCCCAGCCGTTCCTGGAGGCCATCCGGCAGATCCGGCACGAGATCGGCCGTGACAACGTGTTCTTCCTGCACGTGTCGCTGCTCCCGTACATCGGGCCGTCCGGCGAGCTGAAGACCAAGCCCACCCAGCACTCCGTGGCCGCGCTGCGCAGCATCGGCATCCAGCCGGACGCCATCGTGTGCCGCTCGGACCGGCCGATCACCTCGCACCTGAAGAACAAGATCAGCCTGATGTGCGACGTGGACGCCGAGGCCGTGGTGTCGTGCGTGGACGCGCCGTCCATCTACGACATCCCGAAGGTGCTGCACACCGAAGGGCTGGACGCCTACGTGGTGCGCCGGCTCGGGCTGCCGTTCCGCGACGTCGACTGGCGCGAGTGGGACGAGCTGCTGCACCGCGTGCACCGCCCGGCCAACGAGGTCACGATCGCGCTGGTCGGCAAGTACATCGACCTGCCCGACGCGTACCTGTCGGTGACCGAGGCGCTGCGGCACGGCGGGTTCGGCAACGACACCCGGGTGGTCATCCGGTGGGTGCGCAGCGACGACTGCGCCACGCCGGAGGGCGCGGCCCGCGAGCTCGACGGCGTCGACGGCGTGCTCATCCCCGGCGGCTTCGGCGTGCGCGGCATCGAGGGCAAGGTCGGCGCGGTCCGGCACGCCCGCGAGCACGGCATACCGCTGCTCGGGCTGTGTCTGGGCCTGCAGTGCCTGGTCATCGAGTACGCCCGGGACGCCGCCGCGATCGACGGCGCGGACAGCGACGAGTTCACGCCCGGCTGCCCGGCCCCGGTGATCTCCACCATGGCCGACCAGACCGACGTGGTCGCCGGCGACCGCGACATGGGCGGCACCATGCGGCTCGGCCTGTACCCGGCGCGGCTCGCCGAGGGCAGCGTGGTGCGCGAGCTGTACGGCGAGGCCGAGGTCGCAGAGCGGCACCGGCACCGGTACGAGGTGAACAACGGGTACCGCGAGGAGCTGGAGAAGGCCGGCCTGGTCGTCTCCGGCACGTCCCCGGACGGGCGGCTCGTGGAGTACGTCGAGCTGCCCCGCGAGACGCACCCGTTCTTCGTGGCCACCCAGGCGCACCCGGAGTTCCGGTCCCGCCCGACCCGCCCGCACCCGCTGTTCGCCGGGCTGGTCAAGGCGGCGATCGCGTACGCCGAGGCGCGCGACGGCGCGCTGCCGCGGGCGGTCGCCGGTGCCTGAGGCCGGGAGCGACCTGGAGATCAAGGACGCGCCCGAGCGCTGGGAGACGGTCTCCTCCGAGGTGCGGTACTCCGGGCCGATCTTCGACGTGCGCACCGACCGGGTGCGCATGCCCGGAGGCGGCCCGGACGCCCCCTGGGAGGTGGTCGGCCGCGACATCGTCCGGCACCCGGGCGCCGTCGCGGTGCTCGCGCTCGACGACGCCGGGCGGGTCCTGCTGATCCGGCAGTACCGGCATCCGGTGGAGCACCGGCTGTGGGAGGTCCCGGCCGGCCTGCGCGACGTGGAGGGGGAGCCGCTGCACGTCACGGCCGCGCGCGAGCTGGCCGAGGAGGCCGGGTACCGGGCGCGGGACTGGCGGGTGCTGTGCGACCTGTTCACCTCGCCCGGCATGACCGACGAGCGGATGCGGATCTTCCTGGCCACCGGCCTTGAGGAGATCCCCGACGGCGAGCACGACTTCGTGCGCACCCATGAGGAGGCCGACCTGGAGCAGGCCTGGCTGCCGCTGGACGACGCGGTCCGCAAGGTCTTCGGCGCGGAGATCCACAATCAGCAGGCCGCGATGGGTATCTTGGCGGCGTACGCCGCCCGCGCGGACGGCTTCGACCGGTTGCGCCCGGCCGACGCGCCGGAGGAGTGACCGGGGCGATCCGGCCGGCGCCGGGCGGTGCTTGCGGCAATGGGGCCGTGAACAGGAGGTCCGTGCGTGAAGATCGGTGTCCCTCGTGAGGTGAAGAACCACGAGGACCGGGTCGCGATCACCCCGGCCGGGGTGCACGAGCTGGTCCGTGACGGGCACGACGTGTACGTCGAGCGCGGCGCCGGGGCCGGGTCGGCCATCCCGGACGCCGACTTCACCGCGGCCGGCGCCCGCATCCTCGGCTCCGCCGACGACGTGTGGGCGGCCGGCGACTTGATCCTCAAGGTCAAGGAGCCGGTGGCGGAGGAGTACCACCGGCTGCGGGCGGACCAGGTGCTGTTCACGTACCTGCACCTGGCCGCCTCGCGCGAGTGCACCGAGGCGCTGCTGAAGGCCGGCACCACCGCCATCGGGTACGAGACCGTGCAGGCGCCGGACGGCTCGCTGCCGCTGCTCGCCCCGATGTCGGAGGTGGCCGGGCGGATGGCCGCGCAGGTCGGCGCGCACTGCATGGAGCGCGCGCAGGGCGGGCGCGGCATCCTGATGGGCGGCGTGTCCGGCGTGTACGCGGCGAAGGTCGTGGTCATCGGGGCCGGGGTGTCCGGCATGAACGCGGCCGCCATCGCCCTCGGCATGCAGGCCGAGGTGCACCTGCTGGACCGCGACATCGGCAAGCTGCGCGAGGCCGACCGCATCTACCAGGGCCACTGCCAGACGGTGGCGTCCAACGCGTATGAGATCGAGCGCGCGGTGGCCGACGCCGACCTGGTCATCGGCGCGGTGCTGGTGCCCGGGGCGAAGGCGCCGAAGCTGGTATCCGACGAGCTGGTGGCGCGCATGCGGCCCGGCTCGGTGCTCGTCGACATCGCCATCGACCAGGGCGGGTGCTTTGAGTCCAGCCGCCCCACCACGCACGACGCGCCCACGTACCGCGTGTCGGAGTCGGTGTTCTACTGCGTGGCGAACATGCCCGGCGCGGTGCCGCACACCTCCACGTACGCGCTCACCAACGTGACCGTCCCGTACGCCGCGGCCATCGCGAACAAGGGCTGGCGCGGCGCGCTGATGGACGACCCCACGCTGGCGCACGGCCTGAACGTCTACGACGGCCGCGTCACCTGCCCGCCCGTCGCGGCCGCGCACGGGCTGCCGGTCACCGGCCTGGACGAGGTGCTGCACTGACGCCGATGCCCGACACCGACGCCGCCCCCGCAACCGCCTCCGCCGCGCCCGGCCTGGAGGCGGTCGTCCGTACGTACCTGGACCACCTGGCCGTGGAGCGCGGCCTGGCCGCCAACACCCTCCAGGCGTACCGCCGCGACCTGCGCCGGTACCTCGAGCTGCTGACCGTACGCGGCCGGGAGTCGTTCCCGGAGATCGACGAGGCCGACGTCCTGGCGTTCCTCGCCGGGCTGCGCGAGGGCGACGGCACGCACCCGCCGCTGTCCCCGGGGTCGGCGGCACGCGCCGTGGTCGCGGTGCGCGGCCTGCACCGGTTCGCCGCCCGCAACGGGCACGCGGTGCACGACGTCGCCCGCGACGTGCACCCGCCGGCGCCGCCCCGGCGGCTGCCGAAGGCCATCACGGTCGAGCAGGTGGAGAAGCTGATCGACGCGGCCGGCCCGCAGGACCAGCCGCTGTGCGTGCGCGGCCGGGCGCTGCTCGAGCTGCTGTACGGCTCGGGCGCGCGCATCTCCGAGGCCGTCGGCCTGGACGTGGACGACACCGACCTCGACGAGGGCGTCGTGCGGCTGTCCGGCAAGGGCGGCAAGGAGCGCGTCGTGCCGCTCGGCCGCTACGCCCGCGAAGCCATCGGCGGGTACCTCGTACGCGCCCGCCCGGCGCTGGCCGCCGCCGGGGGCGGGCGCACGCCGGCGCTGTTCCTCAACGCCCGCGGCGGCCGGCTCACCCGGCAGGGCGCGTGGGGCGTGCTGCACGCCGCCGCCACCCGCGCCGGCCTCGACGACGTCACCCCGCACACCCTGCGGCACTCCTTCGCCACGCACCTGCTCGACGGCGGCGCCGACGTCCGCGTCGTGCAGGAACTGCTCGGCCACGCGTCGGTGACCACGACGCAGGTCTACACGCTGGTCACCGTCGAGAAGCTGCGGGAGGTCTACGCCACGGCGCACCCGCGCTGGCGGGCGTGACCTTCACTGGTCCCCGTACGCGGACCGAACGAAACACCGAAGGGGTCACGGCGTGCGTGTTGTCCTTGCCCGGCCGGGGCTGGGCTCGTAAAGTCCCCGACGATGGTGGCGTCGACGGTGTGCAAACGCCGTCCGGGAGGTTGTTCGGGTGTCTGATCCCAGGTACGACGGTTCGCGGGGAGCCGCGCCGACGACGGAGAACCCGTGGGGCACGACCACGACCTTCGCCAATGAGGCCGCGCTCGGCCCCACCGGACGGCCCAAGCCGACCTTTCCCGAACCGCTGGAGCCGTCCCGGCACGGCCCGGCGCGGGTGGTCGCGATGGCCAACCAGAAGGGCGGCGTCGGCAAGACGACGACCACCATCAACCTCGGCGCGGCGCTCGCGGAGTACGGCAACCGCGTGCTGCTCGTCGACTTCGACCCGCAGGGCGCGCTGTCGGTCGGCCTGGGCATCAACCCGCTCCAGCTCGACCTCACGGTCTACAACCTGCTGATGGAACCGGACATCACCGTCGACGACGTCGTCATGAAGACCGGCGTCGACGGCATGGACCTGGTCCCGTCCAACATCGACCTGTCCGCCGCGGAGGTCCAGCTCGTCAGCGAGGTGGCCCGCGAGCAGATCCTGGGCCGCCAGCTGCGGCCGGTCATCAACGACTACGACGTCGTGCTGATCGACTGCCAGCCGTCGCTCGGCCTGCTCACCATCAACGCGCTGTGCGCCGCCGACGGCGTCATGGTGCCGCTGGAGTGCGAGTTCTTTGCGCTGCGCGGCGTCGCGCTGCTGATGGACACCATCAACAAGGTGCAGGACCGCTTGAACGAGCGGCTCCGCATCGACGGCCTGCTGGCCACCATGTACGACTCGCGTACGCTGCACGCCCGCGAGGTGCTGGCGCGCATCGTCGAGGCGTTCGGCGACAAGGTCTGCCACACAGTGATCAACCGGACCGTCCGGTTCCCGGACGCGACGGTCGCAGGAGAACCGATAACCCGGTTCGACTCTTCGTCGATGGGCGCGAACGCCTACCGGGAACTGGCTAAGGAGGTACTTGCGCGGTGGTGTCAAGGAGCTCACGACGGGTGAACCTTCCCGGCGCGGCTGAGCTGTTCCGTTCCACCACCGGCGATCCTCCGACGCGGCCACCCGAGCGGCGCACGCCGCCGCCCGAGCGGTCGACCGACCGGTCGTACGACCAGGAGCTCGACCTCGGGCTGTCCGAGGAGCCGACGCGGCGCCCGGCGCCCCGCCGGCCGCCCCGGATCCGGCCGAGCGGACGGCAGCGGCACGACGAGAAGATCACCGTTTACGTGTCCGCGGACGAGCTGCTCGACCTGGAGCACACCCGGTTGACGCTGCGCGCCTCGTACGGCATCGCGGTCGACCGCGGCCGCCTGGTCCGCGAGGCCGTCGCCGAGCTGCTGGAGGACTTCCACACCAACGGCGAGGCCAGCACGCTGATGAAGCGGCTGAAGCGCGACGTGAACTGACCGCAAGCGCCGAACCGACCGCCTGGACGCCTTCCGAAGGCGCCCAGGCGGTCGTCGTCGTGCGGGCGGCGCGTACCGTGCGGAATGGAAATTTCTGGCGGTCCGACGGTGCTGGTGGCTGGTGTGAGGAGCGGAATGCGTCCCTATCTGGACAAGGCGGTTCCCGAGGCGTGGAAGGCGGCTCAGGCGTACACCGAGGCCGTCACGCAGGCGGCCGCGGACCGCGGGCTGACCGACGCGGAGATCGAGTTCATCAAGGTGCGCGCCTCGCAGCTCAACGGCTGCGGGTTCTGCCTGGACCTGCACGCGCGGCAGGCCCGGCAGGCCGGGATCCCGCAGCAGAAGCTGGACCTGCTGCCGGCCTGGCGGGAGACCACCGTCTTCACCGAGCGGGAGGCCGCGGTCCTGGCCATCGCCGAGGCGGCCACCCGGCTGCCGCTGACCGACGAGGCACAGGCCGACCTCGCGGCGGCGCGCGGCGTGCTCGGCGACGACGCGTTCGCCGCGGCCGAATGGGTTGCGGTGACGATCAACGCGTTCAACCGCGTGTCGATCCTGAGCGAACATCCCGTGCGCCCGCGCGGGACCGACGGAAAGCCGGTGCGCGCATGACCGAGGGACGCTTCCAGGTACGGCACGAGGCCGACCGGTCGCGGTACACGCTGGTGGACACCGACCACGACGCCGTCATCGGCGAGGAGGTCTACGTCGACGTCGCCGCGCAGCGCGTCTTCTACCACACGGTCGTCTCCGAGGACTACGGCGGCCAGGGCCTCGCCTCGGTGCTGGTCCGCGCCGCGGTCGAGGACACGATCGCGGCCGGTCTCGCGATCGTCCCGGTCTGCCCGTACGTCAAGTCCTGGCTCCCCAAGCACCCCGAGTACGCGGCCCACGTGGTGAACCCCCGCCCAGAACACCTCCAGGCCATCCCGGCCCAGGGCGACTGAACCAGACCGCCTCTCCCCGCGCCCTGCGCGCGTAAAGGTGCGGGCAGGAGCGGGGCGCAGGGGCGCGCGGGAGCGCGGGGCCGCTCACGCCTCGTCGCACAGTTCGCGGAAGCGTTCGATCTGCTTGACGCGGTCCGCGTGGGTGGCTCCGTGGGCCGGGCGTACGGTGATCGTCGTGACGCCTGCCTCGCGTAGGGCCGAAAGGCGGTCGCGGATGTGGCCTTCCGGGCCGATCAGGGAGGTCTTGACCAGGAGGTCGTGGGGGACCGCGGCCTCGGCCTCCTTCTTCTTGCCGGACAGGTACAGGTCCTGGATGCGGGCGGCCGCCTCCTCGTAGCCGAACCAGCGGGCCAGGTTGTTGTAGAAGTTCCTGCCGCGCGCGCCCATGCCGCCGATGTACAGCGCCCGCTGCGGCCGGCCCAGGTCGTGCAGGTCGTCCACGTCGTCGCCGATGGCCAGCGGCATCGACACGTGCGTCTCCAGCGGCGCCAGCGCGGGGTCGCGCTTGGCCGAGCCCTCCGCGATCGGCCGGGCCCACACGTCCGCGGCCTTCTCCGGTACGAAGAACGGCGGCTGGTAGCCGTCGGCCAGCTCCGCGGCCAGCGCCACGTTCTTCGGCCCGATCGCCGCGATCGTGATCGGGATCCGCGACCGCACCGGATGGTCGATCATCTTCAGCGGCTTGCCGAGCCCGGTGCCCGCGCCCTCGGGCAGCGGCAGCTTGTAGTACTTCCCGTCGTAGACCAGCGGCTCGCGGCGCCACACGATGTGGCAGATCTCGATCAGCTCCCGCGTGCGGCCGATCGGCGCGTCGTACGGCACCCCGTGGAAGCCCTCGATGACCTGCGGCCCGGACGCGCCGATGCCGAGGTTGAACCGGCCCTTCGAGACGGCGTCCAGCCCCGCGGCGGTCATCGCCATCAGCGTGGGCGTGCGCGGATACGTCTGCAGGATCCCCGACTGCAACTGCACCCGCGACAGCTTCGCGGCCACGTACCCGAGCCGGCTGACCCCGTCGAACCCGTACAGCTCGGGCACCATGACGATGTCGAGCCCGGCCTTCTCGTAGTCGGCGAGCCGGTCCACGGCCGCGTGGAAGTCCTCGCCGGGACCGCCGTAGGGGACACCCATTCCGATGCGCATCCGCGTTCCTTTCCGTTACGTACGGGGGCCGCCGAAGCGCGGCGCGTGCGGCCGGTACTCCCCGACGACGCGGGCGCCGGGGAGCGCGGCCAGGAAGTCCTTCGGCCCGTCGAAGTCCGGCATCTCCAGGTACGCCGCCCCGACGCCCTCGGGGTCGTGCGCGTCCGACCCGGCCGCGCCGGGCAGCCCGTACCG
>Ga0164243_10002624_pt1 | contig 29501 bp, 28 predicted proteins | sample OricompcompostOP_FD_108781 | JGI IMG/M metagenome (GOLD analysis project Ga0164243, IMG submission 108781) | Organic Plus compost microbial communities from Emeryville, California, USA - Original compost - Organic plus compost (OP) | ecosystem: Engineered > Solid waste > Mixed feedstock >... | reverse complement strand
GTTTTAGAACATTGTTAAATAGGTTTGATAGAACACTAACAAGTTGGAAAGGATTTAATTTCCTCGCATTTATCGTAATTGCTCTAAAGAAATTTTATAAACTTAAAAAGTCAAGATGACTTCTTATTCCAAAAGGTTATTGAATTCGTAAAAAAAGAAATAAAAAGTGAAGACCCAAAACTAAAATCCCCTAAAAAATAGAGTGCAAGAAAAAATAAAAAAAATCCAACTACAGAAAATAGTAAATGTCTATAAATAGGTTTCATCGCGATAAATTTGTGCCTTATACACAAATTTAAGATAATTTTTGTAACTTCAAAAAAAGCGAATTATGGAATGGATTAAAAATGTATTTGATTTATTTTATCCGCATTTTTGTTTTGGATGTGAAGAGGCGTTACAGAACAAAGACGATATTTTATGTGACAATTGTCTGTTTCATTTGAATTTCATTCCGGTTTCGGTTAATGATGCCTCTGAAATGAAACGTCGTTTTTATGGCAAATTATTGGTAGCACATTGTGTATCTGTTTTGTATTTTTCTGAAGACGGTATTACACAAAAGTTATTGCATCAGCTTAAATACAAAAATCAACAGAAAATTGGTCATTTTCTTGCAGGTTTAACCTTACAGCATCTAAAAAATCATTCGGTTTTTAATTGGGCAGATGCTATGGTGTGTATTCCGCTGCACCCGTCAAAAGAGAAAAAAAGGGGATACAACCAGTTAACTACTTTCTGTAATGAATTAAGCTGTAAATTAAACATTCCTTTCTATAAAGATTATCTGATTAAAACATCGAACACCAAAACACAAACACATAAAAATATTTTTCAGCGGGCAAAAATTACCAATGAATTTAAGATTAACCCCACATTCGAGCATTTAAACCATAAAAATATTTTGTTGATAGACGATGTAATGACCACGGGATCAACATTGCAAAATGCGGGAAATTGCATCCTTAAAAACTCCTCTAATAACTTAAGCGTGCTAACAATGGCTTATACCAAATGAGATAATTAGCGAATGTGACAATTAGCCAATTAAATCGAAAATTATAAAATAGCATAGTACAAATAAAATTGGTTACTTTGCAAGGTAAATTGAAACTGATGAAATTTTTAAGATATTTTAGTTTTTTATTGCTGCTAACCCTTGTATTATTTACCAACTGCGCCAAACGTGGAACCATAACCGGCGGGGCAAAAGACACGTTGGCTCCTGTGATTTTATCAACTTTACCGGAAAACTTCAGTACGTCATTTGACAAAAAAGAGATTCAGATTAATTTTGACGAATATGTAAAACTAAATAAAGTAAACCAGCAGTTGATCATATCGCCACCCATGGAAACGCAGCCCGAAATTATTCCTATGGGGTATCCAAGCAAGTTTATCAAGATTAAAATTTTTGACACATTGAAACCCAACACTACCTACAGTTTTAATTTTGGTGAAAGCATTCAGGATAATAACGAAGGAAATCCGTACACTAATTACAAGTACGTTTTTTCGACCGGAACATACATTGATTCGTTAAAAGCTTCGGTAACTTACAAAGATGCTTACAGTAAAAAAACATCAGGTCTGGTAAATGTTTTGTTATACGAAGCAACCGATTTTACCGATTCGACCATTTACAAGAAAAAACCGCTGTACGTTGCCAGTTCTCGTGACAGCATCACTTCTGTTGATTTAGAAAACCTAAAAAGCGGCAGTTATTATCTGGTTGCCTTACAGGAAAAAAGCAGTAATTACCGCTTTGATCCAAAATCAGATAAAATTGGTTTTCATCCCACCCCGATTACCTTACCTACCGACAGTATTTACAGCTTAAAATTATTTCAGGAAGAAAAATCGGCGAATGCTTACCGACCGTCAATGGTTAGCCAAAACAAATGGCTGGCAGGTTTTGAGGGCGATATAAAAAAATTACAACTTACGGTTTCAGGCAACAATGAGCCTATTGCATCGCATTTTGTGAAAGTACCTAATAAAGATTCTATTTACATTTTTACCCCAATGGCTCAATATGATTCCTTACAATTTCGCTTCAAAGCCAATGCGTATGAAAAAATACATACGGTAACCCAGCGAAACGTAAAATTGATTGATACGTTACAAGTTAAATTCACTAAAAGCGGCACCATTCAATACAGAGACACTGTTGCTTTTACCACCAATACGCCTGTTAAAACCATTGACAAGAATTTAATACAACTGATAGGGAAAGATTCATTGCAAATTCCGTTTGATTTGAAATTAGACAGTATCAACAACACAGTAAAAGTCTTGTTTGATAAAACCGATGAGGAAAAATACACCTTGTATTTACAGCCAAACAGCGTGACCGATTTTTATGACAATTCGTTAAAAGCCGAAATGATTCAGCGTTTTCAGACCAATAAGCTCACCGACTATGGCAACATTTCGTTTACCTTAGAAGGTTTGGTTCATTATCCCATTATTTTTGAACTGCTGAACAAAGACGAAAAAGTATATGACTATTTATACCTTACCGGAGACAGCACCATTGAGTTTAGGGCTATTGAACCCGCAAAATATTTTGTCCGGATTATTGAAGATACCAACGGCAACCAGAAATGGGATACTGGTAATTATTTAGGAAAACGCCAGCCCGAAAATGTGATTTGGTTTCAAAAAGAATTTGATATTAGAGCCAACTGGGAACTAAACGAAACCTTAGTATTGCCAAATTAAAAAGAAGAGGTTGTCCGAAAAGAAAAGTGTCATTTTGAGCGAAACGAAGTGAAGTCGAAAAATCTAAAGTGTTGATTATATAAGATTCCTCCTTCGTCGGAATGACAATTATACTTAATTGTTTTACTTTTTAGACACCTTCTTTGTTTTACTTCTTAACCAACTTTTTAACTGCTGTACCTTCTGCGGTTTGTAAATGCAGCATATAGGTACCGCTTGCCAAATGTTCTACGTTTAACTGTATTTCGGCTTCGTTGTTATAATTTTGCGTGTTTATTAATTTACCTGTTGTATCATAAACCTCAATTTTGTTGACCAACCTATTTTCATTATTAGTAATGTTTACCACATTTGTTGCCGGGTTGGGGTATATATTAAATTTTTCTGAAAGAAAATCATGTGTGCTTAAGTCAATTATACTTTGTGGCACTTTTTTTAATGCCGTTATTTTAATATTATCATACCTATTAATTATGTGCTGTACATTACTATTTGTATTTGCATTAATATTAAACCTTATTTCAACAGGTTTAAAATCTTCTATTAAATTGGTTGAGGTACTTTGACTTAAAAAATCGCCAGAAACAACAGTTCCAAAATAAGGTGTTTCAAAATATATTTTTTTATTGGTATAATCCATATACACTATAAAAGTAACCCAAGTATCAACAGGTAACAGATCACCCCAAGGGTCATTACCTAATTTAACACCATTGTTTGTTGATGCTCCATTATAATAACTAGCAGTGATATATTCAGCTTGGGAAAGTAACTGATGGTCATAACTAAATAAAGAACCTGTTTCACTCAGTAAACGTATTTGACCATAAGGAGGGCTTCCATTATTCCCACTTATATAATATTGTGGTCCTGTATAATAATCTATTTCAAATTTAATAACATTGTTTCCGTTTGTGCGTTGATCAATAAAGCTATCTATACCCGGTTTCGTTATGAATAACATATCGCTACCAATAGAAGAAGAAACAGGAGCCGATAAAGTAAGCACCTTACCTTTGTTGGGTTCAGTGGTAATGGTAAAACAATTGTTATTAGGAACTTTGTTGGCGTTTGTTAACCAGCCACCTTGTCCGGGTATTGTACCGGTAGGGTCGGTTCCTAAATTGCCTAACGTGTAATTGTCAAAATCGTCATTATATAAAACCTGGCTGTACACCGTGTTTACAAACAATAACGGTATTAAAAAGAATATATATTTTTTCATAATTGTATTTTAGATCCCTCCGTAATGACAAATTTATTGTTTTACTCCTTAACCAGCTTTTTAACTGCTGTACCTTCTGCGGTTTGTAAATGCAACAAATACGTACCGCTTGCAAAGTTTTCTATGTTTAACCGCAACTCTGTTTGGTCATTAAAACTTTGTGTCTTAATTAATTTTCCTGCTGTATCATAAATTGCAACCTGGTTTACCAACCTATTTTCATTGTTGGTAATGTTTACCACATTACTTGCAGGGTTGGGGTACAAATTAAACTTTGCGGTTAACTGCTCATTGTTGTTGCTTAATATAGCATCTATCAACTCTTGGGGTAGTGTTTTTAATGCTTCCATACGAATATTATCGTATTTAGCTATCACACCAGTATAACCTGTGGCATTGGCAGCTATTACTCGTGACCCAAAAGCAATTCTGTCTAGAACACTAATTGTAGCTCCCATAGCCTCCTCTTTTACAATATTCAATGCAGGTATATAAACATACTTTTTATTGGTATCATAGTCTATATATAATTTTACAGTAAACCACGATTTAGTGAAATTGATATTGTTATAATCTTTTTTCAGTATGTTGTTGTCAAAAAAAACTTCAACATTAGATTTTGCAATCGGTGAACCTCCATAATTATACCCTCTAGTAAAAAGAATTCGAAATAAATATCCCCCAGTAACTCCGTGTAAGGTCAATTCACTATTATGCTGTTCCACGTTGTTGTTGTTTAAAAAATCTTCATAATAAACATCATATTCCACTAACAGTATGTTATGTCCGGCAGTCTTGTTACTCCACATCTGTGAAACGTATTGCCAAGCATATGTATTAACTTGATTACCTCTTATTGCCAATACATTACCTCTATTAGGCTCCTGCACAATTTCAGGCACGTTCCCTAAAAAATTCCAATTCCCTGTACCCTTATAAAAGCTACCCAGTGTATAATTATCAAAGGTTTCCTCATACAGCACCTGGCTGTATAGGGTGTTTATGAACAATAACGGTATTAAAAACAGTATATACTTTTTCATATAAAATGTATTTTAAATTAAAAAAAGGCTGTCAAGCAACAGCCTTTTTATAAAATGATTTATTTACCGTGCAGGTTTAAATACAGTGCCGAGTTAACCCAGCCTGTTTGCCCGGTTGCAAAAAAATCTAACGTAACCTTGAATACGGGATCAATTTGTACCTCATAAGGGGCAACCGCCGCAGGCACATCAAAAACTACCTCGCGTGAATCGCATCTATGAACAGAACTTGAAGGATTGGTAATATCCCACTGTGTTCCAGGTGACGGTAATGTATCATCATAAAAGTAATACAAATCAAAATTACCTAAAGTTGGTACGTTTCCTGTAAGATGATTTCCTGATAAGTAATCTACGGGTTTCCAACCCGTATCCACGTTTGAACCTGTAGGCAATGTTTCAATTTTAGGGTGCATCATGGTACTTAACACTAGTGCACCGGTAACTTTATCGTACACATGCACTTCGTAAAAGAATATTTTACCGTAATTGGCTAGCAAATCTCTTTCTTGCGTCGTCGTTACGGTTCCTCCAAAATTAAAACCAGGATAAGGACCAGGATATTTTGGAGAGGCATTAGTTGCCCCAGTTACGGGCAAGTGGTTGTTTCTATCTCCTATCCGAAATGAGGAATTAGGATTTGGATAAGCAGGTACATCAATAGGCATAGGTATTCTTACCAAGTTACCAACCTCGTGAGGATTACTCGCAGGATATAAATTTGGGAATTGTAAAGGGTTAGCTGCCATATCCTCAATTTGGATAGGTAAACCTGTAACGGGATCTAATTGAGCCACATCGTGAAAAACACCATCATCGTATCCATCAAAATACGCCAAACCTGCATACGCAAAAGCCCTTATATCGTAAGGGGTAACATCTTCCATATTTCCGTTTGTAAAGTAATAAAATGGTTGCAAATCATCTAAACCGTTCACAGAAGCCCCTCTAAACCAAATATCCCATGGGGAAATATAGTTTTTACCCCACCAACCTATACCACCTGGTCCAGATCCGGCATATTGCCCACTGTCACCATTGTTAAAACTGTTGGTGCTCATTGGCAGTTCTTCATCAGTACTTTGCTCGTCAAAAACACTGTCTGTTGTACATGCTGTAAGGGTTAGGGCAATTACCCCCCCCATAAAATTTTACTAAAATTACTCATAAATACTTATTTTTTAATTAGTTGAATTGTAAATATACTAAAAATTTCAACAGAGTGTTAATTTCATTAAAAAAATTGTTTTTTATGAAATTTTATTATTCAAAAGGTAGTTTTTACTATTTAACCTCAAATGCATCCGCATCATTTAAAAAAGCCAGTTTGGTTCGGGCTTTTAAAAGCGGTTCTTTTTCCAGAGTTATTATCTTAATATCTTCGTTGGTCATTGGCGGTTGTAAGTAACTGCCCATATAATCTAACGCTTGTGAATTGCCGGAATAAAACACACCGTTAGGATCGGTTCCGCAACGGTTTACGGCTACCACATAACTCATATTTTCAATAGCACGTGCTTTAAGCAATGCATCCCAAGCATCAATTCGGCGATCGGGCCAAGATGCTACATAAACCAACAAATCATAGTTTTGATGAACAATACGTGAATATACCGGAAAACGTAAATCATAACAAACCAACGGACAAATGTTCCAGCCTTTATAATTAACAATCCGTTTATCATTGCCGGCAGTATACACCTCTTCCTCGCCAGCTAAGGTAAACAAATGGCGTTTATTGTAGGTTTGATAGGTTGTATCGGGAAAAACAAAATACAAACGGTTATAATAGCTTTGATCTTCTTTGGTTACCCAGCTGCCCACAATTGCCAAATGGTATTTTTCAGCAAGTAACTGAACGGTTTGCAAGGTTTTACCACTTTCTTCTTCGGCAATGAGTTGCGGATTCATCGAAAAACCGGTCGTAAACATTTCAGGCAAAACCACCAAATCCACATCATCAGGTAATGATCCTATTAACTCGGTAACGTTTTCTAAATTGGCGGCTTTATCTTCCCAAAGGGTATCCAATTGTAATAGGGCTATTTTCATACTTTTTATTTATCACTTAAAGATAAAAACACAAATAAAAAAATCCGAACATAAGTCCGGATTTTTTTTAAAATTATTTATTTTAACTGCTTATTTAATAGAAGCGGCTAAATATTCACGGTTCATGCGGGCAATGTTTTCTAAAGAAATTCCTTTAGGACATTCTACCTCACAAGCTCCGGTATTGGTACAGTTACCAAATCCTTCCTGATCCATTGCCTCTACCATGTTTAATACACGTTCTGTAGCTTCTACGCGACCTTGTGGCAACAAAGCAAACTGAGAAACTTTAGCTGAAACGAATAACATGGCCGATGAGTTTTTACAAGAAGCCACACAAGCTCCACAACCAATACAAGTTGCCGCATCGAACGCACGGTCTGCATCGTGTTTTTTGATTGGAATGTTGTTAGCATCCTGCGTATTTCCTGAAGTGTTCACCGAAATAAATCCACCGGCATGCTGAATGCGGTCAAACGATGAACGATCAACCACCAAGTCTTTAATTACCGGAAAAGCTTTTGCACGGAACGGCTCAATATAAATAGTATCTCCGTCTTTAAATTTACGCATGTGTAACTGGCAAGTTGTAATACCTCGATCTGGTCCGTGTGCCTCACCATTGATGAATAAAGAACACATACCACAGATTCCTTCACGACAATCGTGATCAAAAGCTACCGGATCATCTCCTTTTTCTACTAATTCGTTATTTAAAACGTCTAACATTTCAAGGAATGACATATCAGGTTCAATACCGCCGATTTTATAATCAACCATTTGACCTTTATCTTTTGCGTTTTTTTGACGCCAAATTTTTAATGTAAGATTCATCTTATCTAGTTTTTAAAGTCTTAAAGTCGAATGTCGAAAGTCGGACATTATGACTTTTGACTGGTGACTTTCGACTAAATTACTTATAACTACGGGTTACCATTTTAATATTTTCATATACTAAAGATTCTTTGTGAAGAACTGCTTCACGCGGATTTCCTTTGTATTCCCAAGCCGCCACATACGAGAAGTTCTCATCGTCGCGTTTTGCCTCTCCTTCTTCTGTCTGGTGTTCTTCACGGAAGTGACCTCCACAAGATTCTTCGCGATGTAACGCATCTTTAGCAAATAACTCACCTAATTCTAAGAAATCGGCTACACGCAAGGCTTTTTCTAACTCTTGGTTGAATGATTCGGCTTTTCCGGATACTTTTACGTTTTTGTAGAAGTCTTCGCGCAATGCAGCAATTTCGTCCATAGCTTCTGTTAAACCTTGTGCATTACGAGCCATTCCAACCTTATTCCACATGATTTTACCTAATTTTTTATGGAAGTAGTCAACTGAATGTTCTCCTTTATTGTTCATTAAGTGATCGATCATTGAACGGACATTGTTTTCAGCTTCCTCAAATTCAGGTGTATCGGTAGAAATTTTACCAGTACGAATATCTTTTGACAAATAATCTCCAATGGTGTAAGGCAATACAAAGTATCCGTCTGCCAAACCTTGCATCAAAGCAGAAGCTCCTAAACGGTTCGCTCCATGGTCAGAGAAGTTTGCCTCACCTAAACAGTAACAACCTTCGATTGTAGTCATTAAGTTGTAATCAACCCATACACCACCCATGGTATAGTGTACCGCCGGATAGATCATCATTGGTGTTGTATATGGATCTTCGTCAACGATTTTGTAGTACATCTGGAATAAGTTTCCATATTTGTTCTCTACTACTTTTTTGCCTAAATCGTAAACTAATTTTGCATCGTTTTCATCTAAATGGTGAATACGCGCCTGCTCTTTACCGTAACGGTCAATAGCCGAAGCAAAATCTAAATAAACAGCTTCACCTGTAGCATTTACACCAAAACCGGCATCACAACGCTCTTTAGCTGCACGAGACGCAACGTCACGGGGAACCAAGTTACCAAACGATGGGTAACGACGCTCTAAATAGTAATCTCTATCAGCTTCGGCAATTTGTGTTGGTTTTAATTTTCCTTCACGGATTGCCTGTGCATCTTCTAATTTCTTTGGAACCCAGATGCGTCCGTCGTTACGTAATGATTCAGACATCAATGTTAATTTTGATTGATGATCACCGGTAACAGGGATACATGTTGGGTGAATTTGTGTGTAACAAGGGTTTGCAAAGTAAGCACCGCGTTTGTGCGCTTTCCAGGCTGCTGTTACGTTAGAACCCATTGCATTTGTTGATAAGAAAAATACGTTTCCGTAACCACCTGTTGCAATAACTACAGCGTGTGCAGAGTGACGTTCAATTTCTCCTGTAACCAAATTACGTGCAATGATTCCGCGTGCTTTTCCGTTCACGATTACAACATCTAACATTTCGTGACGGTTGTACATTTTGATTTTTCCACGACCAATTTGACGGTTCATGGCAGAATAAGCACCTAATAATAATTGCTGACCTGTTTGACCTTTAGCGTAGAATGTACGTGAGACCTGTGTTCCACCAAATGAGCGGTTGTCTAATAAACCACCGTATTCACGAGCCAACGGCACACCTTGCGCCACACATTGATCAATGATGTTTACAGAAACCTCAGCCAAACGGTGAACGTTTGCTTCACGGGCACGGTAATCGCCTCCTTTTACTGTTTCGTAAAACAAGCGGTAAACAGAGTCACCGTCTCCCTGATAATTTTTAGCTGCGTTGATCCCTCCTTGTGCTGCAATAGAGTGTGCACGACGAGGAGAATCCTGGTAGCAGAATGCTTTTACATTATATCCTAATTCTGCTAAAGTGGCTGCTGCCGAACCACCTGCCAAACCAGTACCAACAATAATAACATCGATGTTACGCTTGTTTGCCGGGTTGATCAGGTTGATGTGATTTTTATAGTCTGTCCATTTGCTTGCAATTGGACCTTGTGGAATTTTATTATCTAATGCCATAATCAATCTTACTTTATATGATTATTTAATGAAGTGAATGTAAATCGGGATAATTGCAAACAATAAAGGAACAATGATTGCAAATAATTTACCTAATCCTTTAATTAATCCGTTGTATTTAGGATTATTAGCCCCTAATGATTGAAACGCACTCGCAAAACCATGTAATAAGTGGAATGCCAGCACCGCCATTGAAAACACGTAGAATAAAGTAAAAACCAATCCATAAGAAGGATCTTTAAAGAAATCTACAGTGATTTTGTATAAATCTTTATACCCTTCTGCAAATTTAATGTCAGAACCTTTGATGTAAAATTCTTTATTGTTTCTTACTTCAAACTCTCCGCCTTCTACTTGTTGTTGTGCAATAAAGCTTCCTGTTGTGGTATTGTAAACAACTACATCAATTTTTTCGTTTGTCATTGGAATTGGCTGTGAAACCGTTTGTTGTTGCAAAGGCATTTCTGAAAAGTGCATTTTAGCCCAGAAGTTTACCATGTGCGTTGCAATGAAAACCAACAATAACGTTCCTAAAACCGCCATGTTTCTTGATTGCCAAGTACTGTTTGCCGCTGCATTGTTTTTTACGTATCCTACCGGTCGCGCTTTTTTGTTTTGAATGGTTAACATGATACCATCTACCGCGTGAAATAAGATTGAAAAATACGTTAAGTACGATAAAATTTTCACTGCCGGATTAGAGGTCATAAAGTACGCATATTGATTGAACTGTAAATCGGTTCCAAAAATCAACTGCAAGTTACCCGCTAAGTGACCTACTAAAAACAAGCATAAAAATAACCCCGTAAGTGCCATCCAGTATTTTTTACCAAGTGACGACTTTAATAGTGCAGATTTTGCCATAATGTAATGTTACTAGTTTTTCTTCTTAAAAAAATCACACAAAAATACAGCTAATTATAAAAACAAAAAAAATGTTAATTGGTTTATTTTGCTATTTATAATCAGTTTAAACAATTAGATATTTAAGTGTAAATCAATGTTTTCATTATACTATTCGTAACTTTTAGGCATATCTGCATCAACTACAATGATAAAATTGGCTTTATTAAGATACTCTTTGTCAAGACTTTCTACGCTATTTTGTTCAACAACGCTAATTGTTTTTACTTGTAGATTTTTATTGTATTGATTGATGTACCAGCCAATTCCTTCAAAATTATCGCTGTGGTACGAACCATTTAAATGTAAAAAGATATTATTTGGCTGTAATTCTGTAACTAAAAAATGAGCCATTGTAGCATCTTTTATAGCTTGCGATTTCGGAAAATTTTCATTGGCGTGGTTACTGTCTTTAAACATATCCATCATTTTTACGTAGCCCGGCAGGTTTTTATCATACGGAAAGGGCAACGGAGCCAACCATGATTTTTCTTCTAATGACAAGGTATCCAAAGCTTCCACTCCTTTTTTGTAAACCAAACTTGCATAACGGCGCGGTACATTGGTTGCCACATAATTAATTTTATGATCTTTGGCAAAGTTTAAAAGAGGTTTGTAATCGGTTTTATAATTGTTCCACAAACGCATTTGTTCTTCAAACTCTTTTTCGTCTAAATTTCCTTTTACATAGTTTTGAAGGATTTCCGCCTGATCACGCTCAAACATTTCTGCTCCGACAATCAGTTTTTTAGACGAATTTTCAGCCAACTCCTTAGCAACTTTTACCTGAAGATAATGCGCAATGGCATTGTTGTGCAATTCGCCAAACAAAACAACATCTGTTTTATTTAGCTCTTTCATCATTTTTTCAAATGATGTCTTTTTGCCATTGATCGTGTAAATTTGATAAGGCTGAATTTGAGCTTGAACATTAGCTATACAAAATGCAAATGCTGCTATTGAAAAGATTTTTTTAAGGAACATGATCTATAAATAAATGATTTTTATAAGTAAAATTATTTATCTACAAAAATAGTCATATTAAATCTTTAATCAATTAGTTTTGGTCTGAAACGTTATTTTGCTCTGCTTAAAAAATATTGGTTTAAACTATAACAAGACGATAAGTCTTTATAATATTCGGGAAATTCTTCTTTCACTTTCGGAAATTGGGAAGGATATCCATCAGCAGCAAGCTCTTCCATTCTTAAACAAAGTGCTTTAAATTTATCACTTTTGGCATTTTGATATGCCAAACGATAATAGTTCTGTGCCAGCAAACGGTTTCTGTATTCAGCTTCGTCTATATAAGATTCGTATTCTGAACTATAAGACCAATAATCAGAAGTTGAAGAAAAACGTCGCATTACCCACGAATTTCCTTCATCGGACATATTGTAATAACAATTTGCAATGATGAAATAATAGTAATCTCTATCTGGATTTTTGGTATTATTTGCTAATTTTTCGAACTTTAACAAATGATCAACAACAGATAGTTTTGAAACGATAAACTTTTCTTGGTGCGGAATAAAACCTGTTGTGTATTTAAAATCATAAAACGGATTTTGCTCAAACGTATGATAACCATAATCTAATTCGGTGCGTTCCCAAGCGTTATAATTTTCTTCCCAATATCCATCGTCCATCGACTTAAAAACCGCATAGGCTTCCGGCAGATTATTTTCTCTCAAAAATTTTGTTCCTAACAAATCTTTCAACTTTAAATAATCATTTTTCAATACGCCAAAAATGGTTTTTTGATACGGATTTGTTCCAGATAGATCAATAGTATCGAGTACTTTTTTCAGTTCCTGAGTATCATAAACAAAATCAAGATAATCAAAATAACTATAAAAATAATCTAAATTTCCCGACGTTCTTAAACGGTTTCCACGCCAAAAAATGTGGTCATAATCATAAATGCTTTGCCCTATTTTGTCAGCATAAGAAATAAGAGCCAAACCATCGGTATAATTTTCCCGATATTCCAATTCTCTACCTAACGCAAAAAGAAATTTAGCATTTCGCGATTGATTCAATACAATATTTTGTATGTCTTTAGTTACTTCTGCCTTGCCTTTTTGCTGTTTACCAACCAAACAAAGTGCTTTTATTTGTTCAAATTGTTCGTTTATTTCCTCATTCTGATTTTCTTTTACAAACATTTCAATCTTTTGCAAGCATTGATCGTATACCCTTGTCATAAAAAGCAATTGAATTTCAGCGGCCTTCCAAAGTAACGGGTTATTCGTTTTTTCGAAATTCACATTCTCCACAAAATCTAACACTTCTTTTGCGTACAATCGGTCATTTTCTGACCTGTTTTGCAAAGTATTCATCGTTTCTTTTTGGGAATCATTCCAAAAAGTATATACCGTTGAAGGCAGATAATTGGTGTAGTAAGGCGTGTAAATCCAATCTTCTAACTTGTTAATTTCTCTCAACAACAATGCTTCAAGTGATTTGGAACCAGGATTGTTTTGATAAACACCTTTTAGGTTCTTCAGATTTCTATCAACTTTCTGAATAGATACAAAAGCGTAAACACTTGCTTTTTCATAACTGTTTTTTGCCAACTGCAAAGCTTCGTCAAAGTCAAAATTATCCTTAAAATAGTAATACGAAGCATATCTTTTATCTTCAGAATGCTCAAAAACATTGGCAATATCCAAAGAGGTTGCTTTATCTGTAAAGCAGAAAAAATACAAGCTCCAATAATACAGATAATCCTGATTTGAATTCTTAAAATACTTTTCAAAAAGATGTTCTATTTTGTGCAGATCATTGTCGTAATAAGCCAACCGTATGATTAAAAAAGCATATTTTCTTTGTAAAAACACATCGGTTTCCTGTTGTAAATCGTTTTCTAATTTTTTGATAAACAAACTGCGCTGCGATTGCAGATCTGCCTGTTGCAACTCCCAAGCGTCATTTTCAAATAAAACACTGTTAAACGGTTCTGTTTTTTTAGCATTTATCAAATACTTTAAAACCCCATACTGCTTGTTTTTATACAAAAACTGTACAAACAAATTGTCGGACTTTTCATTAATATCACGGTAATCATAATTCGCAAAAAAAGACTTAATATGGCTTATATCTACTTGCTTGCCGGTAAACTGATACCAATCTAAAACATTTGCAGAAAATATGCTTTCGGATTCTTCGTAATACAGCAAATCAGAATGATAGCAAAAAGATTCGTATCCCTGAACCTTTATATATTTTGGCAGGAATAACGAAAAGCGGATATCTTCGCCAAACGGAGAAAAACCACAAGCCGACGCTGTGAAAACGCTACTGAAGAAAACGATTATAAAGAGCTTCCAATTCTTCATTTGTTCTTATTTTAAATGTTTTACTGTCTAAATCAAATAAAGTAACGGTTGTTTTTCCTTCAATATTAAGGTATTTTTTCAATAAATCAACGCTTTTGTTCAATTCGTCTATTGTAATGGTTTCACATTTCACTTGGTCGCCTTTTCTAAAATAGCTGTCGTAATTTATTACTGTGTCTTTATTAATTTCATACCACATTGGTTCTGTTTGTCTAGCAAAAGACGCAATGCTTTTTTCGTCAATATCGATCAATCCTGCGAAACGATTGTTTTTATAAAGTTGTGTCCAGCCAAAAATAGGCAGGGCAATATCGGTATGCAACGGATATTTTTTCTTGTTTTTCAGGTATTTTTCCAATTCATCAACATCAAGAATCGAATTTTTATTTTTTTCGGTCAAAGGTTTTATGAGATTGTAACACATCAAGGTTGCTTTATCAACTGGCGGAATCCCCATAATATCAGGATAGGCATAAGGATATAATCTCAAGGTACAGCTGATTGTTTTGTTTGATTTCGTTTTGATTATCTTCAGCAAATAAAAATATTTTTCTTTGGTAGATTTTGTCCAGTCGCAATCAATCTGAATTTCATCGAAAACAAGTTCTGTTCTGTCGGTCACCGCTTCTTTATGGTATTTTTCAATCAAGTAAACAATATTATCAGCAAGCTTGTCTAAATCTTTTTCGTTGTTGTATTGAAAAATTTCATTCTTTATAAAAACAACAGGAACAATTGTTAAAGAATCTTCTGCTTTCTCTCGCCAAAAATAAGGTTTGTTTTTACTAAAAGGAAAATTCCCCATAGTTTCGCTATAATCAACCTCAAAAAATTTGAAATAAATCTTTTTTGTACCTAATTCCTCCACTTTTTCAAAATCAATATTATAGCCAGAATTGTTCTGCCAGTAATAGAAACTCCGTTCTATTTCGTAATCTTTCTTACAAGACACTAAAAGAATCAATAAAAATAAAATCCCTGAAAAATTTTTCATAAACAATAAAGAATGAAATCTACCAAAAATAATAAAAAATGTTAAGCTTTTAAAAGTTGCTTTAAAAACTTTGTATCTTTGAAAGAACATTTGTTTTTTCTTCTAAGTACAGAGAAATTTGTGATTAAAATAACTAAATAATTGCATATATTCAAATTTTAATTCTTTCACAGAAATGCACCATCATTCTAACTTGTTTTTTAATGAACCGTTCGGGTTTTCTTCAGAAAATTTAAGAACTACCTTAAAGCCTTTCCGTACTTTCTTTAAAGAAATTAATTTAAAGAAAAACGATTTCTTAGTGAAACAAGGTGAAGTTTGTAAGTATTTCTGTTTTATAGATGAAGGTGTTTTACGGCATACTATTGAAATTGACGGACAAGAAAAAACCACCTATTTAGGCATGCAGAACACAGTAACGGTGGCGTTGAATAGTTTTTTACTTCAACAGCCTTCGCGAAAAAGCATCAAAGCACTTTTTGATTGCCGTTTATGGATTATGAACCGCGATGTTTTTTTAGAATTGCGTGAAAACAACCCTGATTTTCACAAGTTTTATTACAATCTTATTGAAAAACAATTATGTTTGATTGATGAATACCGGTTGGATCTTCTTACGCTTTCGCCCGAAGAACGTTATCAGAAATTATTAGAAAACGAACCTAAATTAATACACGACATTCCGTTGCATTACCTCTCATCACTTTTGGGAATATCCGACCGGCACATGAGCCGGATTCGCAAAAACATAAAATAATGCCATTTGGCTGGTTTTTTCTTTTTGACATTTGCGTACTTTTGAAAATAGTAATTCTAAAAAACTTATACCAATGAAATATCATCAAATAGACCGAAATCTTTTTATAAAAAACCGTAAAAAGTTCGTCACTCAAATGGCTCCTCAAAGTTTAGCCGTATTTAATTCCAACGACATATATCCGGTTTCTGCCGATTCTACTTTACCTTTTGCACAGCACCGCGATATTTTTTATTTATCGGGAGTAGATCAGGAAGAATCTATTTTGGTACTTTTTCCGGATGCTTTTGAAGAAAAACACCGCGAAGTGTTGTTTTTGCGTGAAACCAACGAACACATTGCTATTTGGGAAGGCGAAAAACTGACCAAAGAACGTGCTTTTGAAGTTTCGGGTATTAAAACCGTTTATTGGTTGTCGGATTTCCCTGTGATTTTCAGAAAAATGATGGTGGAAGCTGAAAATGTGTACATTAATAATAACGAACATTATCGTGCTTCCGTGGAAACAGAAACCCGCGAGGATCGTTTCATTAAAAAACTAAAACAAGATTATCCGGCACATCAATATTTACGTTCAAACCCTATTTTACAGCGCTTGCGTTCGATAAAAGAACAAGAAGAAATCGCATTGATTCAACACGCTTGTGACATTACTGAAAAAGGTTTCCGCAGAATTTTAGGTTTTGTAAAACCGGGTGTCTGGGAATACGAAATTGAAGCCGAATTTGCCCATGAATTTTTACGCAACCGATCTAAAGGTTTTGCCTACACACCTATTATTGCTTCGGGAAACAATGCCAATGTGTTGCATTACATTGAAAACAACCAACAATGTAAAGACGGCGATTTAATTTTGTTTGACGTAGCTGCAGAATACGCTAATTATTCATCGGACTTGTCCAGAACCATTCCTGTAAACGGTAGGTTTACGGCACGCCAACGCGAAGTGTACGATGCGGTTTTACGTTGTAAAAAAGCAGCAGAAACGCTATTGGTCGCCGGAAACAACTGGTATGACTACCATAAGGAATTAGGAAAAATCTATACTTCAGAATTGTTAGGTTTAGGGCTATTAGACAAAGCCGATGTGCAAAACGAAAACCCCGACTGGCCAGCGTATAAAAAATATATGATGCACGGAACATCACACCACATGGGATTGGACACACACGATTACGGCATTTTAACCGACGATTTTGTTGAAGGAATGGTGTTTACCAATGAACCGGGATTCTATATCCCTGAAGAAGGATTCGGTATCCGTTTAGAAGATGATTACGTAATTCAAAGCCAAGGCTTGCCTTTAAACTTAATGAAAAACATTCCGCTTGAAGCCGAGGAGATTGAATCATTAATGAATAAATAAAAATAGCTTCGTTAAGTTTTAATGTATAAAAAACCGACAGCATTTAAATGCTGTCGGTTTTTTTCTGAGATTCATTTAAGATTCAGACTTATTAGGTCTTTGTCTTTCAGAAAATGCTTTCATTTTAGCCTCTTTCTTTTCTTTCCATTTGCCATATTGTTCTTCAGAAAGAATGTTTTTTACACGACCGTCTAAAGCTTCTCGGCGTTCTTTCATTTTTTCGCGCATTCCTTTCATTTCTGATTCCGACGGTCTTTTTGATTCTCCATCGTTTTTTGAACGGAAACGATTCTGTTTCATACTGTTTCGTTCTGCTTCAAAAATAGCTTTTAATTCATTTTGCTGCTTTTCGGATAAATCCAAATCCTTAAAATCTTCTAAAAAACGATTCTCTTTTCCTTCTTTGCTTCGTTTTTCTGTACGTTTAACATCTTGTTTTTTATCTACTTTTTCATTTACCTGGCTAAATCCCGTTACCGAGAAAAGAACAGCCATTACTACTACTAACTTTTTCATGATTTATTTATTTAAAATTATATACCTGATGATATACATTTTCTGTACCACTTTTTTAAAACTGCGGTAAACACCTATAAATTATAGGAAAACACCCTGTTTAAAATCTGCTATTTCTTTAAAACAAAATCCCGATGACTAATCTTTTTAGCATCGGGATTTCAACTTAAAAAATAAATAGTTACGTTATGACCACCGCTTGTTTCCATAAACCTCGTATTGGTAAGCGTAAATTTTTGACCATTTATCGTATTGAGATCTGCTTAACAGGTTTTGAATTTTACGGTCGTATTCACGATCTAACATACGTAGTTTTTGCTGTGGGTTTCTGTATTTTTTTAAAATTGTACGTTCTTCGGTTTGTTTGTCTTTTAACAAAGCAACTAATTGGCGTTCTTGACGACTGGTTAAATCTAATCTTGAAAAATTAAAATTCCCGTATCTGCTATTATAGGTTTGTTGATAACGGTTTTCTTGATAGGTTTTATTATCTGTTCTAACCATTTGTCTTTGCTGTGCAAAAGCCCCTACTGAAAGAGCCATCATCGCTATTGTAAACATTTTTTTCATGATTTCTAAGTTTTATTTGTTTGATTAGCAAATTTCAATTGCCGTGCCAAATTATCAAAAACCATAAAATCTATTAAAAATCAAGGTAAACAGATGTTTTTTGGAGGTAAATAAAAAAGCATCAAACTTTTCTGATCTTGTTTAGCAGCATCAAAGACTGTATTTAGATTGATTTTCTATACAAAACCGAGAAAACTGTTCCTTTGCCCATTTCTGATTTTAAAACCCGTATGCTTCCTTTGTGATACTTTTCAACAATGCGTTGAGTCAATGACAAACCCAATCCCCAACCGCGTTTTTTAGTTGAAAATCCTGGTTCAAAAACTTTTCTGAATTGATTTTTTGGAATTCCTTTGCCGGTATCACTTACCAAAATCTGCAGATTATTTTCGTTGTTTTTAATTTCTACTTTAATTTTTCCTTTACCTTTAATAGCGTCAATGGCATTTTTTATCAGATTTTCAATCGTCCAGCTGTGTAATGTAGGGTTCAACATTAAATTAACAATATCGGCATTGGCCTCAAATTCAAATTCAATTTGTTTAGAACTGCGAGATTGTAAGTAATCAAACGATTTTTTGGTTTCTTCGACAATGTTCAGCAATTCCAGATTAGGTTCTGATCCAATTTTAGAAAACCTGTCGGCAATGGTTTGCAAACGATCTACATCTTTCTGGATTTCATCGACAATATTTTCATCGATATGTTCTAATTTCATAATTTCAATCCAGCCTAAAAGTGATGAAAGCGGTGTACCGATCTGATGTGCCGTTTCTTTTGCCATACCTGCCCACAGTTTATTTTCAGACGACATTTTACTGGCACGGAAATAACTATACACCAACAGCCCGAACAAAACCAAAATAGCAACTAACGCCAACGGATAATATTTTAACTTGGTAATTAGCGATGAGTTTCCGTAATAAACATATTGATTTCCGCTTGGGTGCATAATCTCAATCGGTGCATTTTGTTTTTTAAGATCCAAAAGCATCTTTCTTATCAGAAGAGTGTCATTAGCAACTTCTTTTGGCAAGTTTGAAAAACTTCTAATGCTATCAGTATTCGTTGTCAAAATTACCGGAATAGTCTTGTTTTTTATAAGAATGTTAGATGGTAGCTCGATATCTGCGTCTAAATCAGAAACCTCACTAATTTTTTCATTTGCTTCTGCCCAAATTTCCATTTTTATACGTTCTTCATTCTTAAATGTCTGGAAAAGCAAATAGGTATTCCACAGAATCAATATTAAAATTCCCAATGAAAAAAGCAAGATAAACCCGCGGGTGTACAAACTCCGTTTGACGATTGACATAAATAAAAATTTGAAATGTGTGTAGCAAGTTACTATTTTAAAACGTGATTTTGTTGATAATATTTTGATAATTGGTTTAAAAACTCCAAATGCAATACCTATATTTGTTTAAATCAAAATTGAATTATGTTAAGCATTGACCCAAAAGAACTAACTGCGGTACAAACACAAGCGTATCTTCAGGGAGCTGTTGGTCCACGTCCTATTGCATTTGCAAGCACGGTAGATGAGAACGGAAATCCCAACCTGTCACCTTTTAGTTTTTTTAATCTTTTTAGTTCCAATCCGCCTATTCTGGTATTTTCACCGGCACGCCGCGTACGCAACAATACAATAAAACACACTTTGTTAAATTGCGAAGCCACTAAAGAAGTAGTTGTAAACATTGCAAATTACAATATGGTTCAGCAGCTTTCGCTGGCATCAACCGAATATGGTGACGGCATTGATGAATTCATAAAATCGGGATTCACCAAATTGCCATCTGATATGGTAAAACCATTCCGCGTTGCCGAAAGTCCGGTACAGTTAGAGTGTAAAGTAAACGAAATTATCGCTTTAGGTGATCAGGGCGGTGCAGGAAACTTAATCATTTGCGAAGTAGTTAAAATACATATTTCTGAAACTGTTTTAGACGAAAAAGGAGGTATCGATCAGCACAAGATCGATTTAATTGCCCGAATGGGAGGCAACTGGTATACACGTGCCACACCGGGAATGTTTGAAGTAGAAAAGCCATTAACCACCTTGGGGATTGGAGTTGATGCCATTCCGGAAGAAGTAAAAAAAAGTGGTATATTTGTAGGAAATGATCTGGGCATTTTAGGAAACGTTGAACAGCTTCCAACAGATGCAGAAATTGGTCAGTTTTTAGAAGATCAAAACGATATTAAAAACTGGAAAAACGAAAATAACAACGAATTAATTTATAAAAAAGCAAAATTGTTTTTAGAAAACCACGATGTTTTATCGGCTTGGAAAGCGATTTTAGCAGCAAAAATGTAACAAATGGAAGTTTTAGGAAGAATTAAAATGGTTGGTCCGGTACAAGATGTAAGTCCAACTTTCAGAAAAAGAGAAGTGGTTGTTACCACAGAAGAGCAATATCCACAGCATATTTTAATTGAATTTACGCAAGACAAATGCGATTTGTTAAACTCGTACCAAATTGGTGAGCAAGTTCGCGTAGGCATCAATTTACGAGGAAGAGAATGGGTAAATCCGCAAGGAGAAACCCGTTATTTCAACTCTATTCAAGGCTGGAGAATTGACAGACCACAACAGCAACCTTATGGCGGAATGCCTCAGCAAGGATACGGAGTTCCTCAGGGAGGCGGCTACACCCAACCCCAACAGGGATATGGTCAGCCTCAACAAAATTCTAATCAGCAACCGCAGCAAAACCAAAGTTTTAATCAGCCAAACCCTTTTGAAAATCAAGGTGGTTATGCAAATAACAACAACTCAGGCTTTCCTCCTGCTCCAAATTTTGACCAAAATCAAGAGGCAGAAGACGATTTGCCTTTCTAATAAAAAATGTAATTTTGAATCCTGATTATTTAATCGGGATTTTTTTATGTATAAACTCAGTAACGAACTTTATTTTCCTCCGGTAGAAACAGCTCATTCTTCCGGAATTATAGCTTTTGGCGGCGATCTATCTGTTGAACGATTAATTTTAGCATATAAAAGCGGTATTTTTCCGTGGTTTGAAGACGGCGAAGAAATCACTTGGTTTGCACCCGAGGAACGAATGGTTTTGTTTTTAAATCAGTTGAATATATCAAAATCAACCCGGAATATTTTAAACAGAAATATCTTTAAAGTTACTTTCAATACCGCTTTTAAAGAAGTTATAACCAACTGCCAGCAAATAAAACGCAACGGACAATTAGGCGGCACGTGGATTACCGATGAAATGTTGCAAGCCTATACTAAATTGCACGAAATGGGTTTTGCAAAATCGGTTGAAGTTTGGCAGAACAAGGAATTGGTTGGTGGCTTGTACGGGATAGATTTAGGACATATCTTTTGTGGTGAAAGTATGTTTTCTAAAGTATCAAACGCTTCAAAAATTGCTTTTATCCATTTGGCACAAAAACTTAAAAAAGAACACTACCAATTGATTGATGCACAGGTTTACAATGATTACCTGCAATCTTTAGGATGCGAGGAAATTCCGCGCTATTTGTTTATGAAAATTTTACAGAAAGAGCTTAAAGTGGTTTATGAAAATTAATTTATACCTTTAATCATAGCAAAAAATAGTATAATGAAACTCAAAACACTTAAAACTTTTGACAGCTATATTGAAGCTCATCTACTAAAAACGAAACTTGAAAGCGAAAACATTTATTGTTTCTTACAAGATGAAAGTCTGGTTGCCACAAATCCTTTGTATTCTTTCGCCGTGGGTGGTATAAAGCTTCAGGTAAAAACCACTGACTACAATACAGCATGGGAAATCTTGAATGAAAACAATCCGCAAATGAAATCAACAGATTCAAATGAGATCTGTGAAAACTGCGGACATAATGGATTTTATAACAACTACAAATCTGTAAAAGGATTAAAAGGCTTTTTTTCTATGTTGCTTTCACTTATGTTTCAAACATATCCGGTTTATTACAAAAATGTTTGGAAATGTAAAAAATGTGGATATGAAACAGAAATAAAATAGAGTTTCAACTTACCTATCATAACAAAAACACGAGGTAATGTGATCGTTTACCATACCCGTTGCCTGCATGTGCGCATAAACCACTGTTGATCCCAAAAATTTAAAACCTCGTTTTTTAAGGTCTTTTGCTAATCCGTCTGAAATATCTGTAGTTGCCGGTACTTCTTTTATTGTTTTAAATGTATTTACAATAGGCGTATGATTCACAAAACCCCAAATATATTTAGAGAACGAACCAAATTCTTGCTGGACTTCCATAAAACGCTGTGCATTATTTATCGTTGCCAGAATTTTTAAACGATTGCGAACAATACCGGCATTGTTCATTAGTTCTTCGATTTTTTCATCGGTATAAGTCGCTATTTTCTGGTAATCAAAATGATCAAAAGCATTGCGAAAGTTCTCTCGCTTTCTTAAGATCGTGATCCAGCTTAAACCCGCCTGAAACGATTCCAATACCAAAAATTCAAAAATCGTTTGATCGTCATAAACGGGCTTGCCCCATTCTTCATCGTGGTAGTTAATATATAATTCATCGGTAGTTACCCAATTGCAGCGTTCCATAGTTAATCATTTAAGTTAAAAGCAAGTGTACAGATTTTTTTTATATCTTGTAAGAAAAAAAGTATTTTTATAAACCAAACCAAATAATTAGCCATGAAAAAAAAGTATTTTCTGTTTATAAGCATTTTTTTAATGTTCAGTATTTTTATTTCTAACGCCCAATCAATAAAGCCGAATGTTTTATTAAAAAAGACAGAAGCATCACTCAGTAACATAAAAACATTAACTTATACAATCAATAAAAAAAGTAAGTTTTTTGCATCAAAAGATACCTTGGATCAATCTGCTGTGGGAATTATCAAAATTGTTCCAGAAGATGAAATGGGTTCTTATCATAAAGTTTATTTTAATCACGGTGAGAAACGTTACAATCAGTACAAGTATGACGGCACTTACAGTTTTTTTCTATACTTTCACTCAGATTCTTTAGACATTCCGAAGAAAACAACAATTACAAATGTTTTAGATGACAATTACAATAGTATAAAAGGTAATTTCGTAAGCAATTTTATTTTAAATGACTATTTTAAGAAAAATAATATTTTTAAACAATACCGTTCGCTTTTAGCTAAAATACTTATAAAAGATATAACTACAGAAGAAAGTATTTATAAGGGTACCACTGTTTATGTTTTAACTGTTTACGGTAAAGATAAACCACGACCAAACCGCATAAACAGCGCAGTTGATAAATATTATATTAGAAAAAGTGATTTTTTACCTATTGCGCACAGTTTTTACGGTGAATTTGAAGGGATGAAAGAAACAGAATTTACAGAAATTGAATATTTAGAAATTAATCCTGAAATATCTTCGGATGCTTTTAAAATAGACCCATCAGTAAAAGAAGTAAAGCCAAGAGTATATTTTGAAGAAATGCAGAAATATAATTTATAGATATGAAAAGATATTTTAGTTGTATGACATTAATGTGTTTTTTAACTTTTGCTAATGTTTCGGCACAAACCAAAACAGGCGGCTCAAGCTTTTTTACTACAGATTTACAACTTAACAATGGAAAAACCATTAAACTAACCAATTTAAAAGGTAAAGTAGTTTTATTAGATTTTTGGTATCGCGGATGTTTTCCGTGTTTAAAAGCAACACCCGATTTAATTAAAATGCAAGAAGAATTTAAGGATGATTTAGTAATTATCGGGATCAATGACCGAGACGATAAAGAAGATATAACCGATTATTACACTTACAAAAAAAAAAGGAAATTATTTTTCTACCTACAAAACAGAAACAGATATTTCTAAAAATTTGAAAATTAATGCGTTTCCCACTTTTATAATCATCAATCAAAAAGGAGAGATTGAAAAAGCAGAAATAGGTTTTGACAAGAGCAATATTCGTAAAACCATTAAAAAATTGATTAAAGAAAATAAGAGTTAGAACAACAAAAAACCCTCAAATTCGTAACGAACTGAGGGTTTGTATTTTCACAAAAAGATAAGATTATCCTAAAGTTACACGTTTAAATCCTGCGATTTCAACATTGTATCCTTTAACGTAATCACCTACTTTTTTAGAATCATCTTTGATAAAGTTTTGGTCTAACAACGCTTTTTCTTGGTCTAATGTAGTGTTATCAGAAATGAAACGAGCGATTTTACCTGGTAAGATTTTATCCCAAATTTGTTCCGGTTTACCTTCAGCTTTTAATTCAGCTTTAGCATTTTCTTCTGCCTGTTTTAAAACTTCGTCAGTAATTTGAGCGTAAGAAATGTATTGAGGAACATTTTTCAACGTTTTACCTAAACGAGACAATTCTTCATTTTCTTTTACAATCGCAGCAATGCGAGCTTCGGTTTCAGAAGCTACAAAAGCAGGATCAAAGTCTTTGTAAGACAATGTTTCAGCACCCATAGAAGCTACTTGCATTGAAACATCTTTTGCTAATGCATCAGCGTTGTCAATTTTAGATGATAAAGCTGTTAAAGCAGCAATTTTATTTCCGTGAACGTAAGATCCAACAAAAGCACCTTCTAATACTTCAAATCCACCGATTTCGATTTTTTCACCGATAACTCCCGTTTGTTCGATCAATTTCTCTGTAACAGTCATTGAATCATTGTATTGTGAAGCCAAAAATTCTTCTTTAGAAGAGAAATTGATTGCTTTTTCAGCCAATTCTTTAGCTAAAGCAACGAATGCTTCGTTTTTACCAACGAAATCAGTTTCACAGTTTAAAGTAATAACAACACCTCTTGTATTGTCTGCGTTGATGAACGCCACAGCAGCACCTTCTGTTGACTCACGGTCTGAACGGTTAGCAGCCACTTTTTGACCTTTTTTACGCAATACTTCAATTGCTTTATCGAAATCGCCTTCCGCTTCAACCAAAGCTTTGTTACAGTCCATCATTCCGGCACCTGTAGCTTGTCTTAATTTATTTACGTCTGCAGCAGTAATATTTGCCATTGTATTGAGAATTAAATAATTAGTTAATTTTTTAAATAGAAAAAAGTCGTTAGCGACAGATCCAAAAATATGAAACCATCAGCATAACGACTTTAAGATACTGTTAAGATTACTCTTGAGCAGTAGGTTGTGCTTCAGCTTTAGCTGCTTCTTCTTTTTCAGATTTTCTTTCAGAATTTCCTTCAATGATAGCACCAGTTACTAAAGATAATACTTTATCGATTGATTTAGAAGCATCGTCATTTGCCGGGATTACATAATCAACCTCACGTGGGTCAGAGTTTGTATCAACCATTGCAAATACTGGAATGTTTAATTTTTGAGCTTCTTTTACTGCGATGTGTTCAGCTTTGATATCAACTACAAATAATGCAGCCGGTAAACGTGTCATATCAGCAATAGAACCTAAGTTCTTTTCTAATTTAGCACGTAAACGGTCAACTTGTAAACGCTCTTTTTTAGAAAGAGTCATAAATGTACCGTCTTTTTTCATACGATCGATAGAAGCCATTTTTTTAACAGCTTTACGGATCGTAACGAAGTTTGTTAACATACCACCTGGCCAACGCTCAGTAATGTAAGGCATGTTAGCTGCTGCTGCTTTTTCAGCAACGATATCTTTTGCTTGTTTTTTAGTCGCTACGAATAATACTTTACGACCTGATGCAGCAATTTTCTTTAAAGCTTCGTTCGCTTCTTCAATTTTAGCTGCAGTTTTATATAGATTGATAATGTGGATTCCATTACGCTCCATATAGATGTAAGGAGCCATGTTTGGATCCCATTTTCTAGTCATGTGTCCAAAATGAACACCTGCTTCTAGTAATTCTTTTACGTCTACTTTGTTTGCCATTTTTGTAATAGTTTACGTTCTTGTGATTAGCAATGTTCCGTTAAGCTTTAAGCTATAGGCTTCATTTAGATGCTAAACTACTTCCGACCTCGGCCGGCGAGCAACAAAAACTTAGATTTTTTAATAAATAATATAAAATATTAACGTTTAGAGAATTGGAATCTCTTACGAGCTTTCTTCTGACCGAATTTCTTACGCTCAACCATACGTGGGTCACGCGTTAATAAACCTTCTGGTTTTAAGATTGCTCTGTTTTCTGCGTCAACTTCGCACATTGCACGTGCAATAGCCATACGTACAGCTTCTGCCTGCCCTGTTGTTCCACCACCGTACACGTTAATTTTTACGTCAAAGTTTTCAGCGTTTTCTGTCATAGAAAGTGGCTGCATAACTTTGTACTGTAAAGTTGCCGTTGGGAAATAAGTTGCGAAATCTTTTTTGTTCACTGTGATGTTACCAGAACCTTCTGTAACATAAACACGAGCTACTGCGGTTTTTCTTCTACCGATTTTGTGAATAACTGCCATTACTTTAAGTCGTTTAAATTAACGGTTTTAGGTTTTTGCGCCTCATGTTTGTGTGCAGAACCTACATTTACATTTAAATTACGGAATAACTGTGCACCTAATTTGTTTTTAGGTAACATTCCTTTTACAGCTTTTTCTACTAATAATGCAGGATTTTTTTGTTGCATTACTTTAGCTGTTAATTCTCTTTGACCACCTGGATAACCTGTGTGACGAATATACGTTTTGTCATTCAGTTTGTTACCTGTTAAGTTGATTTTTTCTGCGTTGATAATAATTACATTATCACCACAGTCTACGTGAGGGGTATAACTCGGTTTGTACTTACCTCTCAAAATCATTGCAACTTTTGAAGCAAGGCGTCCTAAGTTATGACCGTCAGCGTCTACAACAACCCATTCTTTCTGAACGGTTGCTTTGTTTGCTGATACTGTCTTGTAGCTTAAACTTTCCACAATAAATTAATTTTAATTAAACATTCCATTCCCAATAAAGGGAGTGCAAAATTACACAATTTATTTTACTATACAAATTAGTTTGTTTTTATTTTTAAAAGCTGTTTATTATCCATAGAAACACTTACTATTCAGAAATATATACTTCATGATGGTTCTTAATTTAACTAATTACTTATTTTATAAATAATAGATTAATAACATCTATTTCTGTAAATACAGATCAGTTTTAGTAGGTATAATAACATTTAATATACGCAGGAAAAACCCGTTAGCTAAAAATACAACTTTGTTAAAAGTTAAAAATAATATAATTTAATATTAAAGAATTAAAAAAAAATAATTAAGTTTATCGTTTAAATGACTAATTGTAAATATTTTATTTATGAAAAAAAATACTCAATATTCAAAGTTTAAGATTAAGTGGTTAAACACTTGGATTTTGATATTTAATTGGATTAGCTTTTTGTTATTAAAGAGTAAGACTTCAATAACAGAAGCTCAAAATAATTCGTTAGCTGTTTTGCGTTTAATGTTTCTGTGTTTTTTAACTGTAGGAAGTTTTACGCAAAGTATGGCACAAACTACAATTAATACTAACCTTGCGGGTACAACAAGTACAGGATCTGGTGGTAATGGTATCACGTTTGGTATTGAAAACACCAATGTCGGAGCACAACTGCTTACAGATGTTGGTTACTATCTCACATCTTCACATAGCAATACCGTTTATGAACTTTGGGTATCTTCTACATCTCTTAGTGGCCCACAACCCACAGCATACCCTGCTGCCGGATGGACTTTGGTAGCTACAGTAACAACAGGAACAATAACTGGTACAGGTAGCATACAACCTCTATTTACAGGGTTGACGTATATTATTCCGGGAAATACCACACTTAGATTTGCTTTAGTAAAACCTAATAGTGGTCCGCAATATGCGGGTTCAGGATCAAATATATTTAGTGCTGGAGGTGTAAATTTATTACTTGGCAATCATCAAATTGCCGGGCAGGATGTTGGATATGCAGCCACTATTGCCAACCGTTATTGGGCTGGTTCTATTACTTTCATGCCTGCTGACCCGTGTACTGGTCAGGTATCTGCTGGTGCAGCTACAGCATCAGTTACAGATGCTTGTGGTGCGGTACCTTTTAACCTGTCGCTTAATGGTGCTACTTTAGCTACTGGGATTACATACCAATGGCAAAGCTCTCCGGCGGGTGCAAATACATTTACCGATATCCCCGGAGCCACAAATATGAATTATACTGTAAATAATCAGACAGCAGCAACCGATTATCGTTGCATTCTTGTTTGTACTAATAGCAATACTACCGATACATCTACTGTGGTTTCAGTGGGACAAAACCCTTTTACGGAGTGCTACTGTATCCCTCCTTATTCTACAGGTTGTTCCTCTTATAATTTAAACAGTTTTATTTTAACAGGAGAAGGTACTTCTGAAATTAGCGATTTAGATACCGGTTGTAACAATGATGACGGAACAGGGTATTCTAAAAGAATGTCTTTATTTACACCTGTAGATTTATTACAAGATGCTTCGTATCCCGTAGAAATCAATACAACATCAACCATTCCCGCTTCAACAAGAGCCAGTATTTGGATAGATTTTGATGATAATGGTTTCTTCGATGATGCTACAGAAAAGTTGATGGATGAAATGCCTTTAGAAACCAGCCCTTTATTTGCTAGTGCATTAATCGATATTCCTTATGATGCACCTGCGGGTATCCATAGAATGCGTGTGCGTGTAGTATATAGTACAACCGGTTATGATGCTTGTTCTTCTGCAACTTGGGGAGAAACGCATGATTACGATGTAAATGTAGTTGCTACGAGTTGTTACAGACCATTAGAGTTTGAAGTATCTGATGTTACAAAAAACAGTGCTGTTGTAACCGTAACTGACAATCCAACAAATACAGGTACAGTAGCTTACGAATATGAAGTGCGTGAATCAGGGGCTCCGGGGAGTGGACCAACGGGTTTAGGTGTCACTGGTACGGCGACAACAAATCCATTTACGATTACAGGTCTACAGCCATTAACCAAATATCAAATATACATTCGTACTGTTTGTTCAGCAACAGATAATAGTTCATGGACAAAACCAGAAAACCTTACCACCATGTGTGATTATCCTGAATTAATTGCTGCACCTGATAAAACGGTTTGCGGACCGCAAGAAGTAGATCTTACTGCTATTTTTGATGCCGGAACAGTAAAGTGGTACGATACAGTAACTAAAGAT
>Ga0164243_10002623_pt1 | contig 29502 bp, 31 predicted proteins | sample OricompcompostOP_FD_108781 | JGI IMG/M metagenome (GOLD analysis project Ga0164243, IMG submission 108781) | Organic Plus compost microbial communities from Emeryville, California, USA - Original compost - Organic plus compost (OP) | ecosystem: Engineered > Solid waste > Mixed feedstock >... | reverse complement strand
GGATATCGATCTCGCCGCCGATCTTCTGCGCCGCCGAGAGCGTCTTGGCCGTCTGGTCGGAGAGCGACTTGTTGTCGTGCTCTGCGATGAGGAGAATTGCCATCTGTTCGTCCTTTCCTATCGCAATATTAAAGCACGCCGGCTTCGTTCTTCAGGCGGTCGACGAGTTCGGCCACCGAATTGACCTTGATGCCCGCCTTGCGCTTGGCCGGCTCCTCGGTCTTCAAGACCTTGAGCCTCGTTTTCAGCTCAACGCCGAAGTCGCTCGGTGCCTTCTCGTCCAGCGGCTTCTTCTTCGCCTTCATGATATTGGGCAAGGAGGCATAGCGCGGCTGATTGAGGCGCAGGTCCGTCGTGACGATGGCCGGAAGTTTCAGCTCTACCACCTGCAGACCGCCGTCCACCTCGCGCGTGACCGTCGCCTTGCCGTCGACCACTTCCAACTTTGATGCGAAGGTGCCCTGGGCCCAGCCGAGAAGGGCTGCAAGCATCTGGCCGGTCTGGTTGGCGTCGTCGTCGATCGCCTGCTTGCCGAGGATAATCAGCCCCGGTGCCTCCGCTTCCGCTACGGCCTTGAGGATCTTGGCCACATCGAGAGGTTCCACAATAGCGTCGGTCTTCACAAGGATCGCGCGGTCCGCACCCATTGCGAGCGCGGTCCTGAGCGTCTCCTGCGCCTGGGCAGGGCCGATCGACACGGCTATGATCTCGTTCACCTTGCCGGCCTCTTTCAGGCGGATCGCCTCTTCCACCGCGATCTCATCGAACGGGTTCATCGCCATCTTCACATTGGCAAGCTCGACGCCGGAGCCGTCCGCTTTCACGCGCGGCTTCACGTTCGCGTCGATCACCCGCTTCACCGGTACAAGGACCTTCATGCGCTTTTCACCTCTCTCAAGCAGCCATGCCAAAGCGCGTCTGCGGTGCAGCGGGCCGGTCGCGCCGAAGAAAATCGGTCACGCATGCTCCTCCAGGCCAGCGCCGCCGCCATTAACGCCCGACCTTCGTTAGTGGTGCTTCATCGGGACGTCAATACAGGCGAACCATTCCCGGCTTTAGCCGTGAAGGTTTAGATCGATTTTATTGAAGCTTCGCGGCTTCGGGCAGAACGACGGGACGGTCGAACAGCGGCACGCCGCGCCGTCGCAGTACCACGACCAGGATCGCACCGGCGGCGAGGCCGCCTATGTGGGCTGACCAGGATATCTGGTTTTCCGGGTCGAGCACGAACATGAGGATCTGCGATCCGATCCATAGAAGAAGTACGATGTAGGCCGGAAGGCGGAGCGGTATGCGTGCAAAGGCCAGCACCCACAGTTTCACACGAGGATGCAGGATCAGATAGGCGGCGATGACGCCCGCCACCGCGCCCGATGCACCGATCAGGGGCGCCTGTGAATCAGGCGCGACCAGGCCGTGGAAGGCCGCGCCTGCGATGGCGCAGGCGAAATAGAAGATCAGGTAGCGGAAGTGACCCAACGCGTCCTCGACATTGTCGCCGAAGACCCAGAGGAAAAGCATGTTGCCGCCCAGATGGAAAAGGTCCGCGTGGAGGAACGAATAGGTGATGTAGGTAAGGGGCGGCGGAACGAGTTCCAGTTCGGGCGGCAGCACGGCCAGATCGTTTACGACCGAGGGGATATAGCCAAGGCCGACCACCGTTGCCTGGGAAAATTCGACGCCGCCGAGCGAGGTGATGGCCCAGATGAGGATGTTGAGGCCGATAATCGCCAGCGTCACATACTGGTGCTTGATGTAGCGCAGATGATTGGCATCGTGAAGCGGTATGAACATCGGCTGGCCAGCGCCCGTCTGCCGCCTGTTTCAGCGGTTCTGTCCGGGAACCCATAGCACGTCCCGTGCGCCTTTGTCATTGACCGCCCGCGCGGCAACGAAAAGGAAATCGGAGAGCCTGTTGATGTAACGGAGCGCTTCCTCGCCGACATGTTCGTCCGGCATCTGACGGAGTTCCACCATCAGGCGCTCGGCACGGCGGCTTACGGTACGAGCAAGATGGAGTGCTGCAGCCGCCGGCGAACCGCCCGGTAGCACGAAGGATTTGAGAGGGGAAAGATCGGCATTGAGCTTATCGATCTCCCGCTCCAGGCGCTCGACTTGCGAAGCAACGATGCGCAGAACCTCGCCACCTTTCTTCCCGGCTTCTGCCGGCGTTGCGAGATCGGCGCCAAGGTCGAAGAGATCGTTCTGGATGCGCGCCAGCATGGCATCGATCTCGGGGTATTCCTCAGCTGTGTGGAGGCGGGCCAGTCCGATGCAGGCACTCGCCTCATCCACCGTGCCATAGGCGGCTACACGCAGATCGCATTTCAGCCTCCGTTCACCCCCGGCAAGCCCCGTCGTGCCGTCGTCGCCGGTCCGCGTGTAGATCTTGTTGAGTTTCACCATCGCGGCTTTTCCTGAAGCGGTCAGTTTCCGGCCTGGCTATACCACATTGCCAGTACGATTAGCACGATCGCCACGAATTGCAGCGCCACGCGCGCCTGCATCAGCTTGTTGGAGGTGTTGCCCGAGCCGCCGCGCATCATGTTGACCAGACCGCGGATGAGCACAAAAACGACCGCGACCATGACGATGACGGCCAGAATGCTGAAAATGGTGGACATGATTTCTTCTTTCGTTTGAGGAAGGGCCATCATCCCTGGTTGGCGATCAGCCGGTAAAAGAGACTCGGGGGCAAAATGCGTTTCAAGATGACGCCGATTCTTGCCGGCAAGGTCACGACATAGTGCGGCCGTGGGCGGGGGTGAACAAGCGCGTGACGCAGCGCTTTGTATACGGCATCGGGCCCGAGCTTCAGACGCGACCTGCTGCCGCCGGCTCTCAGCCGTGCAAGCTGGGCACGATACGCTTCGCGGTGGATCGAGTTCTCCGCGTCAATGTAGCGTTCGAACCAGAAGAGTCCATTGGACGCAATCCTTGACGTGATCGGCCCCGGCTCGATCAGCGAGACATGGATGCCTGATCCCGCAAGCCCTGCCCGAAGGCAAAGCATGAGTCCTTCGATCGCGTGCTTGGAAGCGGCGTAAGCTCCGCGGTATTTGATCGGCAGCAGTCCCAGAATCGACGAACAATGGACGATGCGACCGTGACCTTGCGCGCGCATCGCGGGCACGATGCGGCGGGTTAGGTCGTGCCAGCCGAAGACGTTCGCCTCGAACTGCTCACGAAGCGCGGCGACCGGAAGATCCTCCACCGCGCCGGCTTGAGCATAGGCGCCGTTGTTGAAGAGCGCATCGAGCCTGCCGCCGGTTCGCGCCAGGACCTCCTGCGCAAGCTTCGCTATGGAATCGGGCTCGCGGTAATCGAGATAAAACGCTTCGATCCCGTCTTTCTCCAGGGCGGCCAGGTCCTCCGGTTTGCGGGCCGTGGCCAATACGCGCCAACCCTCGCGCTTGAGCGCCCTGACGCAGTAGGCGCCGATGCCCGAAGAAGCACCGGTGACAAGGATGGTGCCGTTCGTTTTCATGTGCAGCCGATTCGCAGGCTCCTTGCTTATCAGCTAACGGGTTTCACATATTCGGGCTACCCGGGACAACAGGCCCCATCCTTAAGGATTTGCGCGTGCGGAAATTTATGGCGCTGAGAAGGATCGTGAAGGATGCGTTCGGCCATTTCAATGCCGACGACGGATGGGCCATGGCCAGCCATCTCGCCGTCAGTGCGATCATGGCGCTCTTTCCCTTCCTCATCTTCGCTACCGCGCTTGCAAGCTATCTTGGGGCCGATGCATTTGCCGATACGGCGGTCCACATCGTCTTTGATGCGTGGCCCGAGGAAGTGGCCGAGCCCATCGCGCGGGAGGTCAGGAACGTGCTCGGAGTGAGGCGGGGCGATGTGCTCACCTTCGGCGTGGTGTTCGCCGCCTTCTTCGCCTCCAATGGAGTGGAGGCGCTCAGAGCTTCGCTCAACCGCGCCTATCGCGTCGAAGAGAGGCGCTCGATCATCTTTCTCCGCATACAAAGCCTGGCTTTCGTATTGATTGCCACCATGGGCTTCCTGGCGATCAGCGTTCTCCTCGTCATCGCCCCCATCGCGGCAAACATTGCGCTTTCGCGCGTTGAATGGCTCGAACCCTATATGGGCACGATCACGTTGTGGCGATATGTCGCCGCGGTGGTCGTCCTGGTTCTTTCCCTGGTGGTGGTGCACATCTGGCTGCCTGCCGGCAAGCGCACACTGATCGACATCGTTCCCGGCATCATTTTCACGCTCCTTGGCTGGGTCGCAGGATCCAGCATCTTCGCAGCTTATCTCAGCCGCTTTAGCAGCTACGCCACGACCTATGCGGGGCTGGCATCGATCATGGTGGCGGTCGTCTTCCTCTATATCATCTCGGCGATCTTCATCCTCGGCGGTGAGATCAACGCCGCTATCATGCGTTACCGCGAGGCAAGGCGCGCCGTGGAGGGCTGAACCGTAGCGAGCGCCACGCCCAGCGTCGTGATCGCCATGCCGCCGATCTGGACCATGGTCAACGCCTCTCCGAAGAGCGCCCAGGCCATGACGGCCGTAACAGCCGGCACGAGGTAGAAGAGCGAAGCAACGCGCGCGACTGCGCCTTTGCGGATCAGGAGCATCAGCAGGAAAATGGCACCGAGCGAGAGCACCAGCACGAGCCAGAGCATCGCGAAGACCAGTTCGCCGTTGAGGACGAAGCTCTTGGTCTCGAAAAGAAGCGAGATCGGGAAAGCTATGACAAGGCCGCCGAGATACTGGTAAATCGTGCCGCTTATGAGATCGGCGCTGCCAACGAAGCGCTTCTGCCAAATCGTACCGGCACTCATGGCGATGACTGCCATCAGGCCTGCGCCGACCGTGGCGGGTGTGACTCCGCTTGCCACCTGGCTCAGTTTCGGCGAAAGCACGGTGGCGACGCCGACGAGACCCATGACGAGCCCGAGCCAGTGCCGGCCGTCCACTCTCTCCTCGGCGAAGGCCCCCGCCATCAGCGCGGTCAGCAGAGGCTGCAGGCCCACGATCAAACCGGCAAGGCCGGCAGGAAGGCCGTTGCGGACAGCCCAGAACACGCCGCCCAGATAGACCCCGTGCATGAGCATTCCTGCGATACCCGAATGAAGGGCGATCTGCGGCGGCAGGCGACGAGCGCCGACGATCGGAATGAGCAGCAGAAGAAATGCAATGCTGAGCGCAAAGCGTACCCAGAGGAATGTGAAGGGCTCTGCCCAAGGCATGGCGTAACGTGCGCCGATAAATCCGGTCGACCAGAGGATGACGAAAAGCGAGGGTGCGGCCTTGGCCAAATCAGGCATGTGATTCGAGGTCTTGTTGTTGTTCGCGCCGATTCACTGCATCGCGAGAGGCGGCAAGGAAAGCGAAAGTTTTATACGTGAGTGTCAATAATCCTGAAGCATGCCGGAGCGTGATCCAGGGGACGCGATCAATGGCGGCAGAGCGCTTCATCTTATTGGCAGATCCAGCCCCACCATCCTGATTATGTCGCCCGGTGTGGCGCCGGCCTCCCGCAGGCTTGCAATGCCGGTGTCGCCCCGGCTTTTCGAAAGCTTGCGACCCTCTTCGTCGAGGATCAGCGCATGATGATGATAGCGCGGCACAGGCAGGCCCAGCAGCTCCTGCAACAACCTGTGGACCGCTGTCGCATGGAAAAGGTCGCGGCCACGCACCACGTGCGTTATCCCTTGCAGCGCGTCATCCACGACCACGCTGAGGTGATAGCTCGTGGGAATTTCCTTTCGGGCGATGACCACGTCCCCCCAGAGAGAGGGCTCCGCCGGAACAGCACCCGTTTCGCCCTCGGGCCCGCCACCGCTCTCATCCCAGAAAATGGGTTGGGACACATGCTCAAGCGCAGCCGTCATGTCGAGCCGCCAGGCGAAAGGCTCGCTTTCCTCGATCCGCCGGCGGCGCTCCGACTCCGGTCGCTCCTTGTCCACGGGCGGGAAGAGGGGCGCTCCGTCGGGGTCACGCGGCCATGGAATGCCGTCCGCCTCCGCCTGCGCGATATAGGCGCGCATTTCGCCCCGACTCATGAAGGAAGGGTAGACGATCCCTGCATCAACCAAGCGCTCGAGCGCTTCGGCATAGTCGTCGAAATGCTCGGATTGCCGACGCACAGGCTCTTCCCACTCGATTCCCAGCCAAGCGAGATCGCGATAGATCGCCGCCTCCATTTCGGGCGTACAGCGCGTGGTGTCGATGTCCTCGATGCGCAGCAGGAACCGGCCTCCCGCCGCGCGCGCCATGGAATAGTTGAGTAGCGCCGAATAAGCGTGACCGAGATGCAGCGCCCCGTTGGAACTCGGTGCGAAACGAAAGACAGGGGCTGTCATGAGTGTGGCATGAAGCGGATTGTGGCGGCCATCCGCACATTGCTAGGCTTGAACGGAAAGAAGCACAAGGATTCCCATGCGGCGCATCGAGACAGAAGTCGATATCCTGCAAGGGCTCGACGCACTGATTCTGCTCGACTCCAGGCTCAGAGCCGTGCGAGACATTGCGGGCGCCGTGCCGCTCCGGCGAAGTGCCGCGGGCTTCCACAGCCTTGCCTCGATCATTGTTTCGCAGCAGGTCTCGCGGGCAAGTGCCGATGCGATCTTCGGACGCCTGTGCCGGCTCGTAAATCCGCTCACGCCGGAAGGATTTCTCGCCGGCGGCGAGAAAGTGATGGTGGAAGCGGGGCTCTCTCGCGCGAAGCAGAAGACATTGACCGCGCTTTCCACGCTGATCGTCCTTGGAGAGTTGGATCCAGAGAGCCTCGATGCTCTTGCGCCGGAGGAAGCGATCGCCGCACTCACGGCGGTGCCTGGGATCGGCCCCTGGACGGCGCAAGTCTATCTTCTGGTAGCGGCAGGACACCCGGACATATTTCCGGCCGGGGACGTTGCGCTGCAGACTGCGGTCGGTCATGCCTTCCGCCTCGAATCGCGCCCTCAGGCGAATCAGCTTTCCCTTATGGCCGAATCATGGAGCCCATGGAGGTCGGTCGCAGCGCGGCTTTTCTGGGCTTATTATCGCGGAATCCGGGGTGTGGAGGCCGCCCCTGCCGCCTGAACTGCTGAAAAATCGCTGGAATGTGTGCGGAATGCCGCAAGGATGCCGAGAATATCGGCTTCACATTCCTGTCACTGCGGGATTACATTATTCGCGCTGATCGATCTTCCCAGAAGGAGCTTCGAGGACGTGACGATCGCAGTATCGCCGGACGGGATGCCCGCTCTGGTGCTCAACGCGGACTATCGTCCGCTCAGTTACTATCCCCTGTCGCTCTGGTCGTGGCAGGACGCCGTCAAAGCCGTGTTCCTGGACAGGGTGAACATCGTTGCCGAGTACGAGCATGCGATCTCTTCACCCTCCTTCACGATGCGGCTGCCGAGCGTTGTGTGTCTCAAGACATATGTGAAGCCGTCGCGCTACCCGGCCTTCACGCGCTTCAACGTCTTCCTGCGCGATCGTTTCCAGTGCCAATATTGCGGAGCGCGGGAGGAGCTGACCTTCGATCACGTGATCCCGCGTCGTCACGGCGGCGTCACCTCATGGGAGAACGTCGTCGCCGCCTGCTCGCCTTGCAATCTCAAGAAGGGCGGCCATATGCCCGAGCAGGCAAAGATGTGGCCGCAGCAAAAACCGTATCGGCCAACAGTGCATGATCTACACAATAATGGGCGGCTCTTCCCGCCCAATTATTTGCACGAAAGCTGGATGGATTTTCTCTACTGGGACGTCGAACTGGAGCCCTGACACCGGTTCGGAATTATGGCACTGGCGGGAATCAGCGCTTGAATGCGCCGCGCAGTGCGATCACCGCCAGGAAGGCGCTGGCGATCACGTTCCATCCCGCGAAGGAAAGCCCAAGGAAGCGGCCCGCGGCCTGATCGCAAGACGGCGGGACGACGGCATTGAGCTGATCGAGGAGGCTTCCGGACAGTTCTGTAGGATCGACAGCGCCGCAGTCGGTCGGACCTTGCCACCAGCCCCATTCGACGCCTGCGTGATATGAGCCCAGCCCGAGGCCCCAGAGCATCAGGAGGCCGCCCACGAGGAGCAGCCCGCGGGTGATGATCGCTGGCGCGCGAACCGAAGCCGTGAAAAAAGCCAGGATCATGATCGGTACGCCCACATAGTAAGGAATCCGCTGCTCCAAACAGAGCTTGCAGGGGATGAAGCCGCCGATGTGTTGGAACCCCAAGGCCGTACCCACAGTGGCGGCCATGGCAAGCGCGAGGAAACCTGCGGTGAATGTCTGGAGTTTTCCGGCGGGAGATGTGAGCGCCATATACGATGTGCCTCAAGGGATAGCTTATCGGGGATGAGACGAAGCGCCGATCAGCCAAACACGAAAAAGGTGAAAAGAAGGCTCGGCTCTATCTATCCGGCGCGGCGATAGGGCGCAATCTTGATACGAGCATCTGCGAAGAGTTGACGCGGGCACGCTTCCCCGTATAGTCCGCGCCTGCTCGTTTTCATCACGCGGGCCCCTGTGGCGGAATTGGTAGACGCGACCGACTCAAAATCGGTTTCCGCAAGGAGTGCTGGTTCGAGTCCGGCCAGGGGCACCACTCACCCGAGCAACCCCTGGCTATCAGTGATCGGATAAAGCTCAGGCCGGCCAAGGGGAGCCGAGGATGATCGAGCAGAAGTTCATCCGCTTGTAGTTCGGATCCTTGAGGGCCGGCATGTCAGCCTTGACGTTTCCGAAGGTCGTCTCCGGCTTCTTTTTGATGCGTCAGCCGTTCACGCGGGCGAAAGCAGCCGCGTAGCGGTTTTCCCGCTCCGCCCAACGCTGGAAGAATACGCGCTCAACGAGGATCTCCTCCGCATCCGGATGCTTTTCCAGCAATTCCATCGTTTCGGAGATGTAGTCGGCAAGCGGCATAGCATTGGGATCGGTTGCCTGGGCCGGGTTCAACAGCTCCGTTTGGACATAGGGTGGCACAAGCTCGATCACCTGAACCGAAGTACCCCTCAACTGAACCCGCAACGTCTGCGAATAGGAATGGATGGCCGCCTTGGTTGCGCAGTAGGTGGGAGCAAGCGCGCGAGGGACGAACGCCAGACCCGAGGAGACGGTGAGCACGGCGGCGTTCGGCTGTTCGAGCAGGTGCGGCAGGAGAGCGGCGGTGAGCCGGATCGGGCCGAGGAGGTTGGTGGAGATCGTGGCTTCAGCCGTTTCGGTCTCGCCGGAAATCAGGTTTTCCGCTCGCATGATGCCGGCATTGTTGATGAGTACGTTCAATGCCGGAAACTCGGCGGTCACCAGCTTTGCGAACGATTTGATGGCGGCGGGATCGTCCACATCAAGCTGCCGGGCCTCGATGCCGGGATTCGCCTTTGCCATCGCGTCCAACTTGCTTGCGTCGCGTCCGGTGATGATGATCTTGTTGCCTTTGGCCTGCAGTGCTTCGGCGAGACTGCGGCCAATCCCGCTCCCGCCACCGGTGATGAGGATCGTATTGCCTGTGATTTGCATGGCGAACTCCTTTGGTTGCGGAGTGAGTCATACCTGGCGCCTTCTCTTTTTTCCTGCTGCATCCTGCAGAAGATTTGCCTGATTCTCCAGCTCGGCGGAGGCTGGCCTTGCTGCATAGAGTTTACTAGGTCTATAAACTTGCCTGTTTCTATAGAGGCGCCAATGTCTGTCGAAGCTCTGACGAACCGTGTTCTTGCCTATGCCGATCAGCATTCGATCGGCGACGAACCATATCGTACGGAGATTCCCGGCCTCAGCGTTTCCCGCCACAAGAAGCCCACCGATCTCATGCCGACGCTCTATCGGCCTATCGTTTGCTTCGTTCTGCAGGGTGCCAAGCAGGCATATCTCGGCAACGAGGTCGTCACCTTTTCCCGGATGCAGTCTGTGATTGTCGGCCTCGATCTGCCGACCTTCTCGCGGGTTGTCGAGGCCTCAAGGGAGCGACCCTATGTGGCACTGGCTCTCGAGCTCGATATGTCCCTGATCAAGGAACTGTCGGCTGAAATCGCGCACCACGAAGTAGAGGAGGGGCAGGCGAGCGCGATCGCGGCGGGGGAAGCTGACGAAGCCGTCGTCAATGCCATCGAGCGCCTTTTCGGTCTCCTCGACAAGCCTGCTGCCGTGCCGGTTCTGCTTCCATTGCTCAGGCGCGAGATTCATTTCTGGCTCCTGTCGGCGTCCCACGGGAGATTGCTTCGCGAACTTCCGCGCTCGAGCAGCCACGCAGCCCGAATTTCGAAAGCCATGTTGCACATACGCCGCCATTTCGCCGATCCACTCAGGATTCCAGAACTTGCGCGCGCGGCGGGGATGAGCGTCTCGGCTTTTCATCAGCATTTCAAAGCCGTCTGCGGGACGACGCCGCTTCAGTATCAAAAAAGGATGCGCCTGATGGAGGCGAGGCGGCTCATGCTATCCGAAGGCCAGCCGGTATCCGCAGCGGCATTTGCTGTCGGCTACGAAAGTCCTACTCAGTTCAGCCGGGAATTTTCCCGCATGTTCGGGGTTCCTCCCCGCGAACACCGACGTTCCCTCTTGGCCGCTTGAGTCTTCACCCTTCGAGATAGACGCTTCCGGATGTGTTATACGGGCAGGCTCCTATCGCCTTCGTAGAAGTTGCCGCATGCGATTGCGCAGGATGCGCAGCGCATTGCGAGCCTCTCTGTGAAAGTGAATCTGGCCGGCAGCCTGATGGGCCAGGCGTTCCGTACCGGGTGTCAGCCCCACCACGAATGTGCCGAGGGAGCGGCGTTCGGACCAGAGACGGCTCATCACCGGATGGTCCGGCACGGCGCAAGAATCAGTTGCCGTGATGTTCGGGTCGTCGAGGTGCGACCTCGTCACCTCGATCATCAGTAGGGTGCCCGGGGAAAAAGCGGCGTAATTCTCGTCGTAGGCGGTTTTCCAGGTATAGGCCACACCTGATTCCACAAAGACGATGAGACAGGCGAGCGGGTGGTTGTTGAGCACCAGGGTGTGAATGCGGCACAGGTCGCGCTCGGCAAGCAGATGCACGGCTTCGCGGGCGAAAGCAGCGCGATAGCGATCGATGACCATTGCCGTCCGCTCGCGTCCCTTCCAGCCCGAGGCTTCGAGGGTGAGGAAGATTTCGATTGCCTGACGGATCTCGTCAGGCCGGCGGGCGATGCGGTGTTCCAGCCGCCCGAGATCCGCTAGCCGGCGTTTCAGGCGGCGGAACTCGCGATAGTGATGCGACCGCAGGGTTTGCCGCAGGTAGGCCTCTGGATCGAGACTGCTTTCGAGAAAGGGACGTTCCAGCTCGCCTGCCAGGATCAGCGGGAGGTTGCGCGTTTCCGCCACCGCGCGGAGCGCGGCAGCAAAAGGTCCGTCTACCCGCGTTTCCGGGAAGACGAAAACCTTGGGAAGCCGCAGGTGAGGGCGCGCCAGCATGGCAAAGAAATCTTCGATCACACCGATCGGATCATCGCCATCCACCAGTGGTGTACCGAGAGGCCCGAAGGGATGCGCCCAGGCGCGCATAACGGTCGTGCCGAGCGGCACAGGCGGCTTCTCGACGGAGAAGGGTACGAGCAGGCGCAGCCGGTTCTTCTCCTCTGTGCCGTCGCGGATCACGGCAAGCCGTACCTCCCGGTCTTCAAGCCGCGGCATGGCGGGTGCAAGGAAGCGCGGGTTGAAGAACACGTTGGGTTCGATCGCCCGGGCAGCCAGATAATCCAATTCCTCTACCAGATCGAAACCGGCGGCGGCGGCGTAGACGGCCATACGGCGCATGGGACGCCTGGAAGAGAAGAGCTCCATGTCAGCGCGTTCGTGGCCCTCGCCGAGACCCACCAGATCACTGATCATGGCGCCCGATGCGCCGCCGCCCATTTCTTCGAGAAGAGGAGTGGAGACCATTGGACTAAACCGCCTGTTTCGGAACGGGGAGGAACGCCACCATCAGGATTCCGAGCTTGCGCTGGACGATAACGGCAAGCAGCACCGTCTCCAGGACAGTGGCAACGGTGGTGGCAAGTGCCACGCCCCAAAGTCCGATCACCGGGATGAGCGCGAAATTGAGTGCGATGGCTGCAGCGAGCGTGACACCGTAGATCGCGACGCAGACATTCTGATGGCCGCTCATCGTAAGCAGGCTTTCGGCGGGGCCAACACCTGCACGCAGAATTACCGCGGCCACCAGCGGGAAGAGCAAGGGATATCCCGCGTCGAAGCCCGGCCCGAACAGCATCAGGATGGGCCTACCGAGGATCAGGACTGCCAATCCCATCAGGATCGCCGGCCAGAACGTCCAAGTGGCGGTTTCACGGGCAAACCGTGCGAGCCCGGCGTGATCTCCACCGTGAAGGTAGGCCGCATAGCGCTGGGTAACGCCGGTCCTGACTGCGAAATAGACGAAATGGGCGAGCGCCAGCGTCTTCACCGTCGCGTAATAGACCGCGACGTCGGTGGGCTGCAGGAAACGGCCGACCATCAGCACGTCGGCATTGGTGAGAAGGAAGTAAAAGCCGTCGGCCAGGAAGATGGGAATGGACACACCGATCCACTCGCGCAGCCGGAAGGCGGGTTTGGCTTTCGACACGCGCCGGGTCGCCTTCGTCGCCACGGTTACGAGTTGGAGAAGGGTGGTAAGGTAGGTGGCTATTATCGAGGCCAGAACCGCCGCTGTCGCGTCCGGTTCGTAGCCGGCAACATGCAGTCCCCACAGAAAGAGCAGGATGAGAGTGGGGCGGATGAAGAATGCCGGCATCATGGCGGAAAACGCCCAGGAATGCGCCCGTGCTACGCCCTGGAGCTGGTCTCCGAGAGCAATCATCGGTAGGCAGATGAGACCCAGATAGAACGGGACCACATAGTAGCTTTCGAGCATGGGCTCGAACAGCCAAATGCCGAGAGCGCCAATCAGTGCGAAGGCCGTTGAGGAGAGGAGGACGAGAAGGCGGCTGGCCAGGAGGATTCCCTTGAGCTCGGCGAAACGGCTCTTGGTCTCGTATTCCGGGATGAAGCGGATAACCGAGGTGTGAAAGCCGAGGCAGGCAATGTTGCCCAGGATGATCATCGTCACCCAGACAAGGACGAAAATGCCGTACTCGAAACTGCCCATATAACGGGCGAGGAGCACCTGGCTTACAAATGCGATGATGGCATTGACGATGCGGAGGGCGAAGGCGATGAGCGACATACGGCCCGCCGGTCCGCGGGCATCCGGCGTTGAAAGGAAGGCGTCAAGGCGCTGCGCCCACGGCATCGCCATCGTCGCCAGCCGCCCCGGCAGACGTTCAGCCGCCGCTGCCGCTGAAAAGCGCACCCGTACCCTCCCGCTCCGAAAAACTCGCGGTCTTTGATAGCTCAGAACTCTTTAAGAGCAGGTTGCAAAGGAAGAAAAGACGTATCCGGACGCTGACCAGTTTAGTTCCTGTCCTCTGGGAATATCGGCAAGGGCATGAAATCCACACCGTCCTCGGCCAGCGATTTCACGTCCTCCGGCGTGGCCTCGCCGTAGATGCCGCGCGGCTCGACTTCGCCGAAATGGATCTTCCGTGCCTCCTCCGCGAACTTGTCGCCCACGTAATCGGCATTCTCGCGGATCTTCCGCGACAGCGCCCTGAGTTGGGCGAAGGCGTGCTTCTGCTCCTCGCTCGCGGCGAGTGCGATCTGCGCCTTCTTGCGGCTCGTAGAGACGGCTGGCGCCATGAGCGCCTTATTCACTTCGTGCGAGCCGCATTCCGGGCAGACGACGAGCTTGCGGCTTTTCTGATTTTCGAAATCCTCGCCGCTGCGGAACCAAGCCTCAAATTCATGGTCCTTGTCGCAGATCAGGCCGAAGCGAATCATACCGCTACCTCCTGGAAGCTGGCCTCCTCCACGGTGAATTCGCGTGCGTTCTTCAGGTTGGGGACTTTCCTGCGCGCCTCGGCGGAAGCAGCGGGATCGATATCGGCCAGGACAACGGCGGGATCTTCGTGATCGGCCTCGGCGACGATATGGCCCCAGGGATCGATAATGAGCGAGTGGCCATATGTTTCGCGGCCGTCCTCATGCAGGCCACCCTGTGCGGCGGCGATGAGCCAGGCGCCATTTTCAATAGCGCGAGCACGCGTCAGCACATGCCAGTGGGCTGCGCCCGTCTGCCGTGTGAAGGCGGCAGGCGTGGTGAGGATTTCCGCGCCGGCCAGCGCCTGAGCGCGGAAAAGCTGCGGGAAGCGCAGATCGTAGCAGATCGAAAGGCCAAAGCGGGCAAAGGGAAGCGTCGCGACGACGGTGCGTCCGCCCGGAGCATAGGTGGCCGACTCGCGCCAGCTCTCACCTTTGTCCAGATCCACATCGAACATGTGGATCTTGTCATAGGTGGTAATCAATGTGCCGTCCGGGCCAAACAGGAAGGACCGGTTGGCAATCTTGCCGTCATCCAAGGGAATCGCCGTTGAACCGACATGGACAAAGATCGCAAGTTCCTGCGCCAGCTCCGAGGCGCGGCGGACCAGCGAGTCTTCCTTGGCAGGCCGGATGCGCTGAAGAAGGGCATCGCGTCCCCGCACGAGAACCCCCGTCATCTCTGGACTCTGCACATATTTTGCGCTCCGTCCCGCTGCCTCGCGCACCAATGCCTCGAAGGTGGAAAGGTTCGCCGCCGGCTCCGTGCCGGAGCGCATTTGAAGCGCTGCAACACGGATGGTGCTCATGAACGCGCCCCCATCGCGCCCTGCTTCTCGAGAAGAGCATCAAGTCTGCCATCGCGCTCCAGCGCGTGCAGCTCGTCCGAACCGCCCACATGGACATCGCCGATAAATATCTGCGGAAACGTGGAACGTCCCTTGGCACGGTTGATCATCTCCTGCCGCAGTTCAGGCGAGAAGCTGGCGTCATGCTCCGTATAGTTGATACCCTTGCGGTCGAGCAACCGCTTGGCGGCCATGCAGTAGCCGCAGCCCATGCGGGTATAGATAGTCACATCTGCCATTGCGTTATCCGCGATATGTTTGGCCGCCTATATAGTCATGGCTTCCCCGGACGCAAAGTCTTCGGCCAGCGCCCGCGCGAAGGTGAGCACGTCTACCTCCCGGACGCCGGCCTGCTTGAGTGCTCGCGTGGCTGCTGCCACGGTCGCACCCGTGGTGAAAACATCGTCTATCAGAATGACTCGCTTTCCTCTCAAAATCGTTTCACCTTTCGGCGGCACCAGGAAAGCGCCGCGCACATTTTCTGCCCGTTCCCGTGCACCGAGGCCCACCTGCTGACGGGTGATGCGGCGGCGGATGAGAGCAGAAGGCTCGTAGGAAAGCCGCGCAAGCCGAGCGAAGGCGCGCGCGAGTTCGGCGGACTGGTTGAAGCGCCGGAGGAAGAAGCGACGCCGGTGCAGTGGCACCGGCACCACCAGATCTGCGTCGGGAATAAGCTCGCTTGCCGCGCGCAGCATCCATCGCGCCATCCAGGGCGCCAGATCCGTCCGGTCGGAGAACTTCAGAGCCTGCACCATGCGGCCCGCAACCCCGCCATAGGCGACCGCCGATCGCGCTCGCGCAAAGGGTGGTGGATTGGCGATCGCCTCGGCAGACATGAAACCGTCTCCCATGTCATAGGAGAACGGAGTGCCCATAACCGGGCACCATGGCCGTTCCAGAAAGCGCACCTCCCGCCAGCAATCGGCGCAAAGCGTTCCAGGTGCGGTGATCAGGCTTCGACAGCCAAGGCAGACAGGAGGAAAGAGCAGCCGCGCCGGCCACTCGCGCACCATCCTTCCGGCATTCAGAAAAAGCCCCATCCTTGCCCGCGCAAAGAAACCACCCACCTTTGCCAGCATAGCAGTTTTGTGCCATTGCGCACCCCGCGACGAAAGGCGGATCGATGGAACCTATTTTTGACACGAAGCTTGCGCGCTCGCGGAAGCTCCGCGCGCTGCGGTCAGGTGACGAGGACGCGCGTTTCCTGATGCGCCGTGCCGCGGAGGACTTAGAAGAGAGGCTCGCGACGGTGGAGCGGCGCTTCCCTTCCGGTGCGGCGATTTTCTGCCTGACACGGGACGCTCCCGACGTGCTGTTGCGTAGTGGCAAAGTGGACCATGTCCTGCGCGTCGAAACCGATGCGGATCTTCTATCGGCTGATCTTGAGTGCATGGTTGCGGAACCGGAGACGATACCTCTGCCGCCGGAAAGCCTCGATCTAGCTGTCTCGCTGCTTACGATGCATGAGGTGAACGACCTGCCCGGTCTTCTCATCCAGATCCGCCGCTCCCTGAAGCCGGACGGTCTCTTCCTCGCCGCCATGATGGGCGCCGGCACGCTACAGGAATTGCGGCAGAGCCTGCTTCAAGCAGAAGTAGAATTGAGCGGCGGCGCCACGCCGCGCATAAGTCCCTTCGCCGACGTGCGGGACGCTGGCGCATTGCTGCAGCGGGCGGGATTTGCTCTGCCCGTGACCGATATCGAGACCGTTACGGTCCGCTACGGAACCATGTTCGACCTCATGCGCGATCTTCGGGCCATGGGCGCCTCGAGCAGTCTGGTCGAGCGGGCACGCAAGGCGGCTCCGCGCAGTCTTTTTCTGCGTGCTGCGGAGATCTACCAGGAACAGTATTCCGATCCAGACGGCCGCATCCGTGCCACATTCAACATCGTGTGGATGTCAGGCTGGGCACCGCACGAATCGCAGCAGAAACCGCTGCAGCCCGGCAGCGCCAAGGTATCCCTGAAAACCGTTCTTCCGCCTGTCGAAGAAGGAAGGGACTGATCTCGTCAGCCGCCGGCGTTGGATATCTGTTCGGCAACGTCACCATACATCCCGGCGACCACCTGGCCGAGTTCGACGGTACCGCCAACGATCGCAAGCACGAGGAAACCCGCGATCAAGGCGTACTCGATCGCTGTTGCCCCGTCATTGCTGCGCAGGAAGTGTTTGACCATGGGTACTCCACTGACTTCAGCCATGGTGGCGCAGAGCGGTTAAGAATTCATGGCGTGGGAGCGAAGTCGCATGCTCCGCTTCTCGTACCGTCTTCGCGGATGACGCAGATTGCGTCTGGCGAGGGTTGCAGCACGCTGCGCCGCACCGTGAACAGGCTGCCTTCCTTGTCTATGGATCCGGTGGATATCCAGTCGAGATCCGGCCCGTAGATGGCCACGTTGCGGGTCCGCCGCTCGAGGATAGGCGTCAGGATAAGCGCTATCGCGATCGCGGCAGAACCGAAAAGCAGAGCCACCCGGACCGCGCCCATACCGAGACGCACCCAGGTTTCTTTGCCGACAGGCCCGCCGTCGAACCCAAAACGCATCGTTCCCTCCAGCCGTGCTGGTTTTGCCACTGCCTAAATTATCGGCTTTGATTAAAGGAACGCTTAATATGGGCTAAATGGTTGGTGCAGCGGATGCGGGCCAATCAGAGAAGATCGATCAGGAATGGAATCAGCGGCTCATCGGCGGGCGGCATGGAATAGTCGCGCAGGTTCTGCGGGCGCACCCATTTGATGGCTTGTCCCTCGTGCGGATGGGGGATCCCCTGAAAGCGCCGGCAAACATAGAGCGGCATCAGGAGATGAAAGCGCTCGTAAGTGTGGCTGGCAAAGGTGAGCGGCGCCAGGCATTCCACCTTGGTTTCGACGCCCAACTCCTCACGCAATTCGCGGATGATGGTTTGCTCGGGCGTCTCGCCGGGCTCGATCTTGCCTCCGGGAAACTCCCAAAGACCCGCCATGGGCTTGCCTTTCGGGCGCCGGGCCAGAAGAACGCGCCCGTCAGAATCGATGAGCGCACAGGCTGCCACCAGTAAAACCGGCTTCGCGTTCGCATTCATGCTTTGATCTCCGCCGCCGGCCGCCGGTAGTGATATCGATAGATGTCCTCAAAACCCAGCGAGCGGTAGAGGGCCAAGGCAGGCTCGTTGTTCTCCTCCACCTGCAGCCAGGCGACGCCCGCTCCCCGAGAATGAGCCCAGCGAAGCGCGGAAAGCAGCAATCGCCTGCCGTAGCCTTTGCCACGGTGCCGCTCGGTAGTCGCAACTTCGAAGAGGCCTGCAAGGGCACCATCACACACGCATATGGCCGTAGATACCGGTTCGCCCTCGCGTTCGAGCACAAAGAGGCCGGCCTCCGCCTTGATGGAGCTTACCACTTCCGTAAATCCCGGGCGCAGGTCCGCGTCATAGCCATGCACGCGGAAGGCTGCGGAGACGAAACGGCTGAGATCCTTGAGCGGAATGTGATGAACGGCGTTCTCAACAATCGCTTGAGCAAGGTCCCGCCGCATGACCGTCGAGTGTCCAAACGTGCTCCAGCCCTGTCTGCTCAGGTGATCGGATATCCCCGGTGCGGCGAGAGGTGAGAGCCGGAAGGTCAGCGGTCGTCCGTAAGCGTGGAACCGGCGGGCCGCCTTCTCGATGCGTTCTTCGAGCCGGCGATCGTCGCTTGGATCGAGCGGATTGACGGAGTTCAGGCGCTTGGCGGGATGGCTTGCCGTCAGCCTTATGGCCCAGGTGCCGTCATATTGCACCGATGTCGCGGGCCATGCACGAAAACCCGCCGCCTCGAAGCGACGAATGACTGCAAGCCGCTCAACCGCCTCTTTGTCCACGCCGTACCCGCTCAGCTCCTGTAATCGCCGTTGATCGCGACATATTCCTTGGTAAGGTCGCAGGTCCAGACAGTCGCTTTCCCACGACCCAGGCCGAGGTCGACGCGGATGTCGATCTCCTGGCCCTTCATATAGGCGGATACCTGCTCCTCGGAATAGTCCGGATCGCGTTCTCCCTCGCGCGCCACGCGGTGCTTGCCGAACCAGATGGAAAGAAGATCCCGCTCGGCGGGCTCGCCGGCCTTGCCCACGGCCATGACGACGCGACCCCAGTTCGCATCCTCACCGGCAATTGCTGTCTTCACCAATGGTGAATTGGCAATCGACAAAGCAATCTTCTTGGCCGAGCGCGAGGATTTTGCGCCTGTCACCGTCACCTCCACCTGCTTGCGCGCACCTTCGCCGTCGCGCACTACCTGGAGCGCGAGTTGCTTCAGGAGCCGGCCCAGCGCGCGGCGGAAAGGTATGAGACGAGGATCCTTCGCGTCACTTATCACCGGCGCACCGCGGGCAGCAGCCTTTCCGGTTGCGAACAGCATCAGCGTATCGCTCGTCGATGTATCGCTGTCCACGGTCACCGCGTTGAAGGTTTTTGCGGTCGTCTTGGACAGAAGGTCCTGGAGCACGGGTGCCGCGATGGGGGCGTCAGTTGCCACGAAGGAAAGCATCGTCGCCATGTCCGGCGCAATCATGCCTGCACCCTTGGCGATGCCGTTGATCACGATGTCAGCTTCGCCAAGCTTCACAGACGCCGTGACAAGCTTCGGATAGGTGTCCGTGGTCATGATAGCGCGGGCGGCATCTTCCCAAGCGCTGGGCTCGGCACGCTTCGCAAGATCATTGAGCAGATGGGAGAATTTTCCGGCATCGAGCGGCTCGCCTATGACACCGGTGGAGGCGAGGAACACCTGGTCTTCCCTTGCCCCTATCGCTTTGGCGGCGGCCTTGGCCGTGATCGCGGTCGACTCCCGGCCCTTTTTTCCCGTGAAGGCATTGGCGTTGCCCGAATTCACCACGAGGATGCGTGCGCTGCCTCCAGGAAGGTTCTTACGGCAGAACTCGACTGGTGCCGAGGGACATTTGGAGCGGGTGAAGACGCCCGCTGCCGTGGTCCCCTCGTCGAAGACCATGACCATCAGGTCCTTGCGGTTCTTGTACTTGATGCCTGCCTCGGCGGCAGCGATGCGGACACCCTCTACCTCGGGCATTTTCGGAAAGCGTTTCGGCGCAAGCGGCGAGACGGCAGATGACATGGTCGGTACCGGAAAAGAGCAAGACTCGGGATAGCTTCGTCTGCCCCAAGCGCGCGACAGACGCAAGCCGAAACCCGCATCATGCAAATGCGGGCCGAGACGCTTCACCGCGCGGCGGGAAAGGGAAGACCGTGGAGGCTGGGCCCGACACGGTCATCTCCCTTTCATGACGAAATCTTACTCGGCGGGCTGTTCCGTGCCGGCCCCTGGTTGATCGGCTGCGGCAGGATCGTCCTGACCGAGCTGCTGGCGCAGAAGGCCGTCGACGGCAGTCTTCAGCTCGGCGTTCGGGATTTCGACATCGGCGCTTTCCCGCAGCGAAGCAAGCCTGGCCATGTAGTTGTCGCGGATGACCATCGAGCGAATCTGCTCCTGCACCTGCTCGAAGGAGGGGGGCTGCTGCATGCGCTTGTCTTCCACCTTGATCACATGCCAACCGAACTGGGTCTTCACCGGCTCCTTCGAATGGGTTCCGGGCTCCATGGCGAAAGCGGCCTTGCTAAACTCCGGAACCATCGCCTCCGCGGTGAAATAGCCCAGATCACCACCGTTCTGGGCGGCGCCGTCCTTCGATTTCTCTTTCGCGATCTCGGCGAAATCGCCGCCTTCGTCGAGCTGCTTCACGATTGCCTTGGCTTCCTCCTCGGTCTCGACGAGGATATGACGCGCATGGACCTCTTCTTTCTGCGGGATCTTGCTGATCTCCTCGTCGTAACGGGCGCGAAGCTCTTCTTCGGTGATGGGCTTTACGACGGTTTCATCGACATAGGCGCTATGAAGTGCACGCTGTCGCAGGTACTCGGCGCGGCGCTGGAAATCGTCGCTGTCGGCGATCCCTTCCTTTTCGGCTTCGGCGGCGAACAGCCGCACGTCGATCATGGCGGAAAGAGCGGCCGCCCGGCGCTGGGCCTCCGGCAACTGGCCGAACTGCGGCCCGAGCTCGCTTTCCGCCATCTTGAGGTCGGCTTCCGTGACCTCCTGACCGTTGATCGTGGCCACTACGGAATCGTCCTGCGCCATGACCGGTGCGCAGCTCAACGCGGCGACGATCGCGGCCGCGCCGGCCCGCACGATCAAATGTTGGCGAAGGGAATGATGCATCGGGAATTTCTCCAGTCGTCGGTTTGGAATTGGGCAACAGCAAAGGCCATAAATCGTCCAATAAGCACCACGATATGGCGGATTTGTGTGGCCGGAAACGGCGTTCCACGCAAGTTGACATAAGAGGTGACCCCTCTTATCTCTCCTTCGATCCAGCGTCCAGAAGCATTTCCGGGCGGTTGGACTGCTGCCTGCCTAAATTGGCCGACTGGCGGAACGGGCCGGCTTGAAGTCGGCACATCGTGAAATGAAAGGACCATGGAATGGTCAGTCTCGGCGGCCTTGCCCGCAAGATTTTTGGATCGTCGCACGAACGCCGCATCAGAGCGCTGCGCCCTCGCGTAGAAGCGATCGGGGCCCTCGAGCAAGAGATGAAGGCGCTTTCCGACGACGCCTTGCGCGCCAAGACGGCCGAGTTCCGCGAGAAGCTTGCCAACGGCGCCAGCCTGGACGATCTCCTGGTACCCGCCTTTGCGGTGGTGCGCGAGGCCGCTCGGCGCGTTCTGGGCCTGAGGCCCTTCGATGTTCAGCTCATCGGCGGCATGGTGCTCCACGAGGGCGCCATTGCTGAGATGAAGACCGGTGAAGGCAAGACGCTCGTCGCAACCCTCCCGGTTTACCTCAACGCCTTGGCCGGCAAGGGCGTCCACGTCGTTACCGTGAATGATTACCTTGCCAAGCGTGACGCCGAATGGATGGGCAGGGTCTACAGCTTTCTGGGGCTGACCACAGGCATTATCGTCCACGGCCTTACCGACGAGGAGCGTCGGGCAGCCTATGCCTGCGACGTCACCTACGCCACCAATAACGAGCTTGGCTTCGATTACCTGCGCGACAACATGAAGTACGAGCGCGCGCAGATGGTACAGCGCGGCCATTCCTTCGCCATCGTGGACGAGGTCGATTCGATCCTGATCGACGAGGCGCGTACGCCCCTCATCATCTCCGGTCCGCTTGATGACCGCTCCGAGCTCTACAACACCATCGACGCCTTCATCCTCAAGCTCGACGAAGGCGACTACGAGGTCGATGAGAAGCAGCGCACCGCGACCTTTACCGAAGAGGGTACGGAGAAGGTGGAGAACCTTCTGCGCGAGGCAAACATGTTCAAGGGCGATTCCCTCTACGACGTAGAGAATGTCGCCATCGTGCACCACCTCAACAACGCCCTGAAAGCTCACAAGCTCTTCCAGCGCGACCGGGACTATATCGTCCGCAATGGCGAAGTCATCATCATCGACGAGTTTACTGGCCGCATGATGCCCGGCCGGCGCTATTCGGATGGCCTGCACCAGGCTCTGGAGGCCAAGGAGCACGTCAAGATCCAGCCGGAGAACCAGACGCTCGCTTCCATCACCTTCCAGAACTACTTCCGCATGTACGACAAGCTTGCCGGCATGACCGGCACGGCGGCTACGGAAGCGGAGGAGTTCGGTAACATTTACGGTCTCGACGTGGTCGAGATTCCGACCAACGTGCCTGTCCAGCGCATTGACGAGGACGACGAGGTCTATCGCACGGTCGAGGAGAAATACCGGTCGATCGTGCGCGAAATCAAGGAAGCGCGCGCCAAGGGGCAGCCGATCCTGGTGGGCACCACTTCGATCGAGAAGTCGGAGCTGCTGGCGGAACGCCTGCGCAAGGAAGGCATCAAGGATTTCGAAGTACTTAATGCGCGCCACCACGAGCGCGAGGCCTATATCGTCGCCCAGGCGGGCAAGCCGGGCGCCATCACCATCGCCACCAACATGGCGGGCCGCGGCACGGACATCCAGCTTGGCGGCAATGCGGATATGCGCATCCAGGAGGAACTCGGCGACATGCCTCCGGGCCCGGAGCGCGAGGCAAAGGAAGGCGCCATCCGCGAGGACGTCAAGAAGCTCAAAGAACAGGCGCTCGCCGCGGGCGGCCTTTATGTGCTTGCCACCGAGCGCCACGAGAGCCGCCGCATCGACAACCAGCTCCGCGGCCGCTCCGGGCGCCAGGGAGACCCGGGCCGGTCGAAATTCTTCCTGTCGCTTCAAGACGACTTGATGCGCATTTTCGGCTCCGACCGCATGGACGGCATGCTGCAGAAGCTGGGGCTGAAGGAAGACGAGGCTATCGTCCATCCTTGGATCAACAAGGCACTCGAGAAGGCGCAGAAAAAGGTCGAAGCGCGCAACTTCGACATCCGCAAGAACCTTCTCAAATATGACGACGTGATGAACGACCAGCGGAAGGTCGTTTTCGAGCAGCGTCTCGAGTTGATGGACGGAGAGAATCTCTCCGAGACCGTTGCCGAGATGCGCCAGGACGTCATCGACGATCTGGTGAAGCGTCACATTCCCGAAAATGCCTACGCGGAACAGTGGGACGCGCAGGGCCTGAAGGAAGGGGTGCGCAATTATCTCAACCTGGATCTGCCGATCGAAGAGTGGGTCAAGGAAGAGGGCATTGCGGAAGACGATATCCACGCCCGCATTACCGAGGCGGCGGAAAAGGCCGCTGCCGACCGTGCCCAGCGGTTCGGGCCGGACATCATGGCCTATGTCGAGAAGTCGATCGTGCTGCAGACACTTGATCATCTGTGGCGCGAGCACCTCGTCAATCTCGATCATCTGCGCTCCGTCATCGGTTTCCGTGGCTATGCTCAGCGCGATCCGCTCAATGAATACAAGTCCGAGGCCTTCGAGCTTTTCCAGGCCATGCTCGGCAATCTCCGCCAGGCGGTCACGGCGCAGCTGATGCGCGTCGAACTCGTGCGCGAGGAATCCACCCCGCCGCCTCCTGCGCCCCCTCCGGCCATGCAGGCGCACCACCTCGATCCGACCACGGGAGAGGACGAGTTTGCCAACGGCGATACCATGACGCTCGCGCGGGCCGACGTGCGTGTCGTTCCTGCCGAAAAGCGTGACCCGAACGATCCTTCCACCTGGGGCAAAGTCGGCCGCAACGAGCCCTGCCCCTGCGGCTCGGGCAAGAAGTACAAGCATTGTCACGGGGCCTTCGCGTAAGCGCATCGTTGCGCGTGCGGCAAGATGCGATTTATCGACGCCGTGCCGGTCCCGGGACGGAGACTCCTGCCGTCATGTTTCCCCGTACCGCCTCCTCAGTGAGGCGGGCGCGGCGTTGCGCCAGCCCATCCGGAGCGCGCTTTCAAGCGTCGCCTCATCTGCGGTGGAAAGGCTAATGCGGGTCCACCCTCTCAGGCCCCAGCCACCCTCAACGGGCGAGAAGACGGAGGGCTCGCTCTCGGCTAACAGGCGTTGTTCTTCCGGCGTGAGTTTCACGACGCCTCGATCCGGCGCAGGCAGGGACGCGAACACTCGGTTGCGCACGCGAAAATCCGCCTTGCCGAAGTGAGATTTCTCCTCGGTTTCGGGCAATGAAAGCGCCAGACGCCGCAGGTCGTTACCGTCCATGTCTCCTCCCGCCTTTTACCGGTACGATAGCATGCCGGCGGCAGGATGTGCGCGATCCCGGCCCGAATTGCCTCAGACCATCGCGTCGGCCTTGGGTTTTTCTGCAAGGACCATGTAGTTGACGTCCATATCTCGCGAGCGCTGCCAGCGGTCGGTCAAGGGATTGTAGACCACGCCGGTGCGATCCCTGGTGACGAGGCCAGCACCGGAAAGCGCACGTTCAAGCTCTTCAGGGCGCACCAGCTTGCCATATTGGTGGGTTCCCCGGGGCAGCCAACGCAAAACATATTCAGCGCCTATTATGGCCAGTCCCAGCGCTTTCAACGTACGGTTGATCGTCGCTACAAACATGATGCCGCCGGGCTTCAGCATCTCGGCACATTTTTCGATGAACAGCCCGACATCGGCTACATGCTCGACGACCTCCATGTTGAGAATCACGTCAAATTTCTCGCCCTGCTCGGCGAGCGCTTCAGCCGTTTCGGCACGATAATCGATGTCCACGCCGCTTTCGGCCGCGTGCAGCCGTGCCACCTCGATATTCGTCGCAGAGGCGTCGGCGCCCACCACCTCGGCGCCCAGCCGCGCCATCGGCTCGCAGAGCAGTCCGCCGCCGCAGCCTATGTCGAGAAAGCGCAGGCCCTCGAACGGCTTGGCCGCCCGCGCATCTCGGCCGAACTGCGCCGCGACGTGATCGCGGATGTAGGCCAGGCGAACGGGATTGAACTTGTGGAGCGGGCGGAACTTGCCGTTCGGATTCCACCACTCCTGGGCGAGGGCGGAAAAGCGCTCTATCTCGCCGGTGTCAATTGTGCTTCGTCGAGCCTCTGGCATTCCATGGTCTCCTTTGGCGAGACAATGAAGTCGGGCGGCAGAGGCGCGATGTCAAGCCACGGCTTGCTTGCGGAACGCAACGCCTTTGGATAATGAAACCCCGCCGCCACGGCGGCGACCCCGAAATCCAACCGTTTTCGGCGGGTGAAAACACCCGCCGCTGGCAAAGACAAAGGCATCTTCACGACCATGGCGCGCATCGTGATGAAATTCGGCGGAACGTCCGTCGCCGACCTCGAACGGATCCACAATGTGGCGCGCCACGTCAAACGCGAGGTGGATGCCGGTCACCAGGTCGCCGTCGTGGTCTCAGCCATGGCGGGCAAGACCAACGAGCTCGTCGGCTGGGTCCAGGGCATGCCCAAGGCCTGCGGCGCCAACTCGCCATTTTACGATGCGCGCGAATATGACACGATCGTCGCCTCCGGCGAGCAGGTGACGAGCGGGCTGCTCGCGATCGCCCTGCAGTCGATCGGCGTCGATGCGCGCTCTTGGCAGGGCTGGCAGATCCCGATCCGCACGGACAGTGCTCATGGTGCGGCGCGGATCGTGGAGATCGCCGGCAGCGAAATCATCAATCGCATGGAGCGCGGTCAGGTGGCTGTCGTGGCCGGGTTCCAGGGGTTGGCGCCGGACAATCGCGTGGCCACTCTCGGGCGCGGCGGGTCCGACACCAGCGCCGTGGCCGTGGCCGCAGCGCTCAAGGCCGACCGCTGCGACATCTATACCGATGTGGACGGGGTCTATACGACCGACCCGCGCGTGGAGCCGAAGGCGCGGAGGCTTGCGAAAATCTCCTTTGAGGAGATGCTGGAGATGGCCTCGCTGGGCGCCAAGGTGCTGCAGGTCCGCTCCGTGGAGCTCGCCATGGTGCACAAGGTCAGGACCTTTGTAAGATCGTCATTCGAGGACCCGGACGCGCCGGGAATGGGCGATTTCGACAATCCGCCCGGCACGCTCATTTGCGACGAGGAAGAAATCGTGGAACAGCAAGTCGTCACCGGCATCGCCTATGCGAAGGATGAGGCGCAGATCTCGCTGCGCCGTGTGGCCGATCGGCCGGGCGTCTCGGCAGGCATTTTCGGCCCGCTCGCGGAAGCCAACATCAATGTCGACATGATCGTCCAGAACATCTCGGAAGATGGCTCGAAGACGGACATTACCTTTACGGTCCCAACCGGCGACGTCGACAAGGCGCTTACCGTGCTTAACCGGGTGAGGGAGAGCGTTGGCTTCGATGCGGTGCAGTCAGAAGCCGGACTTGTGAAGGTCTCCGTCATCGGCATCGGCATGCGCAGCCACGCGGGTGTGGCGGCGACGGCCTTCAGGGCGCTGGCGGAGAAAGGCATCAATATCCGCGCGATCACGACTTCGGAAATCAAAATTTCCATTCTGATCGACGGTCCATACGCAGAATTGGCCGTGCGGACTTTGCATTCCGTCTACGGTCTCGATAAGCATTAGAACGACTATCTGGATCACAGTTCGGGCGCTGCTGCATCGGCAGTGCCCACGAGGCTTTTGGAGGAAGGCCCGATGCGAGAGACGGTCGCCGGCCCGCGCGTGTTGCTGAAGCGCCTCCGCGAAGTCATGGCTGAACCTGCCGAGCCGCAGCAGCGGCTGGACCGCATCGTGCGCGAAATCGCCCAGAACATGGTGGCGGAAGTCTGCTCGCTCTATGTGCTCCGTGCCGATTCGGTGCTGGAACTTTATGCCACCGAGGGCCTGAACCCGACGGCCGTGCATCTGGCGCAGCTGCGTCTGGGGCAGGGTCTCGTTGGCACGATCGCGGCGAGCGCGCGACCGCTCAACCTTTCCGACGCACAAAAACACCCCGCCTTCGCCTACCTGCCGGAGACAGGCGAGGAGATATACCATTCGTTCCTCGGGGTGCCTGTTTTGCGGGCAGGGCGGACGCTTGGCGTCCTCGTCGTCCAGAACCGCACGATGCGGCACTATCGCGAGGACGAGCTGGAGGCGCTGGAGACGGTGGCGATGGTGGTGGCCGAGATGATCGCCACCGGCGATCTCGCACGGCTCACGCGGCCCGGCATCGAGCTTGATCTCAGGCGTTCCGTCAGCTTCAAGGGCCTGCCCTTCAATGACGGCGTCGGCCTCGGCCATGTGGTCCTGCACGAGCCGCGCGTGGTGGTGACGAACCTCTTCAACGAGGACAGCGACCGCGAGATGGAGCGACTCGAGGAGGCGCTTTCGTCGCTGCGGCTCTCCATCGACGACATGCTTTCGCGACGCGACGTCGCCTTCGAAGGCGAGCACCGGGCGGTGCTGGAAGCCTATCGCATGTTTGCGAACGACCGCGGCTGGGTGAGGCGGCTGGAAGAGGCGGTGCGCAACGGCCTTACGGCGGAAGCGGCGGTCGAGAAGGTGCAGAGCGACATGCGCGCGCGCATGATGCACATGACGGACCCCTATCTTCGCGAGCGCATGAGTGACTTCGACGATCTCGCGAACCGGCTGTTGCGCCAGCTCATGGGCCGCGGGCCCGATGCGCTTTCCGAGATCGTGCCGAAGGATGCGATTCTGGTTGCCCGTTCCATGGGGGCGGCTGAGCTGCTCGACTATCCGCGCGAGAGGCTGCGTGGGCTGGTTCTGGAGGACGGCGCACCTACGAGCCACATCGTCATCGTGGCGCGCGCGATCGGTTTGCCCACCGTCGGCCAGGTGAAGGGCGTCGTCGCCATGTCGGAAAACGGCGACGCCATCATCGTCGACGGGGAGGACGGGCAGGTACATCTGCGTCCGCAGGCAGACATAGAAGCCGCCTACGCGGAAAAGGTGCGTTTCCGCGCGAGGCGGCAGCAGCTCTACCGGGAATTGCGCGACAAGCCGTCGGTCACCAAGGATGGTATTCCGATCCAGCTCCTGATGAATGCGGGGCTTGCGGTGGATTTGCCGCAGCTTGCGCAGTCGGGTGCCGAAGGGATCGGCCTCTTCCGCACCGAGCTGCAGTTCATGGTGGCGCTCACCTTCCCGCGGGTGGAGGCGCAGGAACGGCTCTACCGGGAGGTGATGGACGCAGCCGGCGACAAGCCCGTCACGTTCCGCACCATCGATATCGGTGGCGACAAGGTGCTGCCCTACTTCAAAGGCGCTCAACAGGAGGAAAACCCTGCACTTGGGTGGCGCGCGATCAGGCTGACCCTCGATCGCCCCGGGCTGCTGCGCACACAGATCAGGGCGCTGCTGAAGGCCGCAGGCGGGCGCGAACTCAAGCTGATGCTGCCCATGGTCACGGAGATCGAGGAGATCAGGCGGGCGCGCGCCATCATCGACCGTGAGGTGCGGCATCTTTCGCGTTTCGCCTATCTGCTGCCGACGAGCCTCAAGCTCGGCGCCATGATCGAGGTCCCGGCGCTGCTTTGGCAACTCGACGAGCTCATGCAGGCGGTGGACTTCATCTCCGTCGGCTCAAACGATCTCTTCCAGTTCATCACCGCAACCGATCGCGGCAATACATTGATTGCCGACCGTTTTGATCCGCTCAGCGTTCCGTTCCTGCGGGTCCTCAGGCAGATCGTGCAGGCAGGCCAGGCGACGCATACGCCAGTCACGCTCTGTGGCGAGCTTGCCGGAAAGCCTATTTCGGCTATGGCGCTGATCGGTCTCGGCTATCGTTCCATTTCCATGAATCCCGCTTCGATCGGCCCGGTGAAGGCAATGTTGTGCGAGTTGCCGGTACAAAAACTGGCTGAACGGCTGGATGCGGCTCTTGCCAATCACACGGGCAAGACCGATATCCGCGCAGAGCTGAAGCAATTTGCCAGCGAGCACGATATCCCCCTTTAATCAATCAGGACGATCGATGGCCGAGCTGCCGCGCGAACGGATGGATCAGGTATTGAAGCGTTTCGAGCTGATCGAGACGCAGATGGCGGCTGGCCCGTCGCCGGATGCTTATGTGAAGCTTGCTTCCGAATATGCGGAACTGCAGGAGATCGCGAGCCATATTCGCGCGCTCAGGAAGGCAGAAGGGGAAATCGCCGATCTAGACGCGATGCTGTCCGACAAGAGCATCGATCGCGAGATGCATGAACTTGCCGAAGCCGACCGAAAGGAAGTGGAGCGCCGGATAGACAATCTGGAGCAGAAGCTTAGGGTTCTCCTGCTTCCAAAGGACGAAGCGGACGAGAAGAATGCCATTCTTGAGATCCGCGCCGGCACCGGTGGCGACGAGGCCGCTCTGTTCGCGGGCGATCTTTTCCGGATGTACGAACGCTACGCCAATCAACATGGTTGGCGCGTCGAGGTCGTCTCCGCCAGCGAAGGCGAGGCAGGCGGCTACAAGGAGATCATCGCATCCGTTTCCGGACGAGGGGTTTTCTCGAAACTGAAGTTCGAATCCGGTGTGCACCGTGTCCAGCGCGTGCCTGCGACGGAAG
>Ga0164243_10002621_pt1 | contig 29520 bp, 27 predicted proteins | sample OricompcompostOP_FD_108781 | JGI IMG/M metagenome (GOLD analysis project Ga0164243, IMG submission 108781) | Organic Plus compost microbial communities from Emeryville, California, USA - Original compost - Organic plus compost (OP) | ecosystem: Engineered > Solid waste > Mixed feedstock >... | reverse complement strand
GCGCGACAATGACTGGGGCAGCGACGATTTCGCCAGCTCCGGCGCGGGCCGCGGCGGCGGCTACAACAGCGGCGCGGGCCGTTCTTCCGGCCCGAGCGGCGGCGCGCCGAAGAACGACTTCGGCGGCTTTCCGGACGATCTGGACGACGACGTTCCATTTTGACCCCGGGGGAGTCTCCGCACGGGAACTAGTATAGGCATGCTCTTAAGTTTACCCGGAAAAACCTGGGGCTGCTGTAACTACAGCGGTTTGGATAACGGGCTTTCTGGCTGTAATTAGAAGGCTCGGTTCTTTCCCTCCGTTGAGATTTCCGTCTCAGCCCGTGCCGCGCTGACCTGCGCCGTCACAATGCTTCTGAAAGAAGCATGCAGTTTCTGCTGTCCTTCTATCGCAAACGGAGAATACAGTTGATAGACATGTCGATATTACTATGTAGTACTTCTCCAAAGATCGATTATTCTGATAACTTACACCATTATAGATCAAATGTTCTCTTCATGACGAGACTTGCAACATCAATGTATTTCTGAGCATGGTGGAGTATTAACACGCCTTATACAACGAGTAACTTCAAGTGTCTGGAGGATCTGTGGTCGACGACGAAATTATCGACCTGATCGACCAAAAGATTCCCCCGCGCTTGACTCGCGGTCGCTCTCCCCGGAAAGAAAGTCGACAGTTCGATGCGCCGACCACCTTACCTGTCGATACGTTGACAGGTAAGGTGGTCGAACCAGATGCCATCAAAGGGCATCAATACCGGTCATCGCGGATCATCAGCAGAAGGGCAGGGGTCTCAGCTGATCGTGGTCTGATCGTGGTCGATACTCCGTCGCATGCCGACGGTGCAGCGCGCCGCGGTGGAGTCGCCGATCTGGTTCTGACCTCGTGGCGGCCCAGCGCTTTCGACCTGTCAGCGATCCAAACCACGGCGAGCTGATCCAGCTGCTGCGCAAGCCTGTGTTCGTCGTCTTCACCGCCGGGGCGCCCAATGCGCCGCGCATCTATCAGGAGGCCGGGAACTGGTGGAGAGCTTCGCCACGCCCTCGTGTCCGACGCTGTTGCCCGATCGCGCCGCTTATCGCCACGCCAGCGCCGACGGGCGCAGCCTGATGGAAGCCGAACCCGCCGGCAAGGCGACCGATGAGGTCCGCGATCTCAAGGATATGTCGACACTCGACATGCCGACACCCTGTTTCAAGGCTGCCGCATGAGCGCAAACCCGCTTCGCTAACCTGCGTAGCACTGCGCCATCGGTGTGCGCCATCGGTGCCGACTGCGACCGTCCTGGCGTCCGGGCCGGCGGTGGAGACGGAAGGACAGAGGAGGGAGCCCGCCTCGCGAGCCGCGAGGGCCCGCAGGGAGATCGCCGGCTTCCTCTCCCCGGAGATGTCACTGGCGATGCACATGCTCGCGCAACGCCAGATAGGAGCCTCCAGGGCTGCTGGCCGAAGCATTTAACGACGTGCTGCGCAAGCAGGAGGAGAGCCCGATCGGGGATTGAGAGGCTGGCAGGCTGATGACATGACGGCGATGCGCGCCGTCTTGCGGTCGTTCAATCGGGATTTGAAGTGGCGATGACGAACGGTGATCGTGCATTGGCCATCGGATCATAATTGCGGTCGATTCGGTTCCGGACCCGATTTTGAACGCGATTCTGAATACGGTTGTCGATCCGATCCATAGGCTTGATCTGGTCCGCGGCTTCCTCCCTCGTCTGGCGCTGACCAGCCTGCCCAACTGCAGAATCTGCGACCCGTCCTGCGTTTGTCGTTTGTGCAGCAGCGTTACTGGCGGCGAGTAGGAAAAGCATGGCTGGAAGAACGGCGTGACGCATCAAGATCGTCCAAATTCCTATACGAGAAGCTGTTCATGGTCGTTCGGAGCAGAATACGCAAATGTCCCATATACTATGATTCGCTGTCGCCGCCGGCACCGCAATGCCGACGGCGATACTAGAGGGTCAGGCGTCGCTTGCAAACAGTGGCCCAGACACTGCCGCAAAACGATGGATCGTTCCGGTAAAGGGCTGGGATGGATTGGTGAATCTCCCTGCCTGATTGCCGAGCGTCCATTCCTCGAGCCCTTCGAGAGGTCCCTCGAAGGTACCAGTGAAATAGGTCTGGGCATTCACTTGTCCAGTCACGGCGGTCCCGATGCGGTGCAGCGATACGCCATAGCGCTGTCCAGTCTGCAGGTTGATGTTCCAGTATCCGGTCAGCGGGCCACTGTTTCCTGCCTTTTTGATTTCGCAGTAAAGTTGTCCGGTTGCAGTGAGCCACAGGCCGATGATCGGTTGTGTCGCGCTGTTCCGCGTGCTGATCCGCGTGATTAGGGCAAAATTGCCGTTTGCAGGCAGGTCGCCGATCGTGAATTCCACAACCACTCCGAAGTCGTTAAGGTTCGAGGAGCTGGCAATGCCAAAAGCGCCTTCATTACTGGCGCTGAACACGAGACCGTTAGCGGTTGGGGTCGCGTTCCCGCTTAGCGAGACTGGTACACCATTGCTGATATCCACCGGCGTGACGGTGTCGAACGTCACTCGTGCAACGTCTTCTGGGCGATAAGCGTCTTCGGGAGCCGTGCCGGCCTCGACATATTCCCATCCACCCGGAATGTTTGGCAACGTCGTGTTCTCGGCCACATAGATGCGGTCAGGCTGGCCATCCTCCCGCAGATATACTCCATTGAAGACCTTGGTCTGGCCGGCTGGCGGATTGGCGACCGTCATCGGCGGCGTGATCGCCTTGCCGGTATCGCCATCGATCTGGCTGATCAGGACTCGTTGATTGATGCCGTCAAAGCCTGAAAACACCAGGAAGAACTGTCCATCGGCATCAAAGATGGCTGGATCCGCCTCTTCAGCGGAGTGCACCGCAGACTGTCCAAGCTCCGAGAAGCAAAGACCGAGGTTCAGCCATGGGCCTCCCGGATCGCGGGCAGTCATAACGCCAACGCGCGAAGGAAGCGTGGTGTTGTCCTTGTATGCCGCATAATAAATTCCGTTGGAGAGTCTGCGGACATGGAGGTCAGTATAGCCGGCTGGCAAAGCGTCGTGGAACACATAGATCCCATTGAAACTGTCGGCGACATAGTGATTGGAACACGTTTCTTCCCACACCCACAGGTGCCAGGAAGTGCCGTCAAACAGGATAGACGGATAATGTCCGGCAGGTCGTGGTGTGGTGCGAGGAGCATTTTCTAAACCGGCAAGTGTCGTGGAAGATGCGAGTTGCGTCGTCTCGTGATCGTCATACGCGAAATAATATATTCCCTCTACATTTATAAGATCGAATTCATTAACGCCATTAGGAAGCATAAATATTGGAGTAGACAATGGCTTCATGCGGAAGGAATTGATAACCGGGGATATAGCGTCGATCTGCATAGTTTCTCCTCTTTCATTGCTAAAACGAAAAGAATATATGGATATCCGAGAGAACAACAAGGATGTTCTCTATATGTTCCGTACCCGATTTTCAAATTTTGCTCAGCGCGGTTTTGCCCTAGCGAGCCGCCGGACGAAGGAGGAGCTGGTCAATCTGTCCCGATACACCTGAAATTGCATCGGACGGTTGTGCCACGAACGTAAGCGACTGAACGGGGCAGTCGGCGGCAACCGTGAAGCTGCCGGAAAAGGTACCGCCTGCGTGCACCGAATTCGGCACGGTCACTCGGCCCAACTCCCGTCCACCCGCGCAACTCAGTACCCAATAGGGAAGGGAGGCCGCCGGCTGATCGATACCCGAACTATGTCCAGTGAGTTGATAATTGCCCGGAGGAAGCATTTGCATTTGCGTCAGCAGCGGACCACCGACGCTGGCGGGCGCGGAAAAATCAAAGATACCTCCGCGATCGTCACGTTGGAACGACGTGCTGATCCCTTGGCTACCCAGGGGGACCCAGTCGAAGGGAGCGGGGGTGCTCACGATAGCGGTAAATCGCGGATCCCGCGAGATGCGTCGATCTGCTCCTGGGTGCAGCGATGCGTAAAAGGTCCAGGCAGCGTCCGGCAAATTTTTCTCGACCAGCGCTTTAGTGACCGTCGCGTTGGCTTGATCGGATATGGCGACCTTTGCCTGGTGTAGCCCGCGGAAGAGGTGGGCAGTCGCCTGCGGGTCTGGACCGTTCTCCGCCACGAATTCGACGAACGCATGACGCCAGCTGGGATTCCGGCGGAGCGTTGGTATCAGCCCTGCGCGGATCGATGGGTCGGTGATCGCCGATGCGAGAATCGGGAACAACAGCTGCGGAGCGTTGCGGGAAGTGCGCAGTGCAACGTCATAACCGTGCAGAGCGGCCGGAATATCGTTGCGGTTTACGGCATCTTCGATCGCCCAGACCTGAGTCGGGAAATCGCGGCGGGATAGCTTCTGGGAGTAGGCTAGCAGTCGTCTGGCCGCAGCATCTTGGCCACGTAGTCCTACATCGAGCCCGAGCGTGGTTGCTGCAATGATGGTCGTCGGATCGCGGCGAAGTGCTTCATGGGCCAGACGGATAGCCTTGGCACGGTCAGCTGCCGGGGCGCCCGGCTCGAATAGCGCGCGAGCCATGGTGGCCGCGATTCGCGGGTGGTGTGGTGCCAACGTATAGGCCCTTATCACGGCACCGCGGCGCAATTCTGCTTCGGCAACCGCCTGCATGACGGCATGATAGCCGACCACGCAGGCCATTCCCGCGATGACTAGGCGTATACCTAATTCGCTGGGCGATCGACGACGCAAGGATTTGCGTCGCGCCATCAGCGACCTCGTGCGCGCTTGGTCTGTGCGGAATCGCGGCCATAGCCATAGCCATATTCATAGCCATATCCGTAATTGGCCTTCTTCGCCTCGAACTTGGTCAGTACGCCGCCGAGGATCTGCGCATTGGCGGCGGTGAGACGATCGAGCGCCGTCTTGACTAGGCTCGAACGGATGCTGTGGGATTCGACCGTGTAGATGACGCCCTCGACGCGACTTGCGATCAGCGGAGCATCGGCGAGACCCATGACCGGCGGACAGTCGATCACGACATGATCATAGGTTTCGAGCAGGCGCGAGATGAGCAACTGCAGCCGATTCCCGGTGAGCAGTTCTGCCGCATTGGGCGGAACCGGCCCGGCCGAGATCGCCATGAACCCGAGGTCCCGCATCGGAAAGACGAGCGACGCGATTTCTTCCTGGCCGGAGAGGAAATTGCTCAGGCCATGGGTATTGTCGATGCCGGCGAAATGGTGGATGGACGGCGAACGCATGTCGCCATCGACTAGGACAACCTTGCGGTGCGCACGCGCCAGCATGGTGGCAATTGCCAGCGATGTTGTCGACTTGCCTTCGGCGGGGCGCGTCGACGTGACCGCGAGAGAGCGGGGCACGCCGTGTTCTGTCGTGAAGCCAAGATTGGTCTGCACCGCCAGATAGGCGTCGACCATCTCGGACTTGCGGTCGGCAAGCGCTTCCATCGGCGTGCCATCGGAGAGCTTGGGAACCGATCCGAGCAACGGCAAGCCGAGCCGGCGTTCGACTTCCGCAGGGTCAGCGATCGCCTCGTCGAGCTGCTCAAGAGCGAAGGCGGCGACAGCGCCGAGCGCTAGGCCTGCGAGTAGCGCTATGAGGAGGTTGAGTGCCAGTTTGGGGCTCGACGGCTTTTGGGGTGTATTGGCAGGGTCGACAATCGCGATATTGTTCACGCCCACGCCGCCAGCGACGCCGATCTCCTTGAAGCGCTGGAGCAGCCCGTCATACAGGGCGCGGTTGGTGTCCACTTCCTGCTGATAGATATTGTACTGGATGCTTCGGCGGCGCAGATCGAGGTAGGTCGACTTAAGCTGATCGACCTTCGAACGCAGCGAGTCCTCACGCTCGCGGGCTTCGTTATAGTCGGCCAGCAGCGAATTGGAGACCCGTCCCTCCTCGCGCGAGATGCTATGGTCGAGCTGCGCGATCTGCGATTGTAACGCCTTCGCTGCTGGATACTCAGGTTCGAATTGAGTCATCAGCCGCTGGTAATCGGCAGCCAGCTCCGCACGCTTCTGGCGAAGACCGTTTATCGCTACGTTGCGCAGTGCTTCGGTCGAGGCACCTGCCCGACCGACCTGCTGATAGCGCGCTTCAGCTTCGATGCGGTTTGCAGTCGCTTCGGAGAGCGCGTTGTTCAATGCGACGAGTTCATCGGCGACTATCGAGCGCTCCGACGTGGTCTTGCCGTTGTCGGTCTGCGTCGGCAGGTTGATAATCTTCTGCTCCGACGCATAATTGACCAGCTGCCGTTGGGATTGGTCTAGCTTGTCCTTGAGCTGCGCGAGCTGGCGCTGCAGCAAATCCCGGCCGTAGGAGGTCGCCTGAATCTTGCGTTCTAGATTGGTGTGGATGAAGTTGTCCGACCAGGCATTGGCGATGCGTGCCGAAAAGACGGGGTCGGGACTAGTGAAGCTGATATCGACGAGACGCGATAAGCGGGTCGGCGCGATGCCGACGTGCTTGAGCAGCGCCTCTCCGGCGATCCGCTGGCGCTCCGCGCGGCCCGAGGCAGGATAGACGCCGTTGACGAGGGTCAGCGCGGGGCTCGAGCTTGAAACGCGCAGCAATTCATAGAATTTTGGATCGTCGACCAGCTTCAGTTGCTGTGCGACCCGTTCCGAAAGCGAACGCGAGAGCAAGAGGCCATATTGCGTCTGATAGAATTCCTGATCAGCAACGCTCGTCTCGCGCTCGACACCCTGAAAATCTGTAACCTTATCGGATTCGCGGGAAATCTCGATTGTGCTGATGGCCGTATATTTGGGCGTCATCAGCAGAGTTGCGATCAGCCCGAACAAGACACTGGCTGCGGTGATACCCAGGATCACATAGCGCCAACGCGTCACTATACGCAGATAATGCCGGATTGCAGGAATGCGGCCGCCCTGGGCATCATGAGCCGCAACCATCGGACTGACGGAAGAGACGGCGCCCAAAGGACCAGACGTGACTGACTTCATGAAACAGCTAGCCCTTATTGCACTATGGCGATCAGCGGAGCGGCGAGAATAGGAGTCAAAGACACAAAGTCTTTAAACAAGCGGCGCTGTGGTGAATCTCCCACTACGATCACGTCGTTGGCGTAAATTGGTGGATCGTCATATGCTCCACGTCGAATTGCTGCAATATTGTAGAGAGCGGCCATTTTATGGCTATCCACCGTTCTAAGTATTACAACATCATCTTGGCGGGCATATTCCGACAAGCCCTTCGCAGATGCGATGACTCGCATTAGGGTCATCTGGTTCGTAACCGGATAGAGACCCGGTTCGACCACCTGCCCGTCAACGGTCACTACCTGGCTGACCGAATTCTTGATGTTGACGGTGACTTCTGGGTCGCGAACATAACGGCCACGCAATGCGGTCTCTATTGCTCCCGCCAGTTCTTCCGCCGTTTTCCCGCGCGCGTCGATCGTACCGGCCAATGGCATCGAGATGCGCCCGCTGGCATCGACTTGCATTTCGCGGCTAAGGTCCGGGACGTTGAACACATCGACCTGGATCGTATCGAGCGGACCGATTAGTGCCGGGCGGTCGGGAGCGGTCAAGTCTTCCCGATTTGGCGCGGGCAATGCTTTGCTGTCCTTCAGAACGGTCAGATTTGCGGAGGACTCCAGAGGCAATCTACCAGCACATCCCGAAAGCGCGGGTGCAAACAGTAAAGCGATCAAAATTTTACGCATGCTCTTGAAATGTTCCATTGCTGGAAGAAAGGGCCAGTGAGCCTATAGATGCTGGTCATTCATGGGTAAAGCTGGCTGCCTCCCATTATCCATGCCTGCAGACAACCAAATTGCACCCACGATGACGACGGCCATGATCATTGGCGTGCGAGCGGGATAGTCAAACGCGCTGGCGACGAGGACCAGCAGAAGCATGGCGGACCCGAGTCGCGGCAGCGCATCCTGCGCGTCGGAACCCATCCTCCAGGCGCGGAAGCTCGCATAGATCCACCATGCCAGTCCGCCGATCAGCAGCAGCAACCCGGGCAAGCCGCCATCGAGTACGATTTCGAGGAAGTCGTTATGGGCGCGATTGAAATAGGTGATCGTCAGCAAATCGAACGGTTCGTGGATGCGGAATATCGGATCGAAGCCGCCGAAACCCGATCCCGCTGGGAAATAGGTACGGATCATCTCCAATACCGTCGGCAGCGTGCGACTGCGCAGATCCTGGCCAATATCCATGTCAAGCGCGCGGTGAAGCGACGCCGCGCGATCCACAGCGACGCTGATGAGCACGAACGCGCCGACCAGGCCGACAATGGCAATGATCAGCGCCGGAAAGACCCAGCGTGGCGCCCCGCGCAACTCGCGCCTGATCCCGCGCCGGGCGAACGTCAGGCCGATGCCCAGCGCCAGCAGTCCAAGGACGAGGCCTGCCCGCGAGCCGCTGGCGAGGATCGTCAGCGCGAACAACAGGAGCAGGCTCAGTGCAACGGGCCCGCGCCAGTGCGCGCGATGGCCTTCAGGAAAGGCCCAGGCCGGCAACAGCAGACAGCCGATAGCCAGAAACAGAGCAAAATGATTGCGATTGGCGAAGGTGCCGCTCACTGAATCGACCGTGTCGTTGATGAGCGGATTATCGATGCCGACCCCCGAGAACTGCAGCAGTCCGACAAATGCGGTGCCGGTAATGGCCCAGAGAAGCAGGTCCAACACCCAGCGCCGTTCATTGTCCTTCGATCCGGTCATCAGTACGAGGGTCGTGGCAGGTACGATCAGCGAGGATGCGGCATTGAGGGTCGCGCTCGGCACGATCGACCAGGGACGCCAGGGCTGCGGCTGTCCGCTGGCGGCCGCAGCCTCCACGAACAACTGGCGGCCGGGAAGGGCCTGCCAGATGCCGGGCGGCAGCGGCACCAGTTGCAGGAGCAACAGCACCGCCGATGCGCACAGCAGTCCGGCGAGGAACTTCGTTTTCCGAAACGAGATAGGATCGCCGAACAGGATCGTTGCGATCAGCAGCAGCCATGCGACGCTGCGCACCACGGCTTGGCCTATAGCGTCAGCACGCGAGGCGCCACCCGCCAACCACAACGTACCCAGCAGCAATACAAGAAAGATGAAAGCGAGAGTTGGTTGAAATCGCGTGCTTAATAGGTGGCGCGGTTGCATGGTGGCCTTGCTAAGCGATCTCTGGGGCCAGTGGAACCTTTATTCGCACCTGCATCCATGCGGATACCGTCGTTCGCCTCCCCTGCCCATATCCATCATCGCCAGCGCGCCGGGGGGCTCTTGGAACATTTCCGATTCCCCTAGCGACGTCCCAGAATCACCAGCTCGGCATAGAAGGTGGTCTGGAACGCCACCTCGTCCCCAATGTGCCGCGGAGGACCCTCGACAGGTATGGTGTGATATATCTGGGCAATATATCCCAACTCTTCCCCATTTGGTCCAAAAATAAAGGCATTTGTCATATATTGCGGATCGTCGATAGTGGGATCGTGTGTGTTTATATTGCTACTTATCATATCTCCTTCCTCCGCGTTAGCAGAGTTATCGAAGGTATAATCTCCAAGTTCTATTTGAGACCCGGCAGACAACCCGATGAGTCGTATTTTTATATTTAGAGTGCCGTTAGTTATTTTTGCAGATATAATTTCACTATTGCTTAGGTCATAGGATAGGGTCTGGCCCGATCTGGCGTCGAATGCTTTGCCCGCCACGCCGAACTGCGTGAAATCCGCCGATTGAATGGCTGAGGCAGTCTGGACTCCGACAACGCAATGCCCCGATCCGGCAGCCGGGAACCCACGAGGATCAAGGACGGCGGGACTGTTCGTAGATAGCAAGCGGCCATAGACGAACGGCGAGCCGCCAGGCGATGGCTGGATTATGCTGAGGGTAAAGGGGCCGTCACGATCATAGGCCCTTTCATAGGAAATCGTTCCTGCGGGCGTGTCGGGAAGAAGATCATATGGCCCGACAGGAGTGATACCAAGGCCGGGATACTTCAAGCTATAGCTTTTCGTTTCTGCCAGATAAGACAGGGTCCCAAGCGGGTCCTCGACATGCACCGGCCTGCGATACCAGTAAGGAACGTTGGGTGTTGCATCGATATATCCGGCGCAGGTTCCCGCATATTGCCGATCAACCGTCTGATAATCGAACGGCGCCGATTGCGGATCTGTGGGCGTAGGCGTGGGTGTGGACGGCGTGGGTGTGGGGGTCACGATCACCTGGCCAGGGCCGTCGTCGTTTCCATTGCATCCTGCTGCCGCCAAGCACGCCAACAATGCAGATGTCACGCGAAACCGCATTTTTCCTCTCCTCATACGTTGTCTCGCTGGAAACATCATCGCGGTCTTGTATCGTCTTATCTGAAACTATGAATGTCAACTACATACATTATCCTATTATCTGTGAACGTCTGTGCAGGCATGGCGAAAATATAGGAACGGGATATCTGTATACCATTTGTAATATACGCGCTGCTTGCGCGCGAAACGTTGGCGGTGCGGACTGGAGTGTCGGCAGGAGCAATTGCAGGATGCTGGCGACATGCGTAGTCATGTGGGATGACCCAGCGCTCTCCCGTACAAAGGCTCATCCCTCGCCGTTTCGAAGATGCTCGCGGATGGTTTACCGAAGTACATTCGAGCCGCGTCCTTGGCAGGCGGCGCTCAGCGACATTCTCGACGAACTGATCGGAACACAGATATGAAGGGTATTATTCTCGCCGGGGGCTCGGGTACGCGGCTGCATCCGGCGACGCTGGCGGTGAACAAGCAGCTGCTGCCAGTCTATGACAAACCGATGATCTACTACCCGCTATCGGTGCTGATGCTGGCGGGGATCCGCGACATCCTGATTATCTCGTCGCCCGAATATCTCGACAATTATCGGCGGCTGTTCGCCGATGGCGCTGCCTTTGGTCTCCGCATCAGCTATGCCGAGCAGCCGCGCCCGGAGGGGCTGGCGCAGGCCTTCACCATTGGCGCGGAGTTCATCGGCGACGACAATGTCGCGCTGGTACTCGGGGACAATATCTTCTTCGGCGCCCATCTAACCGACCTGCTTGCCAATGCTGTCGCGCGGAGATCGGGGGCTACGGTCTTCGCCTATCATGTCGAGGATCCCGAACGCTATGGCGTGGTCGAGCTGGGCGGAGACGGCCGCGCGCTGAGTCTCGAGGAGAAGCCGGCGCAGCCAAAGTCGCACTATGCGGTGACTGGGCTCTATTTCTACGACAATCGCGTGGTCAACTATGCGCGCGGGCTGAAACCTTCGGCACGCGGCGAACTGGAAATCACCGACCTGAACCGGCTCTACATGGAAACGGGCGACCTGTACGTCGAGCAGATCGGTCGCGGCTATGCATGGCTCGACACCGGCACGCATGATAGCTTGCTCGAAGCGAGCGAGTTCGTGCGGACGATTCAGCATCGCCAGGGCGTGCAGATCGCGTGCCTGGAAGAAATCGCCTACCAGCAGGGTTTCATCTCGGCTGATGAGGCGCGTGCGCGGGGTAACCTGTTCAGCAAGACCAAATATGGCAAGGCGATCCTGGAGGCGGTCGCCGGTCAATGACCCGCAACCGCCAGCCGCATCTGCAGACTACTTGGGCGGGTGAAACAGCTGGTTGAAGGCATCGTCAGGAACATCGAGCCGCGCTCGGCCAGCGGCACGCACGATCGGCACGGTTCGTTGCGCGCCAGCTCGGAAATTGCAGCCGTTCCCGATTCTCACGCGCCCGCCATATTGTTTGCCAATAGTGATGAACGGGACCGTGCGCTGACTGTGATAGCCATAGCAGCCTTCGATAAAGAAATGTCCGCTGTCCGGATTAACATCGGTGCCGGGTAGATCATTTATCGTCAGCAACGGGCCGGCTGACTCAATCGCCACACCCATGGCAACGATTGAGCCGAATTGGGCCTGCTTATTGGGCGCGGCGTAGGGTTGCATGACGAATGCCGATCCGTCCGGGCTGGTATTATGCTGAACCTCGCCGCCCGATATCGACAGATGCGCGCCGAACACGCGTACCGCGTCCGATGGAATATCGGACCAGTTTCCTTTGCCGCCGAGATTATTGGCGATGAGATTTGCGCCATTGAAGCTCACCACCGTCTCGGTGCCATAGGCTTCGACGACATTCGGGCAGCCATAGGAAAAGCCGCCCAGGACACTCACTTCGGAAACCGCGCCATTGCGAGAATCCGGGGTTCCAAAGCGAAATGCCGTGCGCGCACCCGTGATCGACCAGTCCTGGATCGTGATGTTGCTGGTCATGTTCGTGCTTTTGGTGCTGAAAGTCACAGCGGCGCCATAGCCGGTATTCCATTGGCAGCTCAGCCACATCCGGCCCGCCCAGGAAATGTCGTGAGAATCCTCGATCAGCAGCAGGGTGGGAAAGGTACCACTGCGTAGCCCGACGATCGGTGCCGACTGGAAGATGAATAACCCGTTGGCCCTGCGCACATATAATGTTGAAACGCGTGTCGCGATGTCGATCATCAACGGTCGCTGGCTTGCGATTGCCAGGTTGATCGCGGCCTGCACGACAGCTGTTTCGTCGGCAAAGGTGCGGGCACGGGCGCCCATCTGCGACAACCGGATCGGTTCGCCATAGTGCTGCTGGGGAGCTTGCGTACCGGCCTGAGGAGTCGCGGCGAGGAGCCCATAGGTTCCTCCGAGCGCAAACATTTCGCGACGATCGATAAATTCATGAAAGTTATTCGGCATCATATTGCAACCTTCTCAGGGGTGCTTAACGAATAATAGTCTATCGGAGGATACGTGTGCAACTGCGTTCACGACAGGGGTGCGACGATGACTGCATCCGTTGCGTCATTCCGCGCACGTGATAGTTTCCGATTTCGCGCCCGCATCGTCTACTTTCATGCCAGCGCCGGCAAGTATTTCGTCAAGCCACCCGGCAAGCGCATAGCGCCTGCGTATCGTAGGGGCAGTGGGTGCAAAGCTATCGTGGAAGAAGTCCAGATTGATCCGGACCTTTTCGCGATCGATCACGAGAATATTGCGGGGATCGTAGAAATCTTCCTCGACGATGTGCGGATTGGTGGTGATAAGTTTCTTCCGAGCCCCAAGGGTTTCAAACGTGCGCATGGTGAGCCCTCGCTGGAGCGGATGTTCGACGTCGAGAATGGCGCGGGATTGCTGGAAAACGCGACCGATTTCGTCTTTCTTCATAGGAGTGTAGCGAAACATGTCGGCCGGCACGCGGCGAAAAGCGGCATTCTTCAGGCCGTAATAGCGGCGTACCCAAGGTGCCTGTAGGAATAGATACCAGAAACGCATGATTTCGGCGGGCAGCACTGTGTCGAGTGCATGGACGATCGGCGCGCGATCGGTGTGCGCGGTGCCGATGAAGCTGATGCCATAGTGCGGCGTCTCGACTGACGGGGCTTCGAACACCGGTGCGAAGAACAGAGGACGATAGCGAAAGCCGAACTGCGTTGCGTCCGTGCGATCGAAGCCGAAGACATGATCGTATTTGGACAGCGCCGGAATAATCGATGCGCGGTTTCGCAGTGAATCCCAGAGATAGAGGATAAGGGTCGCATTCGGGCTGTGCTGGCGCAATTCGGCCAGAAAGGTTGGTGATAGGGTCTGGCCGTTGATGACAAAGAGGATGTCGAAGGGGGCCTGCGCCTCTTTCAGCGCGTTGCGGTAGATGGGCAGCGCGGCATTGGCGATTGATCCCGGCGCCAGCTTGGTGACGGCCGTCATGAGCGGCTTATCAAACGGGCGATCGAGCAGGCGCGTGACCACCGCCCCGCGACGCGTCATTTCCGAGGCTATATCATCATCATAACCGAAAAATCGCGGTGCGATATAGAGGATACGGCGGCCGTCGAGCATGATGTGGGCGGTCATTGTGCCTTGGGCTCCGTACGGACCTCGCACGCGGGGCTTATCGCGAGGCTGCCGGCGGGCAGTGATCGGATGACATTGGCGTTGCTCCCGATTCGTGCGCCCGATCCGATCTCGATCGGTCCGAGCACCTTGGCGCCTGCGCCGATTACGACATTATCGCCGATCACCGGCCGGCGCTCCAGCGCGAAATCCATGTCGAGTTCGCGGGCGCCGATAGTGACGCCCTGATAGATGGTGCAGTTGCTCCCGATCCGACCCGCGCCGATTACCGTGCCTTGCGTGTGCGGCAGGAACAGTCCTGGCCCGATTTCGCATTGGGAAGCGACTTCGATGCCGAATAGGACATAGGCCGTAAGCGAGAAGATGCGAGCAAGCGGTCCCAGCCGCCATAACGTGCAGTGATAGGCTAGACGGAGCATGAGATTCGGGAACAGGCGTGGCGAAAGCAGCACGAGCCATCCGCCAAACCCTACACGTGTCGATGGCATGCCCGTCAGCGCGCGATAGCGCAGAATGTCGGTGCGCAACGCTTCCTGAAGCGAGAAGCGTGTTTCAGCTCCCTGCATCGGTCAGCCCATCAGGCCCCGTTCGCGCAGTTCCGCATTGGCGTTGTCGAGACGATCCTCGGGCAATTCCTCGCTTGCGGCCCAGCGCGCGAAGCGCCCGATGCCGGTTGCGAGATCGATCTGCGGGGAGAAGTCGAGGATAGCGCGCAATCGCGTGATGTCGGCGGCATTATGGCGGATATCCCCAAGGCGATATTCGCCGGTAACGCGCAGATTGCGCGGCCTGCCGAGCGCGTCCGAGAGCAATCCCGCCACTTCGCGGACGCTGGCTCCAATGCCCGAACCGACATTTATCACACTGTCGGGCGCTTTCTCTGCGGTCAGCGCACGCGCCAATGCTTCCGCAACGTCGCTGACATGCACGAAATCACGCGTTTCCTCTCCGTCTTCGAACAGCGGAAGCTCCGAGCCATGGCGCAGCTTGGTCGAGAAAATCGAGAGAATGCCCGTATAGGGATTCTTGAGCGACTGCCCCTCACCATAGACGTTCTGAAGGCGCAGGATCGCATATCCGATACCCAACGCTTCGGATGCAACACGGATCAAATCCTCCTGCGCCAATTTGGTTGCCGCATAGATTGACGCAGGCTGAGTTGCGTCGCTTTCCTGCGTAGGAGCGGGGGTCAACTCGCTGCCGCATTGCGGACAGACGGGATTCCAGCGGGCAGCCGCCATGGCTTCGGCGCTACGGCTGCCCGGATAGACGGGATCAGCGCCGCAATGCGTGCAGTGATAGCGCCCCTCGCCATAAACTGAGCGACTGGACGTGAGCACGATCCGCTCCACGCTGCGATCCCGCGACTGGGCAAGGATGTCTAGCAGCAGTGCGGTGCCTTGGCTGTTGACTTCGTTGTAGCGCGCGATTTCGTACATCGACTGGCCGGTGCCCGTCTCGGCCGCGAGATGCGCGACGGCAACGACGCCCTGCAGCGCCGTTTCCAGTGCTGCGCGATCAGTGATGGAGCCATGGATAGCCTCGACGTAGGGATGCCGCGTCCATGCTGGCATCGCTGCGTTTGCGCCGTGTATCTGGGGCGAGAGATTGTCGAGGATGCGCACACGCTTGCCTCGAGCGAGCAGATTGGCCGCCAGCTCGCTCCCGATGAAGCCAGCCCCTCCCGTGATCAAGATCGACTCCATGCCAACAACTCCAAGTAAATTACGCGCGCTCGGATGACGTCCGAGTAGAGAATATAAAAAGCAGCAGCAGAAGAAGAATAGGAAGTTGATTGAATTGATTAGAAAATACTGTAAGTACGACGCATGGTATAAAAAGTGATATAATGTCAGCGCGCCCAGTGCGCCGATAATTATTCCATACAATATGACCAGTAAATCCCAATATCATATCGTATAGATAAACTCCAAAAGTGCCCCAGTCAATAAATATTTGGATGAATGCGGTGCCGACGTTGAATGCATCATGAGCGAGATAGCCGCTGAAGCTATAAAATCCGGTATTGAAGCCAAGCCAACTCTGAACTGCTGACGGCAACAAGGGAAGCAGAAAAGTTGTTGGAATAAGTTTAAGTTCAGCACTATGCACGCTGATATTCAGGGCAAGATTGGCGATCGGAGACGTAAGATAGGCGTAGATCCATACGAATATGCTGTACCGCGGATCCAGATATCCTAGATCGGTCGATTGCAGGATTGAGAATTGTTCGGCACGGGCATTGCCCAGAATACCGAAGATAATGAGAAATCCTAGCGCAGTAGCTGTCAGGAGTAGAGTTTTCTTCTGCCAGCCCGCGCGGGAGTTGATCAGAAAGAAAGTCGCAGATTGCAACAGCACGATCGTCATCAGCGCGCGTGAAACCACCACGACGCTCCAACCGAGCAGCAACAGGAATTCGAGAAAGGAGCGTGAGGATCGCTCCGTAAGTGCCTTCATGAATGCCGAGAGTGTCAGGAAAAGATAAATAGCGTTCATGAACCCGTGAATGGATGGAACGCCAAAATCTTCATAAGTTTTGCCGTTTCCGGTAAATATCCAAAGCAGCGGTAGTCCTTCAGAAGCAATCGTCTCGAAGAGTGTCCCCACTATCCATAATATCAGCAAATTCGAGCGGTAGAGAAATTGATAGCGGACTTCTGTCGGTGGAGCCGAAGGCGGCGTATAATCTATGAACCACGCAATCCCAACGCCGATGAGATTAAATAACACAAGCGCTGCATAGACAATTACCGCTGTATCCTTGTACTGTGTAATGCGCGGTATGAAATCGAGCGAAATCAGGAGAGCGCACAGCGTCCATGCTGCAAAGAAATATGTAGACGGGTGACTCATCACCCCATTCATGAACGAGAAGCGCTTGGCCATAGTATTAATACCTGGAGACTATCACGTCGGTGATCTTGTCGTATGCAGACAAAAGGGTTCTATCCTTTTCTTTTACGCTATCCGCCTTTGGCAATGTTGAGAAATCGCGACGTGCAATGGTCGTGAGAATGTTGACAAGATCGTCCTGGGTCAGAAGCTCCACATTCTTTCCGCAATAGAAGCGGATAAGCCAATCCACGTCGGATTCACTCCTAATGTGAACGGGAAGGATCGGTTTTTCCCTTCGAAAATATTCGAATAGCTTGATGGATACTTGCCCCTGATTGTCGTCGGCGCTGTAGCCCATGAAAAGCAGAATGTCAGCAGCCCGCTGCACGTCCCCGATCGCGGCGTGGCTCATTTGCGGCACGAACACTATCATGTCCTTCGGAATGGCGCGCGTCTGGAGTCGGGCAGCGATTTCACCGCCTGCGCCGACGAAAACGAACTGCAGCGCCTTCTCGCTATGCGTGGCGGCGAATTGCTCGACTGCATCGAGGAAGCCGTCGAGATCGTAGAAACCTGCGGGAATGCTGCCGGTATAGACGATTTTCGCGCTTTCCGCGCATAGGGCCGGGGACAGGGCGCTCCAGGTGAAATCGGCCGCGGGCGCAGCTGAATCGGTGGCCTGAGTGGCAACATTGTACACCACTTCGGCATCGGCGCCGAACCATGCCTTGAAGCGCGAGGCCAGCGCAGGCGCCACAGTGGTGAATATGTCGGCTCCGCCGATCACCCATTTCTCGACTAGGCGTTTCTGGAATTTGGGGCCCGGAAAGGCGGTGTGCAGACTCCACAGGTCGCGCATGTCGAGCGCCATGACGATGCGATCGCCATCGAGCGCCTTCATGATACGTCCGGCCACGCCCATTGCGAAGGGCGGTGATGAGCAGAGCAGAGTGACGGGCTGCGGAGCGTCGGTGAGCATCCCACGCATTATCGCGATCAGGCGGAAGAGCGACGGGAAGAACAGGTCGATCATGAAGACATGTTTGATGAAGCGTCCAACGCGCGCCATTCGCGTGTCCCGTATGCCCGCGCGTGGCCGCGCTGCTGCCATCCATGCCTTGCGCTTCTCGCGCAGCTCCTCGACCGAACGAACGTCGACCCATTGTATGGTGAACGGTCCCGAGATCTGGAAGAGCCGCACGGACTGGCCGCGCGCGAGGATATATTCGCACCAGCGCTGCTGGCGGAAGCCACCTCCAAGCGTGCTCATGATGTCGGCGGACAGGAGCCAAATCGCCGGTATCGTTGTCGGGGTACGCATTTCAGGCAAACTCCACGGCGAACTGCCGGGCCCAGCGCGCCAGCACGATCGCGCGCCAGTAACGGAAATCAAATGGCCGCTTGCCCGCAACCACTTCGTCGAACTGCTCGAGCAGCTTCGGTGTCAGGATCGTGGGCAGCATCGCGATGGCATCCACGATTTCGGCGCGGAAGCGGGGTGCCATGTCCCGCCTGATCCATAGCGGTTCGGCGGTGAGGAAGCCCATCTTGTCGCGGCGCTCGAGCACGAGCGCAGGGACGATGCCTGCCATCGCACGTCGTACAACACTTTTTGATACGCCGCGATGTACTTTCTCGGCATCGGGCAGCCCGAGACCGGCCTCGACGAGACGATAGTCGAGAAAGGGCACCCGCGCCTCGATCGAATGCGCCATCGAATTCCGGTCCTCCCAGTGGAGCAGCATCGGCAGGTTGGTCGCCTTTATCTGCGCCAAGGACATGCCGGTGACGCTCGACGCACGCGCGCCGTGGCGTCGGGACGGATCGTCGCCGAACGCGGCGTGCCCTTCCTGAGCGATCCAGCTCCTGTCGCTATACGAGCGGTTATCCAGCCTGCCGATCATGCGCGCCGCGCTGGGGAATAGATAGGCCAGCGTGTAGCCCACGGAGCGGACCATCGAGAAGCCGGTGACCTGCTTGAGTGCCTTCACATCGGCAAACCATGTGCCCAGCGCACCGCGGCGGACATGTCCGGCTAGCGCAGCACCGAAGAAGCCGCGATAGCCGCCGAAAACCTCGTCCGCCCCCTGGCCATCGAGCATCACGGTCAGCCCCTGTTCGGCAGCGGCCTTGAACACGCTCCATTGCGCATAGATCGAAGTCGATACGAAAGGTTCGTCCTGATGCCAGACGAGGCGATCGAGATCCTCGAACAGCCCTTCGGGCCTGGGCGTGACTTCAGTGGCAAGAGTACCCGCCGCCTCGACGACGGATTTGGCATAGCGGCCTTCGTCGAATTCTGCGTCGAGCGAGCGGGCGGTGATCGTTTTCACCGCCGCGGGAGCCGCCTGGCGCTGCAGCTCACGGCTCATCACGCATACGATCGCCGAGGAATCGAGGCCACCTGAAAGGCAGGAGCCCACGACCACATCGGCGCGCAGTCTCAGCCGCACAGAGTCCTCGAGCAGGTCACGCACGGTCGCGCTGGCTGCATCGCCGGTGAGAGCCCGGCCCGGCCGGAGTTCATACCAGCGGACCGGGGACTGGCCTTCCAGTCCTTCCAGCCCGGAGCCGGCGGCCAGCTTCGACAGATCGAGCAGGCAATAATGCCCCGCCGGCAGCTGCATGACGTCGGCGAAGAAGGTGCTGTCGTCTTGGTCGGTGACATTCCAGATGAGGAATTCGAGGACGCGCTCCATGCGCGCGCGGGGGCGCCATCCGGGCGCGCCGACAAAGGCCTTTATCTCCGAAGCGAAATGGAAGGTGTCGTCGCTGCGCCAGAGATAGAGTGGCTTCACGCCGAACCGATCGCGCGCGAGAAAGAGCGTCTGTTCCTGCCGGTCGTAGATCGCGAGCGCCCACATCCCATTGAAGCGCTTGAGGCAGTCTGCGCCCCAGCGTGCATAGGCCGCGAGCACGACTTCGCTATCGGAATCCGAGGTGAAGCGATCCCCCAGCGCCTCGAGCTCGACGCGCAGTTCGCGATAATTGTAGACCTCGCCGTTATAGACCATCCAGTATCGGTCGGCATAGGCCATAGGTTGGTGGCCGGCGGGCGACAGGTCGACGATCGATAGGCGCCGGTGGCCCAGCATCAGAAAGGCGTCGTCGAAGCGCTGCTCCGCGGCCAGTATGGGCAGAGGTGTCACGGTGCTGCGATAGGCAAGGACTTCCGCTGGCGTGTCGAGGCCGCCGAAACATGCGGTGCAGTTGCGTGCGGCGACCAGATAGCCCTCATCGTCCGGACCGCGATGGCGGATGAGGGCGCTTGCTCTGAGCGCCTCGCCGCCGGTGATGCCGGCGCCGATCATTCCAAAAATCCCACACATTAGGCTTTCCTGAAAACAGTCATGATGAGGCGCAGGTAGATGAGATAGAGAATGATTTCATGCACCGCATAGAAGATTACGAAATCCTTCAGCGGGAGCATTCGGCTAGCCAGCGTGAAGAGCGACGCTGCAGACACGAAGTACAGGAGTTGCCAGCGTAGCGCGATATCGAAACGATTGAAGGTCGCGAGGATGGCGCTGATCGGGGAAACCGAGGCCCGGATGAAGACGGCCGCCGAAATGCTCACGATGAAGACGGCGGTGATGTGCCATTTATCGCCGAGGATCAGGCCCAGCACCGGCTCACCAACCAGTATGAGCACTACCAGCGCCGTACCTGCGCCACCGGCTAGCAGCATCAGCAATCGTCGGAGGAGAAGCCGGAGCTGTGGTAGGTCGTCGCGCAGATGCGCGGTTTCGCGCAGCAGGATCTGGCCCAAGCTGATGCTGACCAGCATCAGCGGTGCGCCGACGATGCGCTGCACCTGCGAGAACTCGCCGCTACCCGCGGCGCCATAGGCGAAGGTGACGATCCAGATGCATAAACTGTAGCCCACGACATCCAGGATCACGCCAGGCAGCCCCAGCATCACGAACGAGCGGTAGCGTTGGGCGATCGACAGGATACCGGGGCCGCCATGGTTCACCATTAGCATTCCGGCGAGTGCTAGGCATCCAGGAACATAGGAAAGCACCTGCGCCCACAGCAGCCCGACATTGGAGAATAGCGCGAGCAGGACGAACAACAGGCCCTGTCCGCCCCGCAGCGCGGCCATCGCCGGGATATAGCCCTGCCGCAACAGCATCGAACTAGCGGCCTGGAACGTCGCAGCGAAGAATACGCAGAGACCGAGCAGGGCCGGGCGACTGACAATCTCGTTGGCTGGGCCTTCCAGTTTGAGGAGGCTAGCGACGATGACCGCTACCAGCGCGCACCCCGTTGCGACGAGCGCGCAGAGCCGCAGGAGTGCCGGGGCTTCCTCGTCATCGGCCGACGGCAACGCGAGATCGAACCGAGCGCAGCCGACCGCGGCGCCGATGTTCGTCGCGGTGATGAGTAGCGCCAGAATGCCGAAGTTGACTGGGCCATAGACGCGCACGAGCCAAGGCGTTGCGACCAGCACAATGCCTTGGCCGATCGCGGTCCCCATCCCGAGCCCTCCCGCTCGCCTCAGAACGGTACTGAGCACGACGACGCGCGACCGTCGTGCTCAGGCGTCGATCAGCGCAAATGCTTTGATCGCCTCGACCACCGTTACGGCGTCCTCAACGGAAAGATGTTCGCCGATCGGTAGGCTCAGCAACGTGGTATCGGTACGATTGGCGAAGAAGTCTGCGTTGCCCATGCCCAAATAGTCATAGGCACGCAGCTTGGGCAGTGCGATCGGGTAGTGGATGCCGGTCTGGATTCCGCGTTCGGCCAGGAATGCCTGGAGCTGGTCCCGCTGCTCGGTGCGAATCACGAAGAGATGGAAGGCATGGCGCCCGTTTTCGGGCAACGTCGGCGGCACGATGCCGGGCACGTTGCGCAGGCCTTCCAGATAGGTGCTGGCAACGGCGTTGCGCTGGTCGATCCAGGCGTCGAGGTACGGCAACTTGGCGAGGAGGATCGCGGCCTGCAGACCGTCGAGGCGACTGTTACGCCCCTCGAAGAGATGGTCGTATTTCTGCAGGCGGCCATGATTGGCGATCATTCGACAGCGCTCTGCGAGCCCGGGATCGTTGGTGACGATCGCGCCGCCGTCGCCATAGGCGCCGAGATTCTTGCCCGGATAGAAGCTGAACGAGCCGGCGTCGCCGATCGCCCCAATCCGCTGACCTGCAATCTCAGCGCCATGCGCTTGCGCGCTGTCTTCGATCACGCGAATACCTCGGGCACGCGCGAATTCGACGATCGGGCCCAGCGGCGCGGGATAGCCGTAGAGATGCACCACCATGATGGCGCGTGTCTTATCGGTAACGACCGGGAGGATCGTGTCGAGCGTCAGTGTATAGGTTGCCGGGTCGACGTCGGCGAAGACCACGCGATGCCCACCGCGCGTCACGGCCTCCGAACTGGCGATGAAGCTGTTCGCCGGCACGATGATCTCACTGCCGGCGGGAAGATCGAGCGCCTCGATGATGATCTCGATCGCGTCGGTTCCATTACCGACGCCGACGCAATGCCGCGCGCCTTGGTACGCAGCGAATTCTGCCTCGAACTGCTTAGGCGCTTTCCCGCCTATGAAGGCGGCGCTTTCGATCGTCTCCGTGATCGCAGCATCGATCTGCGGTTTCAGGGCGTGATATTGTCCGACGAGATCAAGGAACTTGATCATTTTGCATCCCCAATTCTACGGGCAGGTACTCCGGCATAGAGGCCGGGCTCAGTGATTGGGCGCGTCACGACGGCGCCGGCGCCTATGACGACGTCATCGCATATGTCGATCGGCATGATCGTCGCATTGGTGCCGATCGACACGCGATCGCCGACCCTCGTGCTGCGCCACAGAGTCCGGTCGCCACGGGCGGGGCCGCCGCGTTCGAACGTATCGTTGATGAACATAGCGCCATGAGAAATGAAGCAATCCGCGCCGATGCTGACGAGCTCGCAGATGAATGCGTGACTCTGGACGCGTGTGCGCGCGCCGATCGAGACGCCGCGCTGGATCTCGACGAAGGGACCTACGAAGACATCATTCGCGAGGGTGCATTCGTAGACATTGCTGGGTTCGACGATGGTAACGCGTTCACCCGCCTTCACATCTCGGATAGCGCTTTGCAGTCGTCGGATTCCGTCACTCATTTGCGGCCGAGCCGGCAATGCTGAGGCTGGAAGCGCAGCGCCACCTCGCGGCCCGTCTCGACGGATTCATAGATGGCGTTGATCAACTCGAGGCTGCGGCGTCCCTCAAGTCCGTCGACAAGATGCTTCTTGTCGTTTAGGATCGAGTCGATGACATGATCATAATAGGCCTGATGGCCATAACCGTAGACGTTTGGCGGATTGACCGAATAGCGTTCGATTACTTCTGCGTCGCTTTCTTCGGGCTCGACGAAATTCCAGTGTTTCATCTGGTTGACGGCGAAGCCGCCGATTTCGACCGTGCCTTTTTCACCGAGCACGGAAATCGAACCTTCGAGATCCTTTGGTCGCACGGCCGTGGTCGCTTCGATGACGCCAAGGGCGCCGTTCGTGAACTTGAGCACGACGACGGCGGTATCCTCGGCCTCGATATCGACCAGCGCCGTCGTCGCCTTGGCGAAGACGCTTTCGACGTCGCCTAGCATCCATTCGAGCAGATCGACATGATGGCTGGCCTGGTTGGTCAGCACGCCGCCGTCAAAGGCCCAGGTGCCGCGCCAGGGATCCTGATCGTAATAGGATTGCGGACGCGCCCAGCGGACGCGGACGGTGCCGAGCACCATCTTGCCGAAACGGCCTGCTTCGACAGCCTCACGGAGCTTCTGCACGGGAACGTTGAAGCGGTTCTGTTTCACGACGAAGAGCTTGACGCCGGCATCGTCGCACGCGCGGATCATCGCGTCTGCATCGGCGAGCGATAGGGCCATGGGCTTCTCGACCATGATGTGCTTGCCGTATTTTGCTAAATTGATGACATGCTCGGCATGTCGCCCGCTTTCGGTGAGGACGACGAATACGTCGATGTCCACTGACCTCGCCATCTCGTCCATGTCGGAGAACGACGGAATGCCGAAGCGTTCGCTTATCGCTTGGGCTTTTTCTGGAACGATGTCACAGACGGCTGCCAGCTTGGCGCCTTCGATTTCACCCAATCCTAAGAGTTCTGAATGGCGCTTGGCAATACGCCCACAGCCAACGAGGCCAAAGTTCAACATGTTCTTTTAGCCGATCCAGCAATATTATTAAGTCTATCCCTCGAAGGGAGGGTTCTCTCTATCAATTTCCAGGGTATTGTCCAGATAGGGGACAGTCCGCAAGACGGTCGAGATAGCGGGCAAGTTCGGCTTCCACGCTATGTGCGCCGGAACTCGCCGCAAGGTTCGCGGAGGGGGCGAGTATGCTCGATCCGAACAGCCTGTCGACTAGCAGGGGAAACGCCATGGCGGCAAGGGCAACCGCAGCGCGCGGGATGGGCACGATTGCGATCCGGCGGTCCAGCCGCTCGCCTATCAAACGCGCGATGGTCGGAAGCGCGAGCGGCTCCGGATCGGCTGCAGCCAGTCCTCTGCGGGGGATGTCGGGCGCCTGCGCGAGCGCGATCAGTATATCGGCTGCACCTGCATAGGTGATCATGGAGCGCCTGCTCGGCTTTGCGGCGAGAGTTGGCAGTGCGCGCAGCCGCAGCATCATCGTGACGAGGCGACCAAGCAGCGCGGGTTCCTCCGCGCTAAACATGAAGGGGAGGCGCAGGGGAACCGTCCGGAACTCCGCGCTGTCGAGTGTGGTCAGAACCTGTTCCGCCGCCAATTTGCTCCGGCCATACTGCCCCGCCGGCGCATAGGGGCTGTCCGGGCCGATATGCTCGGTTCGGCCGAAGATTGAGAAGGAGCTCACCTGGACAAAACGCCGCACGCCGGCCGCGCGTGCGCTTTCCGCTAGCCTGGTCGGATAGATTATGTTCGCCTGGTTGATCGCATCGTGCGCACCGGCCGTGCGGCCCGCGCAGTTGATTATCGCAGTGATGCCGTCGAGCGCCCGCGGAGCGGTTGCGCCGTTAGCGTCAATCAGGATCGCGCCCTTCGCGGCGTCGGGGCGTCGGACGCCCGCTACGCCGCGCCCGCCGAGTTGCTGCAGCACAGCGCGGCCAAGCCGGCCGTTACCGCCGGTGACAAGGATGCGCTCGGTGCTCACCGGTTAGGTAATGCGGCGTCACCACCGCCCTTGCCGAGGGCTGTCTGCACCAGGAGATACAAGTCCTGCCGCAGCGACCATCGCGAAAGATAGGCGGCATCGGCGCGGGCCAGCGCGACCGGCTCGCTCATGTCGAGCCCTGCCAGCTGGGCGATGCCCGTAATGCCCGGACGAAGAGCGAGCACACCCAGGCGATCGCGTTCCTCAATCAGCTTTTTCTGGCTCGGCAGACAGGGGCGGGGGCCAACCAGACTCATGTCGCCGGTCAACACGTTCCAGAGTTGGGGAAGCTCGTCGATTTTTGTCTTGCGCAACAGTCTACCCGAGCGCGTGATCACTGCCATGCCGACTTCGTGGGAGGCCCGATCGGGCGTGTCGGCGCGCATCGTGCGCAGCTTGAGCATCGTGAACAGCCTCCCGCCGCGCCCCACCCGTTGCTGCCGGAAGAGCGGTGATGCCTTGGCATCGATCCATATGATTGGAAGCACCGCCAGGGTGATGAGTAATGCCGGAATGGCAAGGGCCAGGCAGATCAGGACATCAAAAGCGCGTTTAAAAGGGGGCATGACCTTCCTGTTCTCGCCGGTAGAAAGCTGTTTCGATTAAAGTGGTAACCCGAGATGCCTGCGCCGCCCGCGTACTAAGCGGAGAGGGCTCGCTTGGTGACGCTCGCGTCACCGGGTTGCTGCTCCGCACATTGATAAGTCCAATCTACGATCTGTGCTTCCGGAGTGTAGTCGGTCACCAGCGTCGACAGAAGCGTGCGCGCGGCGATGACGTCACGGCGCTTCAGGGCCTCCTCCATTTCCTCCATCAGTACCTTGAAGGCAGTGGGCGTGAAGGAAAGCGGCTCGTTCGCCTTCATGATGCGTTCATGGCTGGTTGCCATCGGATTGTTGCCGATGAGCAACTCTTCATAGAGTTTTTCGCCCGGGCGCAGTCCTACGACCTCGATAGCAATGTCTCCGTCTGGGCTGGCTTCATCACGCAACCGCAGCCCGGAAAGGGAGATCATATTGCAGGCAAGATCGTAGATCTTCACCGGCTCGCCCATATCCAGCACGAATACTTCGCCGCCTTGGGCAAGGCCGGCTGCTTGGATAACCAATTGTGCGGCTTCTGGGATGGTCATGAAATAGCGTGTGATGTCGGGATGGGTGATCGTGATCGGCCCGCCTTCGGCGATTTGGCGACGGAACAACGGCACCACCGACCCGCTCGAGTTCAGCACATTGCCAAATCGTACCATGGAGAAGCAGGTATTGGCAGGATCCCGCGCGGCGAACTGAAGGATCATCTCGGCGAGGCGTTTGGTGGCGCCCATCACATTGGTGGGTCGTACGGCCTTGTCCGTGCTGATCAGTACGAAATGCTCGACTCCAAATTCCCGCGACACTTCGGCAACAGTCGACGTGCCGACCACATTGTTCGCGATGCCGTCAATGATATTATGCTCTACCAGTGGCACATGCTTATAGGCTGCGGCATGGTATACGGTGTTGGGGCGCCATAGGCTGATGATCTCGGTGATCCGCTTGCGGTCCCGCACCGAAGCGAGCAGCGGGACAATTTCTGTGGTCGAACTCTTACGGGGCTCGAGCTCCGAATGAATCTGATAAAGCGCGAACTCGCTCTGCTCCACCAGCAGCAGCCGTGTCGGCTTCTGTACCAGTATCTGCCGACAGAGCTCGCTGCCGATGGACCCACCGGCACCCGTCACCATCACGACGCGCGATGCCACTGTACGGGAGAGCAGGTGGCTTTCGGGCGACACGGCATCGCGGCTCAACAGGTCGTCGATGTCGAGGTCGCGCAGATCGCGCACGCTGATCTTGCCCTGTGCAAGGTCTGAAACGGCAGGAACGGTCTGCACGCGCACGGGTAGTTTGCGCAGTCGGGCGATGATCTCGTTGCGGCGCTGACGTGTAGCGCTGGGCATCGCGAGTAGGATATCGGTCAATATGCCGGAACGGATGGCCGCTTCGGCCTGTTCCGGCGACTTAATAGGGATACCGTTGATCGTCTGGCCTAACAACGCGGGGTTATCGTCGATGAAGGCAGTGACGATCATGTCGCGCGTGGCCGACAGAGCCATTGCGAGTTGACGCCCCGTTGATCCGGCGCCGTAAATAGCCACGCGTTCCTTGACGCGGCGCCGTCCGCCAGCTGTGCGTCCGAACCACTCGCGTACGGCAAGGCGCGACAGCAAAACGATCAGCAGCAGCAGGATGGGCTGAATGATACCCATCGTTCGCGGCACGCCGGGTACGCTGATCAGCGTGAAGACAATCGCTGTTGGTATAGCCGTGCAGGTCACGGCATAGGTGATGAGAAGCATCGCCTTCGGCCCCACATGGCGGAACACCGCCCGATACAGACCAAAGAAATGAAATATCGGGAGCGCTATGACAGGCGCGAAAGCATAGGCGAACCACACGCCTGGTGTGGGGCTCGGGAGTTCGCCGAGGCGTAGATAGAAAGCGGCAAGCATTGCCAGGGCGCACGCCAGCGCATCGCAGGCGAAAGCAATGGCTCGTTTCCATATCCGGGGAAGCGAAATCAGCTTCGCGCATAGAAGCTCGATATTCATGCCAGCTCCCCGCGCGCAAAAGCCGTCCTTGTCTCAACGGGGCAAAACTCGCATTGAGACATTATGTCCGTTCCTCGCACAGCTGCGTGAAAGGGCGACTGTTTCCCTGCGCAGCACCGTCCGTCATCAACCGCATTCGACACATTCGTCATTGGCGCAGTTATGAAGAGCTACCTGCTGGGGGAGGCCATCGCATAAACTTATTCCCGCCGCAACGTTCGGAGCGATCTTAGGTTGGAAACGAAACCAGCATAAACAATGTGTTAGCTTGAAACAAGCCATTGTTGATTTTGCTTGCTTCGCAAGGACCGGCAGAAATCGCAGAGGCGTTAATGCTGACGATTACCCCCGCCTTAGGCTTGGTCGTTGCCACGCATTTTCCGGAGCCCGGGTTAACGATCATCATGCCCGGCCCCGGGCTTATCCATGATAATGTCCTTTATCATAGATACCTTGCAATAAGGAAGCGGAGAGCGAGAGTGGCCCCGCGCCCCGCGTGCGGCCGGCAAGACGCCGGTGCTCGCGCCCGAGAAAGCGTGCGCGATCGAGATGCGGGTCAAGGACGTGTTCGTTCAGAACCGGCGGCTGTGGCTACAGTTCCATGAATATGAAAAAGGCGGCAAGCGGCACGAGATGCGTGCCGCCACACTCTCGAGGAATGTCTCCACGCCTATATCGACGGCTGCGGCCTCGCCGAGCAAGGCGCCGCTGTTCCAAACGATCGAGCGCGGCACCAGCCGGCTGAGCGGGACTCCCCCGCCCCCAGGCCAGTGCTTGGCAAATGGTGCACCGCCGCCCGCGGCATCGTGACGACGATCGGCAATCACAGCTTCCGCGCCACCGGCATCACGGCCTATCTGAAACGGCACGCTCGAGCGCGCAGCGGCGATGGCCAATCATGCCTCGATCCGCACGGCCCAGCTATGATCGGCGCCAGAGTACGATGTGACGCTCGACGAAGTGACGCGCATGCTGATCTGACATGTCGAAGTGTCGACATGTCCGCCGCCCGATAGCGGCGATAAAGTAGTCCGGATATCGTAGGCCGTGTCCGCTCCCGCTCAGTGGCCGTAGTGCTTGATGCCTTGGAGCCGCAGTTTCTGGCGTTTGCGCCTGCGCCACGCGATACTGCTCCAGATCGCTCCGCCGAGGACGAGCGCGGCGATCAGACAATAGGCGATGAGCTCACGAGGCAAAACGAATCTCCGAGAGGGTGAGTGCTGCCCGTATTTATACCTAGTTATTTCTACTTAGTTAACTTCGTTCAAAGCGCCTATCGGGAAAGGTCGCGACTGGATGCTGGCGGCAGACTAACGGCATTCTGGAGGTATTCCCTACTCGAAAGCACGAACTTTAGGATAGTGTATGCAGGGCAGCGGAACTGGTTCAAGTTCGTGCTTTCGAGGAGGAAATGCCCAACTTGCCTCGCACACTCTCCTTTCGCTCGGAAATGAGGCGAAAAATGCCGTCCGTGCTACAACGCGATCTGTTCCAGTTCGACAGCCCGCTTTGAGGCGAGATTCATGGCGAGCGCTCGCTGATGGCTTTCCCCCTCTCGCGCTGTCGAAGGTCGCAAGGATGAAGTCGCTCAGCTACGAACGCGCCAATATCTCGATCGAGGTATCGCACATCTGTCAATTGCGTGGGAACGATCTACGACAAGGAAATCGTGCTCTATATCGTCAGCCTAATGGCCTCGAAATGTGGACAGGAGAAGAGGTTGATCAGGATTTTGTCATCACCGCGCACAACTTGCGCGCGGTGATCGGTAAAAATAATTTGGCGCGATCCTATGTCAGTCTTTCCGGAGCACCGAAGCACTATATTTGCCCAAGTTAAGACCAATATTGAAGCGGCCGGCGAAGGCGGGGAAGTTTTTCTCGTGGCTTTCCGAAGCGGGGTCGTATATACCCTACGCATCGGCGAGCTGCGGCTGCCGACGCATGGGCATCCCACCATGAGGCCCCGCCTCTCTTCGTTCTGACGGCACTGGTCAGAAGGCCGGGAGCACCGCTCCGCCATATTTGCGCTCGATGAACGCCTTCACGTCGGGACTGCGCAGCGCCGCCACCAGCTTCTGCACGCGCGGATCGTTGCG
>Ga0164243_10002620_pt1 | contig 29523 bp, 23 predicted proteins | sample OricompcompostOP_FD_108781 | JGI IMG/M metagenome (GOLD analysis project Ga0164243, IMG submission 108781) | Organic Plus compost microbial communities from Emeryville, California, USA - Original compost - Organic plus compost (OP) | ecosystem: Engineered > Solid waste > Mixed feedstock >... | reverse complement strand
GGCTCGCGGCGAGGCACAGGAACGTGCGCTCGTGATGACCATCCACGGGGACGACCGCGACGAGGCGCGGCGTGCCCTCGGTGAGGGTGCCGGTCTTGTCGACGACGAGCGTGTCGACCTGGCACATGACCTCGATCGCCTCCGCGTCGCGGAACAGGACGCCCATCGACGCGCCGCGCCCGGTCGCGACCATGATCGACATCGGCGTCGCGAGGCCGAGCGCGCACGGACACGCGATGATCAGCACGGCCACCGCGTTGACGATCGCGTGGGCCATGCTCGGCTCGGGACCCGCGCTCGCCCGCACGATGAACGTCACGATGGCGACGAGGATCACCGCGGGGACGAACCAGCCGGCCACCTGGTCCGCGAGCCGCTGGATCGGCGCGCGGCTGCGCTGCGCCTCGGCGACCATCGCGATGATCCGCGACAGCAGGGTCTCCGCCCCCACCTTCTCGGCGCGGATGACGATCGTGCCGGTGCCGTTCACCGTCGCTCCGATCACGCGATCGCCGGCTTGCTTCTCGACGGGGATCGACTCGCCCGTCACCATCGACTCGTCGACCGACGTGCGGCCCTCGAGCACGACGCCGTCCACCGGGACCTTCTCGCCGGGGCGGACGCGCAGACGGTCACCGACGACGACCTCCACGAGCGGGATGTCGTCCTCGCGGTCGTCGGCGGCGATCCGGCGCGCCGTGGCCGGCGCGAGGCCGAGGAGCTCGCGGATCGCGGCGCCGGTGGAGCTGCGCGCGCGGAGCTCGAGCACCTGGCCGAGCAGGATCAACGTCGTGATCACCGCGGCGGCCTCGAAGTAGGTGCCGACGGTGCCGTCGTGCTCGCGGAACGCCGCCGGGAACACGCCGGGGGCGAGCGCTGCGACGAGGCTGTAGCCGAACGCGACCCCGACGCCGAGCCCGATCAGCGTGAACATGTTGAGGCTGCGGTTGCGGAGCGACTGCGCGAACCGGACGTAGAACGGCCACGCGGCCCACGTGCACACCGGGATCGCGAGCGCGAGCTCCGCCCACACGCGCGTCCTGCCCGACACGATCGAGAGCCCGACCATGTCGCCCATCGAGATCACGAACAGCGGCGCGGTGAACAGGAGCGCGATCCAGAACCGGCGCCGCATGTCCTGGAGCTCGGGATCTGGGCCCAGCGCGAGCGTCGGCGTCCTCGGCTCCAGCGCCATGCCGCAGATCGGGCAGCTCCCCGGCGCGTCGCGCACGATCTCCGGGTGCATCGGGCACGTGTACTCGACGTGCTCGCCGGGAACGGCGGGAACGCCGGGCGCGGGCGCATGGGCGGCAGGCGCGGCGGGGCGCAGGTACTGCGCGGGGCTGGCGACGAACTTCTCCTTGCACCGCGCGCTGCAGAACCGCACCTCCTCGCCCTCGTACGTCACGCGGTGCGGTGCCGACGCAGGCACCGTCATCCCGCAGACCGGGTCCACGTACGCGTCGCTGGCGGCGACCTCGTCCATCACGTGATGGTGTGCGGCGTGCGCACCGGGCGCGTGCGAAGGTCCTGGAGGGTGATGGTGGGGCGTGCTCATGGGGTCCTCGCGGGTACGACGCAGCCGGCGCTACGCGATTACACGTGCAAGAACCAGGGAAGCTCCGCTGTCGATGCCGAAGTCCTCGACCTGATGCGTGGAGCGCGTGATCGCATGCAGGCACGGCGCGTGCTGTCCCTCCCGGCATGCAACTCGACGAGTCTCCTGCCGTCCCTCGGCTGTCCTCCGATCGTCCCGATCAGCACCGAACGCGCGTACCGCGCGAGGACACCCTCGTCGCGATGTGGCGGCGGCTGCGCCTCGCGCACGGCATCCGCCCCGCCATGGGAGCGCTCACCATCGGCGGGCTCGCGGTGGGGCTCTCGCTCGAGCTCGGGGTGGCCGAGCTGGCCCTCGGCATCGGTGCAGCGTACGCGACGTACCGGATGCTCCGATACGGTCTCGATCTCAAGCAGGCGCTGACGGAGACCGTGCAGCTCGAGCGCGCGATCGTCTGACCGCGGTCGGTGCCCGCGCGGCCTGTCACGAGACCTGCATCGCATCTCGTGCATGTCACGAGAGCGGATCGCCGTGTTGACGAGCGGGGGCGATGCCGCGGGGATGAACGCCGCCATCCGCGCGGTGGTGCGCTCCGCGCTGGAACGCACGTGGACGATCGTCGGGGTCGAGCGCGGGTACGCGGGGCTGATCGACGGCGCGTTCCGCGAGCTCACCGATCGCGACGTCGGAGGCATCATCCACCGCGGAGGTACGTTCCTGGGCAGCGCGCGCTGTCCCGAGTTCGAGACCGAGGCCGGCCGCAAGCGGGCGCTCGAGCAGCTCGCCGCCGCGGCGATCGACGCGCTCGTCGTGATCGGCGGCAACGGCTCGCAGGCCGGCGCCAACGCGCTCGCGGTCGCCGGGTTCCCGGTCGCGGGCATCGCGTCCACGATCGACAACGATCTCCGCGGCTGCGACATCTCGCTCGGCGTCGACACCGCGCTCGGCATCGCGCTCGAGGCGATCGACCGGCTCAAGGTCACCGCCTCGTCGCACCGCCGCGCGTTCGTCATCGAGACCATGGGACGCGAGTGCGGCTTCCTCGCGTTGATGGCGGGGATCGCCGGCGGCGCCGAGGCGATCGTGATCCCGGAGGCGCCCGCGAGCGTCGACGAGGTCGCGGCCGTGGTCCGCGCCGCGTACGGGCGGGGCAAGTCGCACGCGATCGTCGTCGTCGCCGAGGGCGTCGAGGGAGGTGGCGTGGCGCTCGCGGACGGGCTGCGCCAGCGCCACGAGGAGCTCGGCTTCGATCTCCGGGTCACCACGCTCGGCCACGTCCAGCGCGGCGGCGCGCCGGGCCCGTTCGATCGCATCCTCGGCAGCCGCTGCGGGGTCGCCGTCGTCGAGGCGCTCGCGCGCGGCGAGCACGGCTTCCTGATCGGGATGCAGGGCGCGGAGCTGCGGCAGACGCCGCTCGCGGAGGTCGCCGTCGGGCCGCGCCCGCTCGATCCGTCGCCGATCGAGATCGCGCGCGTGCTGGCGCGCTGAGGAGCGCGTCGTCAGCCCGGCGCAGGCGTGCTCGGCGCGAGGTGGAACGTGCGCCGGCCCGCGCCGCAGAGCTCGTGCACCTCGCCGCGCAGCACGAGCTTCAACGCCGGCAGCTCGCTCGTGGTGGCGTGCACCTCGAGCGTGGTCCGCGTCAGCGTGAGCTCGAGCGTGTGCGTGCGATAGCGGACGAGGAGATCGAGGCAGCGGATGTCGTCGGGGAGCCGCGGGTTCAGGAACAGGGTGTCCTCGCGGAGCTCGAGCCCGGTGTAGCAGCGCTGGAGGAGGTCGACCGTGCCCGCCATCGCGCCGAGGTGGATCCCCTCGCGGGTCGTCCCACCCTGGATATCGGCGACGTCGCTGAGCAGCGCCTCGCGGAACACCTGCCACGAGCGCTCGCGATCGGCGCGCGCGAGCACCCAGGCGTGGGCGACGCGGCTCAGCGTCGAGCCGTCGCTCGTTCGCGGCGCGTAGTACGCGATCGTCCGCGGGATGACGGCGCCCTCGAACGGGTAGCCGAGGCGCTCGAACAGCGCCATCAGCTCCTCGGTCGAGAACAGGAAGAACAGCATCAGCACGTCGGCCTGCTTCGACACCTTGTAGCGGTTCGGGGTGTCGCCCTCCGCCTCGAGGATCAGGTCCAGGCGCTGGATGTTGCCGTAGCGCGCCCGGTAGGCGTCCCAGTCGAGCTCGCGCAGCTGATCGTAACCCTCGAACTGCGCGAGGATGCCGCCGTCGAGGAACACGAGCCGCATCTTGCGGCTGATCGTGTCCCAGGCCGCGATCTCGTCGTCGCCGAGGGCGAGGCGCTCGCACAGCTCGCGGCGGTAATCATGGGGTAACAGCTCGAGGACGTCGAGCGCGCGCCACAGGACCCAGACCGCCATCAGGTTCGTGTAGCTGTTGTTGTCGACGCCGGGCCGCTCCACGCCGGGGTAACCGGAGTGGAACTCGTCGGGCCCCATCACGCCGAGGATCTCGTAACGATCGAGCTCGCGGTCGTAGGTCGCGAGGCTGGCGAACAGGCGGGCGATCTCGAGCATCATCTCCGCGCCCGCCATCCCGAGGAACTTGAGGTCGCCCGTGATCTGGTAGTACTGCCAGACGTTGTAGGCGATCGCGGCGCCCACGTGCCGCTGCAGGTGGGTGTGGTCCGGGATCCAGCGCCCCGAGCGCGGGTTCCAGTACGCCGCCGGCGTCTCCTCGCGCCCGTCGCTGCCGCTCTGCCACGGGTACAGCGCGCCGCGATAGCCCGCCCTGCGCGCCGCGCGCCGCGCCGCGTCGAGGCGCCGGAACCGGTACATCAGCAAGGCGCGCGTGATGTCGGGCACGCGGAGGTTCAGGAACGGGAACACGAACAGCTCGTCCCAGAACACGTGGCCCTTGTACGCCTCGCCGTGGAGCCCGCGCGCCCCGACGCCGACGTCGAGGTCCGCCGAGCTCCGGGACGCGGTCTGCAGCAGGTGGAACACGTGGAGCCGCAAGATCGCGCCGGTCTCGAGGTTCGCGAGCTCGCCGTTGTCGACCGAGATCTCCATGTCGAACGAGCGCCACAGGTGCTCCCACGCGAGCACGTGCGTGGCGAGCAGGGGCTCGAGATCGGGCGTGTCGCCGAGCTTCTCGCGCGCGGCGAGGCCCGCCTCCGAGATCGCACGATCGCGCGAGGTGTAGAGCGCGATGACCTTCTCGACACGCACGGGCTGCCCGGCCACGAGCTCGAACGCGAGCTCGTGCGCCACGAGCTCGTCCTCCGCGCACGTGCACCGCGTCGACGGATACGACACCTCGCCGTCGAACACGCGCGTGCGCGCCGCGATGGCGATGTGGATCTGCGACTGCACCGTGCGCATCTGGAGGAACACGGTCTCGCCGTCCGTCGCGCGCGCCTCGACGGGGGCGAGGTGATCGCCGCGGAGCATCCGGTAGCGCTCGACGCCGCTGTTGGTGACCCGACCGTCGAGCGCCGAGCGAACCAAGACGGTGCCGGACCAGTTCTCCGCGGTCAGCGTGTACTCGATCGCGGCGAGGTGAGGATCGCCCATGTGGACGATGCGCCGGCTCTCCACCCGCGTGACGTGGCCCCTCTCGTCGCGCACGCGCAGGTGGCGGCTCAGGATCCCTCGTCGCAGATCGAGCCGCTGCCGGTAGGCGAGGAGCTCGAAGGAGCCGGTACCGAGCCACGACCCGCCGGGCTCGCGGAACGTCAGCGGCAGCCAGTTCGGCGCGTTGACGAGGTCCTCGCTGTCGATCACCTGGTCGCCGAGGTCGGTGCAGAGCCGATCGTAACAGCCCGCGACGTACGTCCCCGGATAGTGCACGTCGTCCGCGCACGCCTCGGAGGCCGCGCCGCGCGTCGCGAAGTACCCGTTGCCGAGCGTGCACAGGGTCTCGCGGATCCCTTCCTGCGCCGGATCGAAGGCGTCGTACTCGATGTCCCAGCCGATCATCGCGCGCTCCGCGTCTCGCTCCCACCTGCGGGCGCCAGCTCGACGTCGTCGAGGGTCGTCACGACGAGGTCGGCGCCGGCGCGACGCAGCGCGTCCGCCTGCCCGACGCGATCGACGCCGATCACGAGCCCGAACGCGCCCGCGCGCCCCGCCTGCACGCCCGCGATCGCGTCCTCGAGGACGACGCACCGCGCGGGCACCGTGGCGAGCCGACGAGCCGCCTCCACGAACGTATCCGGCGCCGGCTTGCCGCGGAGGTGACAGCGGGCGATGTCGAGCCCGTCGACGCGCACGTCGAACTGCGCGGTCAGCCGCGCCGCCGCGACCACGGGACCGCAGCTCTCGCTCGCCGATACGACCGCCGTCTTCAGCCCGCGCGCGCGCACGCGTGCGAGGAGGCGGACCGCGTCGGGGTGGACCTCGACGCCGCGCGCGGCGAGGTGATCGAGGAAGTAGCGGTTCTTGCGGGCGGCGAGGCCGTGCACCGTCTCCGTCGTGGCGGGGTCGTCCGGGCTCCCCTCGGGGAGCGCGATGCCTCGCGCCTCGAGGAAGGCGCGGATCCCGTCGCGTCGCGGCTTGCCGTCGACATAGCGCCGGTACTCGCCTTCGACGTCGAACGGCCGCCACGGCCCGCCGCGCGCGCGACGCGCGAGCAGCTCGTCGAACGTGCGCTTCCACGCCGCGGCGTGGACCGCGGCCGTCTTCGTCACGACGCCGTCGAGGTCGAACGCGAACGCGTCGAACCGGCTCGGCTCGATCATCGGATCACCGGACGGTGCGCTCCCGGCGCGCAGGTCGTTTCCCGAGGTGCCGGGCGACCCGCGCGATGCGAACGTCTCCGACCCGCCGGGAACCGGGGGAGGTGCCACGTGGCGGCGAGGATCGTTCGCCATGTCCAGCGAGGCATGCACGCCGCGAGCCCGCGGCCTTCTGGACGATGACCGCGCGGGCCTGGTCGACCTGCTCGCCGGTCACCGGATCGATCCGTGACAGCGGAGCGTCCGCCTCAGCGCGCGCGCGGTCGCGACGGGTAGCCGGCCTCCTGGAGAGCCGCCACGAGCTGCGGGATCGAGGTCTGCGTGAGGTCGTGGCTCACGACCACGAGGCCGTCGCGCAGCTGGACCTCGACCGTGCCGACGCCGTCGAGCTCGGTGAGGGCCTCGCTGACGTGGCGGACGCAGGACCCGCACGACATGCCCTGGACTTCGAGGAGCGTGATCTGTGCGTTCGTCGGCTCGGGGACGTGCTCGGTAACATGCTTGGTGCTCATCGGACGGTCTCCTTGGAGGGCGCAGGGGCCCTCGCTGCGATGACGCAGCGCCGCGCGCGCCATTACACGTCGGCACGCCGAGAGCGCGAGCTGTAACGCCCGGCCGGGGAGTGCGTCGTGACGGGCAACCATGTCGTGCCATCCGAAACAGACGCTGGTCCGGGCCGCCGTGTGCGCCTTGATCCAGGAGCTCGTCTCCGCCTGCGAAGCACGCCGCCGCGCCCGGCGTGTCGCGTGTCCCGCCGCGCGCACCGCGTCCGCCGGCGAGCAGGAGGTCGCGTGATGACGCCGGCGACGATGACGCCCGCGACCTCGCAGATCGATCTCGCGATCACGGGCATGACCTGCGCCGCGTGCGTGCGCCGGGTCGAGAAGGCGGTGCGCGCGGTGCCCGGCGTCACCGCGGCGACGGTCAACCTCGTCACCCAGCGCGCGACGATCGCGTTCGCGCCGGTCGTCACGACGCAGCGCGCGCTCGTCGAGGCCATCGAGCAGGCGGGCTACGGGGTCCTCGACGCGCCCGCATCCTCGGCGCCGGAGCACCGTCGCGGCGATCGCTCGGACGCGCTCGCCGCCGCCGAGGAGCGCGAGCAGCGGGCGCTCCGCCGTGACCTCGCGATCGCGGCGATCTTGACCGTGCCGCTGCTCGCCCTCGCGATGAGCCACGGCGCGATCCCCGGCACCGACGGGCCCGCCGGGCGCTGGGCGCAGCTCGCGCTCGCGACGCCGATCGTGTTCGGCCCCGGACGCCGCTTCCTGCGGCTCGCGTGGGCGGCGCTCCGCCACCGCAGCGCCGACATGAACACGCTGGTGTCGATCGGCGTGCTCGCCGCGTGGGGCTACTCGACCGTCGCGCTCGCGCTGCCGGGGCTGTTCCCGCACGCGGCGCACGACGCACCGCCGCACCTCTACTTCGAGGCCGCGGCCGCGATCATCACGTTCGTGTTGCTCGGCAAGCTGCTCGAGGCGCGCTCGCGCAAGCGGCTGTCCGAGGCCGTGCGCGGGCTCGTCTCGCTGGTGCCGAAGCTTGCGCGCCGCATCGACGCGGACGGTGTCGAGCGCGACGTGCCCGTCGAGCGGCTCGCCGCCGGCGATCGCGTGCGCGTGCGCCCCGGCGAGCGGATCCCGAGCGACGGCACGGTCGTCGCCGGCGCCTCGGCGGTCGACGAGTCGATGCTCACCGGCGAGAGCCTTCCCGTCGAGAAGCACGTGGGCTCGCCCGTGTTCGGCGGCACGTCGAACCAGAGCGGCGCGCTCGCGATCGAGGTCACGCGCACCGGCGGCGACACCGCGCTCGCGCGCATCATCGAGGCCGTCGAGCAGGCGCAGGGCTCGCGTGCGCCGATCGCGCGGCTCGCCGACCGGGTGAGCGCGTTCTTCGTGCCCATCGTGATCGGCCTCGCGCTCGTCGCTCTCGTCGTGTGGATCGCGATCGATCCCTCCGCCGAGGGCGCGGCGATCGCCGTCGAGCGGTTCGTCGCGGTGCTCGTGATCGCGTGCCCGTGTGCGCTCGGGCTGGCGACGCCGGCCGCGGTCGCGGTGGGCACCGGGCGCGGCGCCGAGCTCGGCATCCTCGTCAAGGGCGGCGCGGTGCTCGAGTCCGCGAGTCGCGTCGACCTCGTGCTGCTCGACAAGACCGGGACGCTGACCGAGGGCAAGCCGGCGCTGACGGACGTCCACGACGTGTCGGAGCGCGGCGAGCTCGAGCTCCTCGCGCTGGTGGCCGCCGTCGAGCGCCAGAGCGAGCACCCGGTCGCGCAGGCGATCGCGGCAGGCGCGGTCGAGCGCGGCGCGCGCGTCGGCGAGGCGCGCGAGTTCACGATGGCGCCCGGCGCCGGCGTCGAGGGCGTCGTCGGCGCGGCGCGGGTGCGCATCGGAACGAGCGGGTGGCTCGCGGCCGCGGGGATCTCGACCGCGCCGCTCGACGCCATGGCCGACCAGCTCGCGGCGCGCGGCCGCACGCCGTCGTTCGTCGCGATCGACGGCGAGCTCGCCGGGGTCGTCGCGATCGCCGACCGGCCGGCCGCCGAGGCGACGCGCGCGATCGCCGAGCTCGAAGCGATGGGCATCGAGGTCGCGATGGTGACCGGGGATCGCGAGCGGACGGCCCGCGCCGTCGCCGCGGAGCTCGGGATCGAGCGCGTCATCGCCGAGGTGCGCCCCGAGGACAAGGCGCGCGTCGTCGCCGAGGCGCGCGCCCGCGGCCGCACGGTGGCGATGGTCGGTGACGGCATCAACGACGCCCCCGCGCTCGCCGGCGCCGACGTCGGCGTCGCGATCGGCACCGGCGCCGACATCGCGGTCTCGGCGGCCGACGTCGCCTTGCTGCGCGGCGGGATCGGGGCGCTGCCCCGCGCGCTCCGGCTCGCGCGCGCCACGCTCGGGACCATCCGCCAGAACCTGTTCTGGGCGTTCGTCTACAACGTCCTCGGGATCCCGATCGCGGCGGGAGCCCTGTACCCGTTCACGGGCTGGCTGCTGTCCCCGGTCCTGGCGAGCGCCGCGATGTCCCTGTCCTCGGTGTCGGTGCTCACGAGCTCGCTCCGCCTCCGCCGGTTCGCACGCGACGAGTAGCCGACAACGGTCCCGCTCGGGCTCCGACTGCGGTATGTCTTCGGCGCTGTGAGCAACGTCAAGGCCCAGACCGCGATCGTCCCCACCCGCTCCGAGAATTACCCCGAGTGGTACCTGAAGGTCATCGACGCCGCCGATCTCGCCGAGAACTCGGACGTCCGTGGCTGCATGGTGATCAAGCCGTGGGGCTACGCGCTGTGGGAGAACATCCAGCGCGCGCTCGACGGGATGTTCAAGGCGACCGGGCACGTCAACGCGTACTTCCCGCTGTTCATCCCCGTGAGCTACCTCGAGAAGGAGGCGGCGCACGTCGAGGGCTTCGCGAAGGAGTGCGCGGTGGTGACCCACCACCGCCTCGAGGCCAAGGACGGCAAGCTGATCCCGGTGGGCGAGCTCGAGGAGCCGCTGGTCGTGCGCCCGACGTCGGAGACGATCATCGGCGCGTCGTTCGCGAAGTGGATCCAGAGCTACCGGGACCTCCCGCTCCTCATCAACCAGTGGGCGAACGTCGTGCGCTGGGAGATGCGCACGCGCCTGTTCCTGCGCACGGCGGAGTTCCTCTGGCAGGAGGGCCACACCGCCCACGCGACCGCCGAGGAGGCCGTCGAGGAGACGATGCGGATGCTCGGCGTGTACGCCGACTTCGCCGAGAACTACATGGCGATGCCGGTGATCCAGGGCGAGAAGACCGCGGGCGAGCGGTTCCCGGGCGCGGTCCAGACGTTCTGCATCGAGGCGATGATGCAGGACCGCAAGGCGCTCCAGGCCGGCACCTCGCACTTCCTCGGTCAGAACTTCGCGAAGGCGTCGGAGATCAAGTTCCAGGACGACAAGGGCCAGATGGTCCACGCGTGGACGACGTCGTGGGGGGTCTCGACGCGCCTCATCGGCGGGATGATCATGACCCACTCCGACGACGACGGCATGGTGTGCCCGCCCAAGCTCGCGCCCGAGCAGATCATCATCATCCCCGTGATCCAGAAGGCCGAGGATCGCGAGCGCGTGATGACGTACTGCAAGGCGCTCGAGAAGGAGCTCGAGGCCCAGACCTATGCGGGCGCGCCGGTCCGCGTCCACATCGACGCGCGCGACATGCGCGGCGGCGACAAGGCGTGGCAGTGGATCAAGAAGGGCGCGCCGATCCGCCTCGAGATCGGCCCGCGCGACATCGACAAGGACTCGGTGTTCATGGGCCGCCGTGACAAGGGGCCCAAGGAGAAGACCGGGGTGCCGCGCGCCGAGCTCGTCGCGAACGTCGCGGCGCTGCTGCAGGAGATCCAGGACGCGCTGTTCGCGCGCGCCAAGGCGTTCCGCGATCAGCACACGCAGCTCATCGACTCGAAGGACGAGTTCTACGCCTACTTCACCGCGCCGAAGACGAAGAACCCGAACGACCCCACGCCGATCCACGGCGGGTTCGCGATGACGCACTTCGACGGCGACCCGGAGCTCGAGGCGAAGATCAAGGACGACCTCGGCGTCACGGTGCGCTGCGTCCCGCTCGCGCCCGGCGAGCCCGGCATCTGCCCGTTCACGGGCAAGCCGAGCGCCAAGCGCGTGGTGTGGGCCAAGGCGTACTGATCCGCGCATCGGACGTCGCCGCGGCTCTCGCGAGCGGGTTCGCCGCGCCGGGCGTGGCAAGGTTCCCACCATGAGCGAGCCCGTCCTCCCGAGCTGCCCGGTGTGCCAGCGCCCCCTCGAGCTCGCGGGGCGCACGTACCGCTGTCCGTCGTGCCGCGGTGCCTGGATCGCCGAGGACACGCTCGTCGCGCTCGTCGAGCAGCGCGCCCCAACGCTCGTCGAGCTGCCCTGGCAGGCCCGCGAAGGTTCCCCGCGCCCGTGCGCGCGGTGCGGAGCGCCGATGCAGACCGTGAACCTGGGCACGGTCGCGCTCGATCGCTGCGCCGCGCACGGCGTGTGGTGCGACGCCGACGAGCTCACCGCGCTGCTCGAACAGGCGAAGCAGCTCCGCGCCCCCGCGCGCGCGGGTGGGCGCGAGGCGCACCACGAGACGCTCTTGCGCAAGCTCGCCAAGCTGCTCGCGGTGAGCTGAGCCTCGGCGCGCGTCCGGAGCGCGACGACCTCCGGGGTGTCGCCTCGGGGCCTCGTGCCATTCCCCTCGCGAATCTCACGCGCTAATGTGCGCCGGAACATGCCGTCGGATCGCAAACCCGCCTTCAAGCGCATCCTCCTCAAGATCTCGGGTGAGGCGCTCATGGGTGATCAGGGCTACGGCATCAACACCGAGGTGCTCGGGCACGTCGCCGGCGAGATCGCCGAGACGGCCAAGCTCGGGGTCGAGGTCGCCGTGGTCGTCGGAGGAGGCAACATCTTTCGCGGTGTCTCGGAGTCCGCGCGCGGCATGGATCGCGCCTCGGCGGACTACGTGGGCATGCTCGCGACGGTGATGAACGCCGTGTCGCTGCAGGAGGCGATCGAGAAGCAGGGCGTCGTCACGCGCGTGCAGTCCGCGATCCCGATGTCGCAGCTCGCCGAGCCGTACATCCGCCGCCGGGCCATCCGCCACCTCGAGAAGGGGCGCGTCGTGATCTTCGGCGCGGGGACCGGGAACCCGTTCTTCACGACGGACACGGCCGCCGCGCTGCGCGCGATGGAGATCGGGGCCGAGATCCTGCTCAAGGCGACGAAGGTCGACGGCGTCTACGACAAGGACCCGAAGAAATACCCGGACGCGCGCCGGTACAAGACCGTGACGTTCACGGACGCGCTGCAGAAGGACCTGCACGTCATGGACGCGACCGCGTTCGCGCTGTGCCGCGACAACGAGATGGGCATCATCGTGTTCGACATGACCACGCGCGGAAACATCCAGCGCGTCGTGTGCGGTGAGCCGGTCGGCACCACAGTAGTAAAGGACGACGCAAGGACTGAATACGCGCACGGCGCGTAAGCGAGGGGACCATGATCAACGACATCTCCAACGACGCCGAAGAAGGCATGAAGAAGGCTGTGGACGCGTTCAAGCGCGATCTGCAGAAGATCCGCACGGGCCGCGCCAACACGTCGATGCTCGACGGGATCAAGGTCGACTACTACGGGACGCCGACGCCGGTGAACCAGGTCGCGACCGTGCAGGTCGTCGACGCCCGGCTGATCACCGTCAAGCCGTGGGAGAAGAACATGATCGCCGCGATCGAGAAGGCGATCCGCGCGAGCGACCTCGGCATCAACCCGGTCGCCGACTCCGAGCTCGTCCGTCTCCCGATCCCGCCGCTGACCCAGGAGCGCCGCAAGGAGCTCGCGAAGTCGGTCGGCAAGCAGACCGAGGAGGCCCGCGTGGCCGTGCGCTCGGCTCGCCGCGGCGCCATGGACATGCTGAAGGACGCCGAAAAAGAGAAGCAGATCACCGAGGACGAGCGGAAGACGGGCGAGAAGAAGGTCCAGGACCTCACCGACCGCTACATCGGGATGATCGACGACATCGCGAAGGCCAAAGAGAAAGAGATCATGGAGCTCTGAGCCGGCCGGCGCCCCCACCGTCGACGTTTTGCAGGTATGATGGGGGCCGATGTCCGGAATTCCGGCAGGCGCCGGGTCACTGCTCGGTAAGCGTCTCGGCAAGTACGAGATCCTGGCGCTGCTCGCCCTGGGCGGAACGGCGGAGATCTATCTCGCGCGCATCGGTGGCGCCGCGGGGTTCGAGAAGTACGTCGTCGTCAAGTGTCTGCACGACCACCTCGCCGACGACCAGGACTTCGTCAAGATGTTCCTCGACGAGGCGCGGCTCGCGGCGCACCTCGACCACTCGAACATCGTCCAGACGATGGAGCTGGGCGAGCACGAGAACCGCTACTACATGGTCATGGAGTTCCTCGCCGGCCTGTCGCTGGCGATGGTCGTGCGTCGCGCGGCGGAGCGGCTCCCCGGCGGGCGGCTGCCCGTCCCGCTGATCCTGAACGTCATCGCGCAGGCGTGCTCCGGCCTGCACTACGCGCACGAGCGCTCGGTCAACGGCAAGCTGCTGAACATCGTCCACCGGGACATCTCGCCGCAGAACCTCGTGATCAGCTTCGAGGGCGTCGTGAAGGTCGTCGACTTCGGCATCGCGAAGGCCGAGCTGCGCGAGACCAAGACGCGCTCGGGGACCATCAAGGGCAAGTTCGCGTACATGTCGCCCGAGCAGTGCGTCGCGGCGAACGTCGACCGGCGCACCGACGTGTTCGCGCTCGGCGTGATCGCGCACGAGCTGCTCACCGGGCGGCGGCTGTTCAAGCGCAGCTCGCCGTACGAGACCTACCAGGCGGTGATCGAGTGCAACGTCCCGCCGCCGTCGAAGCTCAACGTCGAGCTCGATCCCGCGCTCGACGAGATCGTCCTGCGTGCGGTCGCCAAGGACAAGGACCAGCGCTACCCGACCGCGGAGGCGTTCGGCGACGCGCTGCAGAGCTACCTGCACCACCGGGGCAAGAGCTCGGGCCCCGGCGACGTCGCGCGGTTCTTCGAGTCGACGTTCACGCAGGAGATCGACGAGCACAGCGCGCGGATGCGCGAGCTGATCTCGGGCCGGGACTTCGCGGTCGAGACCGGCGTGGGCTGGGGCGAGGACGAGGAGGAGCAGAAGCGGAACGAGACGGTCGATCTGTCGGCGCGGGCGAAGACGCAGCTCGACGACGAGCGCTCGATGGCGCTCGAGGCCTCGGACCTGCTCGACGAGGCAGACGACGGCGAGATGCCGGCGGAGAAGACGCGGATCGAGTCCAATCCGCTCGAGCTCCTCGAGCAGCTCGAGCGTGCGGCGCAGGCCAAGGCGCAGGGGCAGAGCTCGGCACCCGCGGCCGGGGCTGGGCCGCAGGTGGGCCCGCCGGCGGCGAAGAAGCCGCAGATGCCGCCGTCGGGGCCGCTGCCGCTGCCCGCGCCACCGACGGGGCCGGTCGTCACGGGACCACCGGCCCGGCCGTCCTCGTCGCGGTTCCCGATGTCCAACCTGCCGACGCAGATCGCCGACGATCCGGCGGCCCCCGCGAACGCCAGGACGCAGATCGGCGCGCAGCCCGTCGACGCGGGCCACGGCGCACCGGGATATCCACCGTCGCGCCCCTCCGCAGCGGCGCTTCCCACGGGTTATCCCGTGATGAGCGCGCAGATGAGCGAGCAGATCGCACGCGGCGGCGACCTGTTCCCGAGCGAGCCACCACGCGTGCCCGACAGCGCGCCGCGACCGTCGCTGTCGATGATCCCGCACAGCGGCCCGGTGCAGGCCGCGAACGTGATGTCCCCGGTCGGGCAGAACTACCCGCAGCAGGTGGACTGGGCCGAGGCCGCCGCCACGCCTGCGCGCGCGCTGCCGCCGTGGGCGATGATCGCGCTGTTCGTCGGCGCGATCGGTGTCGCGCTCGTGATCACGATCATCATCGCGAAGCTCGCGACGTAGCGCCGGGGCGGTTCCGCTCGCGCGTGTTCAGCCGCGCGATCGCGAGATCGGTCGCGCGACGCGGCGGAGTGCATCAGTTGCGGACGAGGCCGAGCAGCTTCGACATCGTCTTCTCGTCCGCGGGCGGGAAGTCGTAGTCGAGGAACTCGCGCGACGTGACCCAGCGCAGGTCCGCCACGGTCGCCGGGTACGGCCGTGCCTCCGCGGGCAGCTTGCACGAGTACATCGTGAGGTGGACCTGGTACGACGTGTACTCGTGGAGGTGCTCGCCGAGCTTGGGCCCGACGACGACCTCGACGCCGATCCGCCCTCGGACCTCGCGGAGCAGCGCGTCGGTCTCGCTCTCACCGTTCTCGACGCGACCGCCGGGGAACTCCCAGAGTCCGGGCAACACCGCGTTCGCGTTGCGCTGGGTGATGAGGTAGCGGCCTTCGTGCTCGATCACGGCCGCGACCACGCGGATCACCTCTTTGCCCATCGCCGGCGATTATCGATGCTTTGGGCGCGATTGCAACGGCCGACGATCCACACCCGTCGCCGGGAGAGGTATGCTCCGCGCTCCATGGCGATCCGGTTCGTCGAGATCAAGGCCGCGGACAACGCGGAAGCACTCAACTCGGAGTGGGTCATCATCGAGAACGATGGCAAGACCCCGTTCAACACGCGGGGCTGCGGGATGACGGTCGGACGCCGGGGCTCGTCGAAGAAGTCGCTGCTCGGCATCATCGATCCGGGCTTCGTGCTCCAGCCCGGTCAGCGGATGCGCATGTGCACGGGCAACCCGGCGACGCAGGCGCACGGCGCGCCCCCTCCGGAGGACGAGGTGAAGAACTACTTCCTGTTCCTCCCGAAGTCGTACCTCCAGGGCGGCGCGGGCACGGTGCTCACGCTCGTGCTGCGCGGCCTGCCGGTGTCGAAGGCCGAGTTCGATCCGTCGCAGCCCGGCGGCGTCGCCCCGGCGAAGTAGCGCTCAGCGCAACACGACGAGCGCGGCGCCCGGCTCGAAGCCGCTCGTGCCGATCGTCTGCACGCGGCTCTTGCCGCCGGCCGACACCGTGATGTCGACCAGGCCGCTCGCGTACACCACGAACAGCCCACTCGGTCCGGTGCTGGTCCCGCCGCGATCCTCGAGCCGCGTCGCGGTCGGGTCGAGATAGACGACCTCGCCGCGCTTCGGATCGATCTGCACCGTGGCGCCGGCGATCGGCTGCCGGTTCCCGTCGACGACGGCGCCCCACACGACGTACGGCAGCCGCGCGCTGCGCGTCGGGTCGGTCGAGTCGAACGCGAGCACGTCGTCGAGGAACGGCGCCTCGAGCTCGCCGGGTCCCGCGCACGCGGGGGACGCGCTCGGATCCACGCAGCTGATCGAGAGGCGGATGGGGTCGATCGCGCGCACCGCGATGCACGACCGCGGCCCGACCGTCGCGGGGGCGCCCGGGACCCTCACCGCGCCGTCGAGCATCGCGCCGGTCGAGAACGAGGTGTCGAACACCACGCCGTACAGCGATTGCGTCAGCGTGCCGGCGATCGCGCTCGAGACCGGATCATCGATCGCGCGCGCCTGCGTGCAGTCGCCCCGCGACGCACCGGTCGTCAGCGCGAGGAGGTCGACGGGGCGGATCGTCACCGGGGCGAGCTCGCACGAGCTCACGGGGTGGATCGGGAGCTCGAGCTGGTCCTGGCCGATGTGCGGCGCCGCCGCGTAGAACACGATCTGACCGTCGAACGCCTGGCAGGTGCCGCGTCGGCCGTACATCTCGACGGCGGCGAGGCCCGACGCGGGCAGGGCGAGATCGATCTTGCCGCGCAGCGCCGCCGTCAGCGCCGCGAAGTCGGAGTATCCGCCGGACAGCTCGACGCACGTCGCGAGGTAGTCGTTCGGGCTCGCGGGGTAGTTGACGCCGTCGGTGTACACGTCCACGGCGGTGACGCAGGACGGGTCGAAGCTCGGCCCGCCCGACGCGGGGAGCTGGAACGACAGCTCGATCACCGGATCGGCGCACGCGGCGAGCGTGACGCTGACACCGAGGGCGACGGCGAGGCCGCGGACGAGGTCGACGAGCCCGGCGCGTCGCATCTAGAACCTCACACCCACGGGCTCGCGCGTCGCGTACTGGTAGCCGAGGACCCCGCCGCCGATCACCGCGCCGACCCCGACCCACACGTACCAGCGCTCGTACCAGCGCGGGCTGCGCTCGGCCTGGATCATCGTGACCTTGGTCGCGTCGATCATCGCATCGGGATCGAGCGCGGCGTTGACGAGGCGCATGATCGTCGCCGACGACGCGGTGTCGAGGAGATCGACCGCCTTGGACACCTTCTTCGACGACACGTCGTAGACGCGCACCGTGACGTGATCCTCGCCGGTGTCCTCGATCATGAGGAACAGCTTCGCGCCGGTCACGCGCGACAGCGCCTTCGCGCGCTTGAGGCGGGTCTTGCCCGGCGCGGCGGACACCGTCGCGTCGACGAGCTTCGCGGCCTTCTCGTCGCTGCTCTCCTTGTCGAGCGCGATCGCGAACTCCTCGAGCTCGCCCTCCTCGATGTCCACCACCTCGGAGTAGCTCGTCCGCCCCTCTGCGGTCACGGTCACGAGGTGGTAGCCGGCCGGGAGGGCGATCTTCATGCCGGCGGGCTGCGGCTTGCCGCCATCGATCTGCACCTGGGCGTCCGCGGGCTCGGCGTCGACGCGCAGCCGCCCGACGGCGTCGCGATCGCGGCGCGCCTTCTTCATCATCGACCGCACCCTCGGCGACGCGAGCTGCTTGTCGATCTGGCGCGCCGGGTTGAACCGGTACGACGCGCGGAACCACTCGAGCGCCTCGTCCCCGTTGCCGCGCTGCGCCTCGATGAGGCCGCGCCACTCGGCGAGCTCGGCGAGTGCGGGCAGCGGATCGCCCGCCATCGCGGCCTCGAGGATGCGCTCCTCGTTGTCGTCGATGAGCTCGAGCGCGCGCTCGTAGTCCTGGTCCGCGTAGGCCTCCTTGATCGCCTCGGGATCGGTGATCTGGAGCGCGCGCCCGTCGAGCGCGGCCTCGAGCCGGCGCGGCAGCTTGTGGAGCAGGCCGCGCGAGTCGAGCACCTTGCGGAGCTTCTCGATCTTGCCGAGGTCGCCGCGGAGTCGCTGCGCGGCGTTGACGAGCACGAGCCCGGCGTCGTCGTCCTCGGCGGCGTCGTCGTTGGCGGCCGCCGGCGACACAGGCAGCACGACCGCGACGGCCAGGGAGCACAGCCACGCGCGCCGCATCAGTCGAGCACCTCGAGCGTGTCGTCCTCGAAGTTGACGCGGACGGTGGTCGTCTTGCCGGAGGAGATCACGATGGTGCGGGTCTTCTTGGCGCCGTCATCGTTGAACAGCTTCACCGTATGCCGGCCGGGCGACAGCGAGAACCTCGCGCCGAGCGCGTCGCGGCGCGGGCCGCCGTCGACCTGCACCCACGCCCACGGGAACGCCGACACGCGCAGGGTTCCCGGCTCCTTCTTCTTCGCCGCCGCGTGCGGCGTGGGCTTCTCGGTGCGGCGCGGCGTGCGCGGGGCCGGCGCGGTGGCCTCGCTGACGTGGCGGTCGCGCGCGATCGGCTCGGCCTCGACCTCGACCTCGACCTCGACGTTCCCGGCGCTGACGGCGGCATCGGTGGCGACGCTCGCCGGCACCGCCGCGGGGGCGTCGCGTCGCGGCGACGGGGCCGCGGGCTCGACCGGACGGGCGGGCGCGGGGAGCTCGAACCCGCGCTCCTCGTCCGGCGCGGCGGAGGCGACGGTGACCGGCGGCGGCTCGGCGTGTGCGATCGGCTCGGAGCCGGCGTGGAGCGCGATGGCGGCGGTGACCCCGAACATCGCCGCGAGCGCGAGGACCGCGAGCGCCCACCGGCGTGCGCGTGGACGAGGCGCCAGCTCGGCGTCGGGGAGCACGCGCGCCGGGGAGGTCCCCACGGCGAGCTGCGGTGCGGGCGTGAGCTCCGCGAGCGAGCGCGCGGGCGTCAGCTCGATGAGCGAACGCGTGACGAGCGTGACCGCCGGCTCGCGGAGGCTTGTCGGTGGAGGAGGGAGCACCGGGCCGGGGGCCGCACACTCGCGGATCGCATGCGCGAGCTCCGCGGCGCCCTCGCGCCACTGATTCGAGAACCGCTCGTCGACGAGCGCGTCGATCAGGTGCTGCATGCGCGCGTAGCGCTCGCGCGGATCGTGGGCGAGCGCGCGCATGCAGATCGCGTCGAGTCCCGGTGGCACGCTCGGCCGCACGACGCGCGGCGGGATCACGCGCACCGGCTCGCGCTCGCGCTCGCTCGCGGTGATCCGCTGGCCGAACGGGTGCCGCCCGGTGATCAGCTCGTAGAGCACGACGCCGAGCGCGAACACGTCGGAGCCCGGCGACAGCGGCTCGCCGCGCGCCTGCTCGGGCGCCATGTACGCCCACTTGCCCTCGACGATGCCGTGCGCACCGCCCTCGCGGCGGGCGATGCCGAAGTCCGCGACCCGGACCTCGCCCGAGGTCGTGAGCAGGAGGTTCGACGGGCTGATGTCGGCGTGGATCACGGCGCCGCCGGGGCGCGCGTGCGCGAACTCGAGGCCGGCCGCCGCCGATTGCACGATGTACGAGGCGACCGCGAGCGACACGCCGCGCCCGCCGCGCGCCTTGAGCAGCTGGCGCAGGCTCGGCCCGTCCACGTACTCCATCACGAGGAACACGTCCTCGCCGTCCCGTGCGAGGTCGAGCACGCTGACGATGTTGCCGTGCTGCATGCCGACCAGGAGCTTGGCCTCCTGGATCAGCCGCGCGACGAACACCTCGTCGTTGGCGAGCTCGGGCAGCAGCCGCTTGATCGCGACCGGCTTCTGGAACCCGTGATCGCCGATGGCGTGACCGGCGAACACCTCGGCCATCCCGCCGCGACCGAGCAGCGTGCCCAGCACGTAGCGCCCCGCGCGCCGCCCGCTGTCCCCGCTCTCGCGTGGAGGGCGCACCCCTCCTATCCACGTGGTCCCGGCCACCGCGGTGGCCACCAGTGCAACGGATGTACCGCCGCGGATCGCGAGGATCCACCTCTGTTTCACCCAGGTTACTGCGTGGGGCTGTGCGCAACCCGGTGGGGATTGGGGGTTCCGCCCCACCTATCTGGGGACGGTCGTCCCCTCACGCGCAAGTGATCGATTAGATTGCACGCGACGTGCAGCCCCCCACGCCCGAGAGTCAGCAGGTCTTCGTCCCCGGCATCCTCCGCGGCCAGGTCGCGATCGTGACCGGAGGTGGCTCCGGGATCGGGCTGGCCACCGCGCGCGAGCTCCTCCGGCTCGGCGCGAAGGTCGCGATCTGTGGTCGGACCGCGGCCCGGCTCGACGCGGCGCGTCCCGAGCTCGAGGCCGCGGCCGCGCAGGTCGAAGGCGCCGGCGTGATGGCGCAGCCGTGTGACATCCGCGAGCCGGCGCAGGTCGAGGCGTTCGTGCGCGCGGTGATGGACGCGTGGGGGCGGATCGACATCGCCGTCAACAACGCCGGTGGTCAGTTCCCGTCGCCCGCGCAGCACATCTCGCCGAACGGGTTCATGGCGGTCGTGAAGAACAACCTCGTCGGCACGTTCCACGTCTGCCGCGAGGTCGCGAACCAGGCGATGATCCCGGCGAAGCGGGGGCGCATCATCAACGTGATCGCGAACATCTACCGCGGGTTCCCGGGGATGGCGCACACGGGCGCGGCGCGCGCGGGCGTGGAGAACCTGACGATGTCGCTCTCCGTCGAGTGGGCGCAGTTCGGGATCCTCGTCAACGCCGTGGCGCCGGGCATCATCATCTCCTCGGGGACGACGCAGTACCCGCCGCAGCTCCTCGAGCGCGGCATCGCGCAGACGCCGCTCAAGCGCGGCGGCACCGTCGAGGAGGTCGCGGCCTCGATCGTGTTCCTCGCCTCGCCCGCGGCGCAGTTCATCACGGGCGCGACGCTACGCATCGACGGTGGCCAGGCGCTGTGGGGCAACCTCTGGGAGATCGCGTAGGCTACGCCATGGATCTCGGGCTCACCGGCAAGCTGTGCCTCGTCAGCGGCGCGAGCCGCGGCATCGGGCGCGCGATCGCGCTCGCGCTCGCCGCGGAGGGCGCGCGGGTCGCCGCGGTCGCGCGTGGCGCCGCTGACCTCGCGGCGATCGCGGTGGATCTCGCCGCCGCCGGGGGCGGCCCGCACACCACGATCGCCGCCGACGTCATCACCGCCGCCGGAGCCGCGGCCGCGGTGAACGGGTGCGTGCAGGTGCTCGGCGGGATCGACGTCGTGGTCGCCAACGTCGGCAAGTCGTTCGCGCGCGACGCGCACGACATGACCGACGAGGACCTCGCGACGTCGCTCGACGTGAACCTGTGGACCGCCGCGCGCGTCGCGCAGCTCGCGGCGCCCCACCTCGTGCAGCGCGGGGGCGGCTCGATCACGATGATCTCGTCGATCTGGGGGCGCGAGGCGGGAGGTGCTCCCGGGTACAACATCGCGAAGGCCGGCGTGATCGCGCTCGCGAAGGCGCTCGCGCGCGATTACGCGAAGGACGGCATCCGCGTGAACTCGGTCGCGCCGGGCTCGATCCTGTTCCCGGGCGGCGGCTGGGATCGCCGGCAGAAAGCGGATCCCCAGGGCATCGCGGCGTTCGTCGCGCGCGAGATCCCGTCTGGACGGTTCGGCACGCCCGAAGAGGTCGCCGACGTGGTCGCGTTCCTGGCGTCGCCCCGCGCGCGCTGGATCACGGGAGCGTGCATCCCGGTCGACGGCGGGCAGTCGCGCGCGTTTTGATTCCGCGTCGGGAATGGCCGGCTCGCGCGTACGGTTGTGCGCGCCATGAAACGGGTCGCGTTCGGGATCGTGGTGCTCGCGGTGGCGGGCGCGCTCGTGTGGGTTCTGCGCTCTCGCGATGACCGCGACCGCGCTGCGACCGCGGTGGTGACGCAGGCGAGTGGCTCGGCGAGCAGCGCGCCCCGCTCGCGCGAGCCCGAGGTGGCCACGCCGGCGCGCGTGGAGATCACCGTCGCGAACGCGAAGGGGCCGATCGAGGGCGCCGCCGTGCGGCTCGCGCCCGAGGACGGCGACGTGATCGTCGTGCACACGGGCCCCGATGGTCGCGCGCGGGCCGACGCGCTCGTGCCGGGTGCGTACGAGATCAGCGCGTCGGCGGCGGGCCACGAGCCCGCGGCCCTGCGTCGCAAGCTCGCCGCGGGGGAAGAGGTGACGTTCGCGCTCACGCTCGTCGAGGGTGGGCGCACGCTCCGCGGCACCGTCACCGACGCGTCGGGAGGTCCGATCGAAGGTGCGCGGATCGATGCGCGCCGGCTCGACGCGGTCGCGACGACGCTCACGGCCGCCGACGGCACGTACGCGCTGACCGTCGCCGAGGGCGAGCAGCTCGTGTCGGCGTCGAGCCCGGACTACGCGCGACAGGCGCGCTACGTCGAGGTGGGCGCCGCGGGCGCGATCGTGGACTTCGCTCTCGTTCCCGGTGGCGTGATCGAGGGCATCGTCCGCGACGAGCGCACGCGCGAGCCGGTGGCCGGCGCGATCGTGACGGCCGAGCGCGAGCGCGCCGCGCGGATGTCACTGCTCCAGGGCGCCGCCGCGCGGACGATCAGCGGCGCCGACGGTCGATTCCGCCTGACCGGCGTTTCGCCCGGGACGTACGGGCTCGGCGCGCGCGCGGGCACGCGCACGGCCAAGGCGCCGACGACCGTGGGGCTCGGCGTCGCCGAGCAGCTCACCGGGATCGAGCTCCTCGTCGCCGACGGACCGCTGGTCACGGGGGTCGTCGTCGACGAGCACGAGAAGCCCGTGGCGGGCGCGCAGGTCGTAGTGCTCGGGCCGAGCGACGCGGACGCCGAGGCCGACGAGGACGGTCGGTTCACGCTCGTCGGCCTCCCGCCCGGCGACCACACGCTGATGGGCGAAGGGGACGGCGTGCTTCCGGCGCAGCTCACCCCCGTGCAGCTCGCGGACGAGGACGTGACCGACGTGCGTGTGAAGGTGCGGCGCAGCGCGAAGCTCCGCGGGCACGTGGAGCCGCGCCAGGTCTGCGGGGTCTCGGTCGAGAGCGAGGCGTCGATGGGCCTGTTGCCGGTGATGGTCCCGCCGGTGACGACGGGCGACGATGGAGCGTTCGAGCTCGGGCCCGTCGCGCCGGGCGCGGCGACGCTGCACGCGCGCTGCCCGGGCGGCGACCACGGCTCCCTCGCCGTCGAGGCCTCCGTGGGGATGGCGCCCGTCGTGCTGAAGGTGTCGCCGGGGGGAACGATCGCCGGGCGCGTGCTCGACGGGCGCAAGCGGCCGGTGGCCGGCGTGACCGTCACGGCCACCTCCTCCGGCCCCGTCACGCGCACGAGCATCGTCAACGGTCAGGTCACGGACGGCGTGCAGGGGCGCACGCGCGAGGACGGCAGCTTCGAGCTCCGCGGCCTCGCGGCTGGCGCCTACGCCCTCGCGGTGCTCGATCGCGGCCGCCCGCTGGCGGTCACCCGCTCGCCGGGCACGCTCGAGCTCGCGGCGGCCGAGGCGAAGCGCGGGATCGAGCTCGTCGTCGAGCGACCGGACGGCGTGATCCGCGGCATCGTGATCGGTCCCGACGGCAAGCCGCTCGCCGACGCGTGGGTGACGGCGAGCGTGGATCTGCGCGCGATGGTCGAGGACATGGTGCGCGACATGGACCGGAGCGGCTCGCGCACGGTGACGATCACGTCGACGGACGGCGAGGGCGGCGCGAGCACGGCGCCGGCGCTCACCGACGCGCGCGGGCAGTTCGAGCTCGTCGGGCTCGCGCCGGGCGCGTACGAGGTCATCGCCGAGGCGGAGGCGGGCAAGATCCGCGGGCGGCTCGCCGCGGTTCGCCCCGACGCGTCGGTCACGATCCAGACGCACGCGCTCGCGGAGCTGTCGGGAACGGTCCGCGGGCCGGACGGCCCCGTGAAGGCGTTCACGGTCGCGCTCGACGGTCCGACCCAGACGACGCGCTCGTTCACCAACGGCACGTTCGAGCTGGGGCGCGTCGAGCCCGGCATGTACACCCTGCGCGTGACGTCGCCCGAGGGGAACGCGGAGACCGCGGTGCAGGTCGTGCCCGGTCAGCCCGCGCGCGTCGACCTCGTGCTCGCCGCGAACGCCTACGTCGTCGGCACGCTGGTCGGCGCGGATGGCAAGCCGCTCGCGGGGGCGCCGGTCGCGGTGTTGCCACAGACCTCGGGCGCGACGCAGGTCACGATCGAAGGGCCTCCGCTCCTCTCGGGGCCGGACGGTCGGTTCCGGATCGAGGCCGCCCCCGGTCCGAGCGTGCTCGCGGTGATGCTGAGCGACGCGCCGTTCCTCCAGCCCGGGCTCCAGGTCGAGGCCGGCAAGACGCTCGATCTCGGGACCGTCCGCGTCGAGCCGCAGCCCGATCCCGAGTGAGCGCGCGGGCTCACGGCGCGGCGCCGACGTAGCGCGACGCGGGCCGGATCAGGCGCCCCGTGCGCCGCTGCTCGATCACGTGCGCCGACCATCCCGCGAGCCGGCTGACCGCGAAGGTCGCGGAGAACTGCTCGCGGGGGAGCCCGACCGCGTCGAGCAGCACCGCGGTGTAGAACTCGACGTTCGCGGCGAGCGGGCGCTCGGGCTTGCGCTCGCGCAGGATCTTCGACGCCGCGGCCTCGACGGCGCGGGCGAGCTCGAGCCGCGGGCTGGCGAGCGGGCGCACCGCGGTCTCGAGCACGGCCGCGCGCGGATCGCGCACCCGGTACACGCGATGGCCCATGCCCATGATGCGACGTCCCGCGGCGAGCTCGGCGAGGAGCCACGCCTCCGCGCGCGCGGGCTCGCCGATCGCGTCGAGCATGTCGAGCACGGGGCCGGGCGCGCCACCGTGCAGCGGGCCCTTGAGCGCGCCGACCGCGCCGACGAGCGCGGAGATCAGGTCGGACGCCGTCGACGCGATCACGCGGGCGGTGAACGTCGAGGCGCTCATGCCGTGATCGATCACGGTGACGAGGTACGCGTCGAGCGCGGTCACCGCGGCGGCGGCCGGCGCCGCCCCCGTCGTCATGCGGAGGTAGTCCGCCGCATGGGACAGCTCGCCGTCGGGTGCGATCGGGTGCAGGCCAGCGCGCTTGCGGTGCCACGCCGCGACGAACACCGGCGCCGCCCCGAGCGCGGCGATCGCGTCGGTCACGTCATCGCCCGACGGGCGCAGGTGCCCGAGCGACGTGCGCAGCGCGTCCATCGCGTCGGGCAGGTCGAGCGCGTCACCGAGCCGCGGCACGAGCTCCCACGCGGCGATCCGGGCCGGGCCGAGCCCCACGCTCGCGAGCCGCGCGCCGCCCGCGGCGAGCACGCGGTGCACGGCCCGCTCGTAGCCGCCCGACGCCGCGAGCTGCTCGACGTCGGCGCCCGCGATCACGAGCCTCCCTCGCTCGCCGTCGACCTCCGAGATCCCCGTGTCCGCGACCACCACCCCCTCGAGTCCGTTGCTGGTCACGTTGCGCATGGTCACCTCCTGCGCCCCGATGTAGCGTCGGGCGTATGGTTGATCAACGTCGAATCGACGATCAACGTTGGGTGGACGCGCGCACCGCCGCCCGGCACCTCGGCATCCAGGTCCGCTCGCTGTACGCGTACGTCAGCCGCGGCCAGGTGCGCAGCATGCCCGGCGAGCGTAGCCGGCCCCGGCTGTACGCGCTCTCCGACGTCGAGCGCCTGCGCGTGCGCCGCGATGCCCGCGCGGGGCACGGGCCGGTGGCGGCCGGCGCGCTGCGGTGGGGCGAGCCCGTGCTCGAGTCGGCGATCACCGCGATCACGCCGCGCGGCCCCGCGTACCACGGTCGCCTCGCCGTCGAGCTCGCGGACGCCGGCGTGCCGTTCGAGAACGCGGCCGAGCTGTTGTGGTCGGGGTTCCTGGCGAGCGCGCCGGTGGTGTGGCCGCGCGTGACGGTGCCGCTCGCCGCGCTGGCGCGGCTCGTCGGTGCCGGTCCGGCGCCGCTCGAGGTCATGCCGCTGCTCGTCCAGGTCGCGGCGCTGTCCGATCCGGACCGCGGCGATGGGCGACCCGAGGCGTTCGTCGCGCGGGGCCGCCGCCTGATCCCGCTGCTCGCCGCGGCGCTCGCGCCGGGCTTCTCCGCCGCCGCCGTCTCGCGCGCGCTCGGGGCGCGGAGCACCGCCGCGATCGTGGCGCGCGCGCTCGAGCTCGACGACGCCGTCGTCCCGGCGCTCGATCGCACCCTCGTGGTGCTCGCGGATCACGAGCTCAACGCGTCCAGCTTCACGGCGCGCGTGACGGCCTCGACCGAGGCCGATCCGTACGCCTGCGTCGCCGCCGCGCTCGCCACGCTGTCGGGTCCACGTCACGGGAACGCGTCGCTCGCGATCGCCGCGTTCGCCGACGAGGTGGGGCGCCCCGAGGCCGCGCGCGCGGCGGTCCGCGCGCTGCGCAAGAAGGGCGCGGTCCCGCCCGGCTTCGGGCACCCGCTGTACCCGCAGGGCGACCCGCGCGCGCCCGTGCTGCTCGCCGACGCGGCCCACCTCGCGCGTTCGCGTCGTGCACGCACGGTGCTCGCGATCGCGGAGGCGACGACGGACGCGCACCCGACCGTCGATGTCGGGCTCGCCGCGCTCGTGGCCGCGCTCGACCTGCCGCCGAGCGTGGGCCCGGGGCTGTTCGCGGTGGCGCGCACGGCGGGCTGGCTCGCGCACGCGCTCGAGCAACGCGCGGCGGGCTTCCTGCTGCGCCCGCGCGCCAGGTACGTCGGGCGCTCGGTCACGAGCGGGTGAGGCCCGTGATATCGTGACGCTCCGTGCGCGCTGCCGGAGGTTGGGGGGCGCGGTCGTCGGTTCGAACCAAGGAGTGTCGCGTTCATGTCGATCGGTCCTCGTTCTCCGTCCCTGCGTCGGCTCGCTCGCCTGTTCCGGATCGCACGCGCTGCTGACGAGGCAGGCATGTCCTCGCAGGAGGCCGTCGAGCGTGCGCGCGAGGCCGAGCGCGCCGCGATCTCGCGCCGCACGTTCCTCGGCGGCATGGCCGCGGCGACCGCGGTGCTCGCGACCCGGCAGGCACACGCGGGCAAGCGGCCTCCGGACGTCGACGTCGGGATCGTCGGCGCCGGGCTCGCCGGGCTCCAGTGCGCGTACGATCTCGGGCAGGCCGGTCTATCCCCCGCGCTCTACGACGCGAGCTCGCGCGTGGGTGGCAGGCAGTGGACGCTGCGAGGCACGTTCCCGGGCCAGGTCGCCGAGCGCGGAGGCGAGCTGATCGACAACCTGCACAAGACGATGCTCCGCTGGGTGCGCAAGCTCGGCCTGACGCGCGAGGACGTGCTGAAGGTCGAGGGCGAGATCTTCTACTACTTCGACGGGCAGCGGATCCCGGAGGCGACGATCGTCGACGAGTACCGGGACTTCGTCGCCGCGATGCGCGCGGACCTGCGGGCGTCGAGCGGCGCCCCGACCGCCGACGCGCACAACGCCGCCGACATCCAGCTCGATCACACGAGCCTCGCCGACTACCTCGCGACGCGCGGTTGCGGACGCTACGCGGCCAAGGCGATCGAGGAGGCCTACGTCGCGGAGTACGGGCGCGAGATCGGCGAGCAGTCCGCGCTCAACTTCCTGCTGTTCATCCACGCGGACAAGCGCTCGCGGTTCATGCCGTTCGGCGTGTTCTCGGACGAGCGGTTCCACGTCGTCGAGGGCAACGATCGGATCGCGACCGGCATCGCCGAGCGGCTCGCGCGCGCGCCGGAGCTCGACATGCGGCTCGAGGCCGTGCGCAGGACACCGGCAGGTCGCATCGAGCTGAGCTTCCGCCGCGGCGACAGCACGATCACGCGCACCCACGATCGCGTCGTGCTCGCGGTGCCGTTCAGCGTGCTCCGTCATGTCGATCTCGACGCCAGCCTCGATCTACCGGCGTGGAAGCGCCACGCGATCGACGCGCTCGGCTACGGCGACAACGCGAAGATGATGGTCGGCTTCGACGGTCCGGTGTGGGCCGCGCACGGCAGCAACGGCACCTCCTACTCCGACCTGCCGAACCACCAGACGACGTGGGAGACGAACCCGTCGAGCGCGACGACGCAGCACGCGGTGCTCACCGACTACGCGGGAGGCGTGCGCGGCCGTCAGCTCGACCCGAGCAAGGTCCAGCTCGAGGCAGGCGCGTTCGTCACGGATCTGGACCGCGTGTTCCCCGGCGCCGCGGCGGCCGCCACGCGCGTGAACGGCAGCTACGTCGCGCACCTCGAGCACTGGCCGTCGAACCCGAGCTCGCGCGGCAGCTACACGTGCTACCTGCCGGGCCAGTTCACGACGATCGCGGACAACGAAGGCAAGGCCGTCGGGAACCTCCACTTCGCCGGCGAGCACGCCAACTCGTTCTACGAGTGGCAGGGCTTCATGGAGGGCGCGCTGCTGTCGGGGATCGCGGCGGCCTCCGAGATCCTGCGCCCCTGAGCCTCAGCGGAGCGCGAGCTCGCCCCGCACCCGGCTCTCCCACAAGGGCGCGCGCATCTCGGGGCGGAAGAACCCGAAGTGGCCGATCCGTCGCACCCCGACGTCCGCGGGCGCGAGCCGGACCATCGTGCGCGGCGCGCCCGTGTAGAAGCCGTGGAGCGACCTCGTGTTCGCGTCGGACATCATCTCGTCGTCGGTGAACGAGATGCTCGTGATCGGCGTGGTCACGCCTCCGAACAGCGCGCGGATCTCCTCGCCGTCGCCGACGGCGTACTCGCGCTGCAGGCACCAGCGCCGCCACTGCATGATCACGCCGCGCGGCAGATCACCGACGATGCCGAGCTTCTTGCCGGGGAAGTAGCCGAACAGCGGCGTCAGCACCGGCGCCGCGAACCACCACAGGATCCACACCTTGCGCCGGGTCGGCGGCGAGTTCTCGCGCCACCAGCCGCTCCCCGTGGCGATCGTGAGGATCTTCTCGACGCCCTCGCGATCGCGCACGAACGGGATGATCTGGCCGCCGAGGCTGTGGCCGATCCACGTGATCGGTAGCCCCGGCGCGCGCGCGCGAAGAGCCGCGAGCACGGCCGCGGTGTCCTGCTCGGCCCACGTCACGATGTCGGCGTGCACGTCGCGAAGCGGGCCGCGGCGCGACCGGCCCGTGCCGCGGTAGTCGAACGTCGCGACGACGAGGTCCTGCTCGGCGATCCACGCGGCGAACGCGGCATAGAACGACTGAGGTACGCCCATCGCGGGCACGACCAGGGCCGCCCCACGCGGCGGACCGGGCGGCGAGAACCACCGCACCGCGAGCGGCGTCCCATCGGACGCGTGCACGGTCGCGTCCTCGGCCGGCGGGGGTGCGGGCGGAACGGGCAGGGGGATGGTCGATGCTGAGAGCTCGGTCACCGCGGACCTCCTTGCGTTCTCGCCAAGGATGGCCTTTCCTCTGAGTGGGATAAACGGGACCGTTCGCAAGTAACTGTTGCACGATGCGCAAGAAACCTCCCGCCCGGGTCGGTCACCTCGACGAGCTCCAGGCCGCCGACGCGTTCCTCCACGTCGTCCGCGCGGGCGGGTTCACGCGCGCCGCGAAGGTCCTCGGCAAGAGCACCTCGACGCTGTCGCGCGCGGTTGCCGACCTCGAGCGTCACCTCGGCGCGCAGCTCCTCGCACGGACCACGCGCCGCGTGCGGCTCACCGAGGCCGGCGCGCTCTATGCCTCGCACGCCGAGCGGCTCCTCGCGGCGCAGCGGGCGGGTCACGACGCGATCGCCGAGCTCACGGGCGGCGTTCCCCGCGGCCACCTGCGCGTCACGATGCCGGTCTCCGTCGGCGAGCGGATCCTCGCGCCGCAGGTCGCCG